>C687J35174_10009767_pt1 | contig 12002 bp, 10 predicted proteins | sample RifCSPhighO2_01_FD_35174 | JGI IMG/M metagenome (IMG submission 35174) | reverse complement strand
GCGGGCGGGGTGTCCGCGCCTTCTACCCCTCTTCCTGCGCTCTGGAAAATCAGCGCGGAACCTGTCGTTAGTGCCACTACCTTTCTCCGTGATGGCACAGAGTATGTCCGCTACATCCTGCTTGATACGGGAAATGTCTATGAGTACGGAGCCACGACGACCGTAAAAACACGGGTGACAAATACCACCGCCCCAGGATTAAAAGAGGTGTTTTGGGGGGTGGGAGGGGAGTCCCTCATCGCTCGGTATCTTAATGAAAGTAACGCCCTAAAAACATACCGGGTACAGGTGCTTGCCCCGGATGAGGGGGGTACCGCAGTTCCCGGAGAGTCCTCGGGGCGACTCGTGGGAATCTTTCTTGCAGACGACATTGATGAAATTGCCGTTTCTCCCGATAAAACACAATACTTTTCTCTCGTTTCCAAGGAAGCGACTGCTGTAGGGACTCTTACTGGGTTCGGGACTGCCGTCACCAGCCCGCCGCTTGCGTTTACCCTGCCTCTTACGGAATGGCTTCCTTCCTGGCCGGAGAAGAATACTCTCGTCTTCACCACAAAGTCGTCTGCACGAGCCGAAGGATTCGCCTACGCTTTTGACGTCCGCCAAAAAACCCTTAAAAAAATACTCGGGGGTATCTCGGGGCTCACCGTTCTTCCCTCGCCCGGCGGTGAAAAAATGCTCTACTCCCGAGGGTTAAGCGGTACCATAGACACCTTTGTGTTTGATATAAAAACCGGCGCTTCGCAAAAAATCCCCGTGACCACGCTCTCCGAAAAATGCGCGTGGGAAACGAGCGCGACGCTCGTCTACTGCGCCGTGCCAGAGCGTTTGGGGGCGGGAGAGTACCCGGACGATTGGTATCAGGGGGTAGCGACGTTTTCTGACGCGCTTTGGAGTATTGATACAAAAACAAACACTCCCCAGCGAATAGCGGTTCCCGTGCGCGATGCACAGGAGGAAATAGATGCGACCAGTCTGATTTTAAGTAGCGACGAGTCAGTCCTTTTCTTTATAAATAAAAAAGACTTCTCCTTGTGGGGACTCCGATTAGGAAGTTAGGAGTTAGGAGTTACTTTATAGGAAAAGATGCATTGTTAAATTGCTAAATGGTTATATTGCTGGAAAGACGATACAACAATTTAACAATGAGCGAGCGGTAACAATAAAGGGGTAGTAACCGCAGAGCTTGTCTCCGCATGGGTGGTGTCCGCCTAAGACGGCGGACTCTTTCCCGAAGCACCTGCCCGAACGTACCGTTCGGTACGGGCGGGGAGCTTCGGGGTAGTAACCCCTTTGTTACGGCTTCGCAGGGAGTTAGTGAAAATGCTGAAGCGCATTTTCACTTTGCCCCTCGCTCGTCGTAATAGAACAATTTTTCTACAAGCTAATTCCTAGTTGCTCAACATACTTTATCACCACCCTCCGGTCTTTTCCCACGCCTACTGATTCCGTCTGTATATCCGCGATATTCGTGAAAAACGAATGAACTATCATCCGCTCGTAAGGATTCATGGGAGCACACTCTACACTACTTTTGAAAAACCGCGCGCGCTCCGCCATTACCTGCGCTCTGTTTTTAAGTTCTTGTATCCGTTTTTTCTGATACCCATTTATATCCACGAGAAAACTCATCTTTTTCCACTCCCTTTTTTCACACTCTTTTTCAAATATTTTCCGTACAATATGATTGAGCGCGAGAATGGTTTTGCCCTCTGTCCCGACAAGGAGGTGGGGTTCCTCTGTAGAAAAATCAAGCGTGAGCAATCCATCGTCTGTAAGGTCACTTATTTTCTCAAACTGTGCCCGGGCCAGCATCTTTGAGAAGAGTGCCTCTACTGTCTGTTTTATAAACCCTGTTTCCATATATACACACGCCTATTTCAATAGGATTATACAAGGATGTACTCAAATAGCAACCTTTATACGAAGAAAAAACAAAAATTGCTCTATTGTTACATTGTTGAATTGTTTATAACAACACAACGATTGGACGCTATAACAATTCTTTACTTTTGCGCTTTCCTTCTCACAAAAAGCTCGTGTGCGATGGAAAAGAGGTTTGATGTCGCCCAGTAGAGTGCCACAGCGGAGGGAAACATTTTAAACGAGAGAAAAAAGACCATCACGGGAAAAACATATTTCGTTTGGGTCTGAAAACTCCTCGCAAATTCGTCTTTCAAGGACGGCGTTCCCGCATTTGCATCGCGCGGAGGAAGAGGGGGGACGGCAAGTTTTATCTGGAAATATTGAGAAATTCCCGCCGCAAGCGCGAGAAATATGTCCCTTTGGGACATGTCAATAAATCCAAGAAACAACAAAGAGATGTACTGTGGAATTTCAATAAATGAATATAACCTCTCCGTGCTAAATCCGTTTGAAATTTCATTATTAAACAACCAAAACAACGCGAGGAGAATTGGGGTCTGGATGATGAGCATAAGGCACCCAGAAAAAGGATTGACTCCGTGCTTTTGGTACAACTCCATGACGCGTTTCGTTTGCTCTTGCGTATCGTGCTTTGTCTCGCCCTTAATGCGGGTAATTTCCGGTTCAAGGGCTTTCATTTTCGCCTGTGAACGCACTGTTTTATGGGTGATAGGAAGGATTATAAGGCGCACCAAAATCGTAATAAAAATCACTGCGAGTCCTACGTTGTGAAAAGGGGTTATGTCAACAAAAAAGACGAACCCGTTATATATGGGGTCGTAGATAAAGGTGTTAAATAGAAAAGAAAGCATGGGTAAAATGGAAAAGTTCTAAGCCCTGAACAATTTAAGATTTAAGATATACGATTTAAGATTTGCGGACATATCTTCATGGTATCTGTGTGGTTTTTCAATCTTAAATCTGAAATCAAAAATCTACAATTCTAAACGGGTGACACCGAAAGAGCTGTTTTACTCCCTTCCATACGCCAAGGAGCACCCCGGAGGAAACTATGGCGTTTTTTGTATATTCGGAACAAGAAGGAGAAAACCTGCACACGCGCGTCCTCACCACGCCGCTGTACTTCAAAATACCACTGTCGGGGGAAAGTGTGTGCTGATAGAGGGTGATAAGCAATACTGCGATTTTTTTCCCCATAGTGCGTGCAAAGACTGCCTGGCTACAACACTTGTGCCTCCTGGAGGAGCCCAATAATTTCTTTCTGAATCACTGGTTCCGAGAACCGCCCGTCTTCCGGGGTTTTTTTAAAGAAAAAAACACACGAGAAGCCTTTTCGCGCTCCCCCAAGCACCTTCCCGATAACACGATACCCGCACCGTTTGAGCGCATTTCTCTGTGTGCTTTTCGTGCTTACTTTTTTTGAGACGACAAAAGAGTATTTGTTTTCTATTCCTTCGGAGGCACGATACACCCTAAGGGTGAGGTGGGGGGAATGGAAATTTTTTCCGTTTTTTCCCAAAAGAGAGAAGTCGCCTTTTGTGAGTTTTTGTTTTTTGGGAAGCACAAGGTTTGTATGCCGTATTTAGTATGTCGTATGTAGTATAAAAACCCAACATACGGCATGTGGTTTATACCGCGAGCTTTCTCCTTCCCTTCCTTCTTCGTCTCAACACCACGTTCCTTCCTGTCGCGCTTCTTTTCCTGACAAGAAAGCCGTGTGTCTTTTTTCTCTTTTTCCTTTTTGGTGCGTATGTTTTTGACATAGTCTTAATTGTAGCAAAAATATCGGAATAGTGTGGTTGCGTATTTTTTTAGAAGCTTCCATGCCACTCCTTCAGGATACTTATAAACACCTTGTTCACACCTTATTAACATACGGTGGGGTTTTTAACAAGTTCTCGTAGTAATCCACAGTCGGTATAATACAAAGTACGAAGTGGTTCATCGCGACCCCCGAAGATATGTCGGACACAAAAACAACAAACATAAAACAGGTGTGGGAGGGAGCTTTAAACGAGATTGAGCTCAACGTGTCGCGAGCAAACTTCACCACGTGGTTCAAAAACACCCATCTGATAAGAGAGGACTCAGGAATCGTGTATCTGGGTGTGCCCAATAGCTTTGTAAAGGAGTGGTTGTGCAACAAGTACCACAAGTTTATCCTCAAATCACTCCGAGACCTCTCGTTAAATGTCCGTGGGGTTGAGTATATTATTGTGGCGAAGGGCGAGAAGGAGCTCCCGCAAGATTCTTTTGAAAAACAAACATTAGTAAAAGAACTCCCTCTTCAAGATCTCTATATAAACAAAGAGGACAACCTCAACCCAAAATATACTTTTGAATCACTTGTTGTCGGGCCGTTTAACGAACTCGCGTATGCCGCGTCGCAGGCGGTCTATAAAACTCCTGGAATCGCGTATAATCCTTTGTTTATCTACGGAAAAACAGGGCTGGGAAAGACTCACATCCTCCAGGCAATAGGGAACGGCATTAAAAAAGATTCCCCCGATAAAAAAGTCTTTTATCTCCCTTCGGAAAAATTTTTCCTTGACTACGTAAGTGCCGTACAGGCAAACAAAATCTATATATTCAAGGAAAAATATAGAAAATATGACGTCTTTATAATGGACGACATCCAATTTCTTTCAAATAAAAAAGGAACACAGGAGGAGTTGTTCCACTTATTCAATATTCTCTACGACAACAATAAACAAATAATCTTCTCATCAGACAAGCACTACAATCATATCCCCAATATAGAGGAGCGCCTGAAGACCCGTTTTGGCGCAGGGATGATTGTGGATGTTGCCGATCCTGATTTTGAGTCAAAAGTTGCCATTATTAACGCAAAAACACAGGGTTCTCTTTTTAAACTCCCCGAAGAAGTGGTTGATTTCCTTGCCGGAAATTTCAATGGAAGTATCCGTGAAATAGAGGGGATGATTAACATTATTCAGTGTCAATCACAAATAAAAAATAAATCTCTTGATCTTATAGAGGTTAAAAAAATAATAAAAAACAACGAGAAGCCGAAAAGATCAGTCTCTATTGATGACGTAGTGGGTATTGTTGCCGACTTCTATGGTATAGAGAAGGACTCAATTTATCAAAAAACACGAAGAAAGGAAGTTGTAAAACCTCGCCAAATCGCTATGTACTTGCTTCGTGAGGATTTTAAGATGTCTTTCCCAACAATAGGACAAAAATTAGGGGGACGTGACCACACTACTGTGATACATTCATGTGAAAAAATAAGAATGAACATAAAAGACAACCAGTCGCTTTCCCAGGAGTTAGAAAGGATCAGGACTATATTTTAAGGAGTGTGGAAAAGAAGGGGAAAAGTGGTGTGTGTCCGTGGGTTGTCTTGTGAATAGTATTTTTGTTTTTTAAAGAAAGTATTTATCAACAAACAGCGCACAAGTGTTTCCACTGTTTTTGTTTTTTAAGAAGTCTAAAAAAACTTACTGGATATGGGTTTTTATACTTATACACATATACACAGAGTAATAATCTAATATAATCTTTAACCCTTATACTTATATAAAATGAAGTTACAGTGTATAAAAGAAAAAATCAGAGATGCTGTATCTGTTGCGGAGCGGATTACCAATAAAAACCTTAGTCTACCTGTGTTGGGGTCGGTGTTGTTGAGTGCAGATAAAAATTATCTAAAAATAATTGCTACAAACCTTGATCTTGGGGTTGAAATAAAGATTCCTGCAAAAATAGAGAAAGCCGGCGTTATTGCAGTACCAGGCACTATTTTAGGTCATTTTCTTTCTAGTATTACCGACGAAACTGTTTTTTTTGATGTCACCGAAGGAAATCTTTTTATTTCAACAAAAAATAATTCAACCACAATAAAAAGTTATCCCTCTGAAGATTTTCCGACACTGCCGGTGGTAGATAAAAGTAGTCAAATAACACTATTTGCGAAAAAACTGTCGGATGGGTTAAAATCAGTATGGTATAGTGCCGGAACCTCTGATATTAAACCTGAAATCTCCTGTGTGTGTGTTTCTATTACAGAGAACACACTCCTTTTTACTGCGACAGACTCTTTCCGTCTTGCAGAAAAGAAAATTCAAACTACCAATAAAGGGGAAACACTCACACTTTTGATTCCCTATAAAAATGCCCTAGAAATAACAAAAATACTTGAAACAGTACAAGGGGATGTGGAAGTTTCTTTTAATAAGAATCAAATCTCATTTAAATATGACTCGTGTTATATCACTTCGCGATTAATAGACGGGGTTTTTCCTGATTACAAACAAATTATTCCCAAGAACTTTAAGACAGAGGTTATTGTGTTGAAACACGATTTTTTGAACTCTCTTAAAATAACCAATCTTTTTTCCGATAAATTTAATCAGGTGGTGTTTACGGTAAACCCCTCAAAAAAAATATTTGAAGTAACCGCAAAAAACGCTGACATTGGAGAACACAAAACCTTTATGGAAACAGCTCTTTCTGGAGACCCTGTTACACTGCAATTCAATCAAAAATATATTACTGACTGCCTGCAGTCTATCGCGACAGAAAGCCTCTCTCTTCAGATGAACGGGGAAGGGAAGCCTTTGGTAATCCGCGGGATAGGGGACCAGTCGTTTCTCTACCTTGTGATGCCCCTCAACCAATAGAAAAAGAAACAGCACCGCCAGTCTCCTTAAGAACCCTTTTTTATTTTTTGTAATAAAAAAACACCGTGGTTTGTGTATGAACAGCTTCTTTAAAATAGCTGAATACTTGCGTACGTTCAAAAGTATACAGTCTGTTCAAAAAGAAACAAAGGAAATTGTAATGCAGTGCATACGCAGCGCGACCGGCATTCTGTTGGAGGAAAAAGATATAAAAATCAGGAACGCATCGGTATTTCTTGAAGTAAGCCCCGCCATAAAAAACGAGGTTTTTTATAAAAAAAAGGAGATACTCGCTCTCTGTAACAAAGAAAAACAAGGAACCATACGTGAAATAGGATAAAGACCCCAACAAAAACGCCCCGTAGCTCTGCGTGGTGTTTTTGTTGGGAAGAGCGGATTTTATTACGACGAGCGAGGCCCGCCCGACCGAATGGTTCCAGTCATTCGGGCGGGGGCAAAGTGAAAATGCGTTTCAGTATTTTCACTTTCTCCGAACAAGGAAGTAACAAGGTCCCCTTATATATCAGTAGGTCTATCTTTTATACGAACCGCAAACGTCTTTGTCGTTTTATTGAACACAGAATCATACACCGTCACGGTGACCGTGTTTTCTTTTTGTATCTGTTTTACAGAGTTGACACTCAAGGAAAATGAAAACGGTTTTGTTGCCGAGGTGTGTGTATACACATCGTTTATAAAGATATCAACCCTGGAAAGGGGGTATACTCCAGTTCCCGAAATCGTAAACGAAATAGTGTCCGAGGACCCATACTCCTGCAAAAGTCCCAAAACAGAGAACTGTGGAGAGAACTCCGGTTTGTGCACAGAATCTTCCTCTGTCGGAAGCTTGAACCCGTCAAAACGAAGCCCTGCCTGCTCAACCCATTTTTTTACAGGTGCTTCCCACAACTCAAATTGAGGATCATTTTCCGGATGTTCTGGTTTTGGCCCGGCAACATTGTTTCTATTAACCCAATAGAGGATGTCGTGGACGTTAGGAATTACTTTTTCTTCAATTGTTTCTGCCGGCGTGTACACTGTCGCGAGTTTCCCTGAAACCTTGTCTATTGTATATGGCTCTCCGCCAAGCCAAATGCCACGGAGTATGGGTTTGAGACTTGCATCCGGTGTTGTGTTGACACGCTTGAAAGGAGTGTCGGGGAGTGTCTTCAATGCCTCCTGCATAAATGCATTCCACAGGGGGGCGATAATAAAGCCCGCAACCTTCTTTTCCATGGGGGTGTAGTCGTTGTTTCCCGCCCATGCCCCCACTGCAATATCGGGGGTATATCCGATAACCCATGCATCTATATAGTTGTTTGTCGTCCCTGTTTTTGCAGCAACCTCGCGGTCTTGAAAATAGAGATATGACCGTTCTCCGAACGCGGGTGCCCGTGCGGTGTTGTCGGAAAGTATGTCAGAAACCTGAAGAGCCGTTTTTTCGGGAATAACACGCACCTCATTCTTTTTGTACTCTTCCAATACCACCCCATTTTTGTCTTCCACTTTAAGAATGGGAACAAGGGAATTTTTCTTTCCTTCATTCGCGAACACGGAATATGCCCCCGTCATCTCAAGGAGAGACACTTCACCGCCCCCAAGCACAAGGGTGAGCCCGTATTTATTGATGTCGGTAAGACTCGTGATGCCCATTTTTTGTGCGGTGCGCAAAGAGTCAGAGAGCCCCGCAAGATACAGTGTTTTTATGGAAGGAATGTTAATTGATTGTGCAAGCGCCTCCCGAAGAGTAATAGGGCCTCGAAAGACATCGTCGTAGTTTGTAGGCGTGTAGCAAATATAGTCTTCCGGGACTCCCTCCCGCGGCTTTCCTTCTGTGTCACAGTTGATATCAAACTGTGTTTCAAGGTCAAACACCACTGTTTCTGGAGTGAATCCTTTTTCAAACGCGGTTTCATACACGAATGGTTTAAACGCCGAACCAGGTTGCCTATTAGGGGAGAGGGTGACATTGAAGTTCCCCTCGTTCTCGGTGTCAAAGTAGTCGCGCGACCCAACCATGACCAAAATCTGTCCCGTCTTCGGGTCTGTGGCGATGAGCCCAGCGTTGTGCGCGTTGTACTTCTCTATGTTTTCTTTTGAGTAATCAAGCACAATCTTCTCGGCCTTTTTTTGAAGTTCGTAATCAAGAGAGGTAATAACCTTCAGTCCGCCGGACTCAACGAGACGTTCTCCAAATTTCTTCTCAAGGTATTCGCGCACAAAAAACACGAAATGCGGCGCTTTTATGTTTTCCTCCTTGTATGGCGCGAAAAGAACCTCCTCGGCACGCGAAGCGCCGTGCTCTTCCTGGGTGATGAAGTGCTCATCAAGCATTCTCTTTAAAATAAGGTTTTTTCTATCCTCAAGTTTTTCAGTATGGTTTCCGTATGGAGAGTAATAGGTGGGTGCTTGTGGCAGTGCGGCGAGATACGCCGACTCTGCGAGGGTGAGGTCTGTTGCCTTTTTCCCAAAAAATACCCTACTTGCCTCCTCTATGCCGTAGATACTTCCCCCATAGGGGATTTCGTTCAAATACAGCTCTAGGATTTTTTCTTTGCTTGTCGTTTGTTCAAGCTTAAGCGCAAGTACCCACTCTTTCAGTTTACGGGCGGGGGTTTTATCTTTTGTGAGAAGAGAGTTCTTAATAACTTGCTGGGTAATAGTGGAGCCACCCTGTTCAAAACCCAAGGCACCGATGTTTACGAGGAGTGCTCTGAAAAACGCGCTCGGGAGCACCCCTTTGTGCTCATAAAACCGGGCATCTTCTATCGCAACGGTCGCATTTTTTGCATACCGGGAAATCTCATCAAAAGGAACGACTTCACGCTGAACGTCTTTATGAAAATCAAAAAGAAGAACCGTACCGGTTCGGTCGTATATTTTTGTTGATTCCGGGACCCTCCGCTCATCAAGAGTCGCGAGGTCGGGAATCCGTAAGTTTGCCGCCCAAAACAAAAGAGACCCTCCGAAAAAGAGCCCGGCGGCGAGAGTAAGGAGAGCAAGGTTCTTCATGGTATCTCTCATTTCACCATATTACAAAAAAATATGCAAGTGCATCAGGGGGGAATCCGTGACGAAGGGCGCATCCTGTGGTATTTTTAGTACAGCATGTCTCCCGACCAAAAAGAGATTGAGGAGCTTCTCACGAGAAGTATCTCATATATATTTCCCTCGCGGGAGGAGCTCTCCTCGTATCTTCTCGGTGGGAAAAAGCTCAAAATATATCTTGGCGTTGATGCGACGGGCCCCGAGCTCCACATAGGACACGCGACCAACCTCATTTTTCTTGAGAAACTGCGACGGTTTGGACACGACATCGTTCTCCTTTTTGGAGATTTTACCGCCCGTATCGGGGACCCGACAGACAAAGGGGCGACCAGGACGCGCCTCACCGAGGAAGAAGTCCTGCGCAATATCAAAGATTGGAAGAGTCAGGCGCAAAAGATATTGGACTTTAGCGCGCGCGATAACCCCGCGCAGATTCTTCAGAATAGCGCCTGGCTCGGAAAGCTCTCTCTTCCAGACGTGGTGGAGCTTGCCTCAAGCATCACGGTACAACAAATGCTTGAGCGCGACATGTTTCAAAAACGGATAGAGGAACGAAAACCGATATATCTCCACGAATTTCTCTACCCCTTGCTCCAGGGATATGACAGCGTTGCGATGGACGTGACCGCAGAGGTGGGGGGGAATGATCAGATTTTTAACATGTTCGTTGGCAGAGAGCTCCAGAAGAGATATCACAATAAAGAGAAGTTTGTCATTGCAACGACGCTTTTGGAGAACCCAAAGACAGGGAAAAAATTGATGAGCAAAAGCGAGGGGTCGTATATCGCTCTTTCCGATGCGCCCTCTCTCATGTACGGCAAGGCGATGGCGCTTCCCGACGAAGTAATCGTGAGCGTGTTTACCGACTGCACGTTTCTCCCTCTGGAGACGATAGGAGCATACGCGCAGATGCTCCATGAGGGAGCAAACCCCCGCGATATCAAGATGAAGCTTGCCCGTGAACTCGTGAAAACATATCACTCGGAAGGCGAGGTGCAGACCGCAGAACGCGCATTTGTGTCGGCGTTTCAAAAAAAAGAAACCCCCGACGAGGTGCAGGAGGTTACCGCCGAGAAGGGCGATTTTCTCGGCAAGGTGCTCCTCCTTCATGGGGTGGTTGCGTCAAACGCCGATTTCCGTCGACTGGTAAAAGAAGGCGCAGTCCGAGACATAGACGCCGGTACAAAGATAGACGACCACACTGCTCTCGTAGAACATACCGCTGTCTTTAAGATAGGCAAGAAAAGGTTTGTCCGTATTGTCGTACGCTAGCCCGCGCCTCTCTTTACTCCATGGACACAAAAAAGCACCGCCGCGCGCGGTGCTTTTTTGTGGAGACTATTCTTCGTCTTCGTCCTCAAGGCCTTCTTCTTCGTCAAGAGAATCGGCAATGCCCCCGCCGTCTTCTTCGTCCTCTCCGTCCAATCGGGCATCTACGTACACTTCATCAAAAGTGGTAAAAGACGTCATACACTCTGTGTCGCGTAAAGTAGTTATGATATCTAGTAAACTACGACCTCAAAAATAGAATGCACATAATATCGCGCACGATACGGGCGAGGCACGGTGGTTTCTTTGGAGAAAACAGCTCCTCTATAACCCTTATTCCCACGCATGTACACTTTTTATCAGAATGTATTTTTTTTGCAACTCAACAAGCGCAAAAAAGGTGGGGATAATTAGGAAGTATGTAGTATGTAGTATGTAGTATGTAGTATGTAGTATGTAGTATGTAGTATGTAGTATGTAGTATGTAGTATGTAGTATGTAGTATGTAGTAGAAATTCTTGCGGCGGAAAAACAAAAGTCAACTTCCTCTTTTCTCGATCTTTTTACTTTTTTCTACACCCTACTTCCTAACCGCCTCACGCCTAGTTTTTCTCCTACAAGCTAACCCCTAACCCCTAACTTCCTAATTCCTAAAACCTACTGCCTATAACTATGTAAATAGGCGAGGTGCGTAATCCCTATCGCAATCGCGTCAAATTCATCGTCACCGATTTTTCGTGACGAGGGGTTCTTTTTTTGCGGTGCGAAGGAGACAAGTTTCATCACCATATCCGCAACCTGCTGCTTTGGCGCGCCACCATATCCCGTGACCGCCGTTTTAATTTGAAGCGGCGTATATTCAAAAATAGAAAGTCCTTGTCGTGCCGCCTCGTAGAGTGCCACCCCGCGCGCTTCGGCCACCGAAAGCGCGGTTTTCTGGTTTGCGGCAAAAAAAAGCTTTTCAATCGCGAGTACTTGCGGCGAGTGCGCGGTGATTATTCTCTCAAGCTCACTGCCGATTGAGAAAAGGCGATCTTTCAGGGCGTCTTTCGGGTTTGTAGTAATACAGGCGGAGTAAGAGACATGGGGGATTTTGTGCGCGAGGCCTGATTCAAGCACCGCGACCCCCATTCGTCCAAACCCCGGGTCAAT
>C687J35174_10009761_pt1 | contig 12005 bp, 17 predicted proteins | sample RifCSPhighO2_01_FD_35174 | JGI IMG/M metagenome (IMG submission 35174) | reverse complement strand
GCGAGTTTACTAAACTTCACCGGCTCCCCGAAGAGAAACAACAATGCCTCTAATTTTGCTTGAAGTGTTGTGTCGTCGTCCATGGTTACTTAGATTTTAGGTTATAGGTTAGAGGTTTTAGGGACAATGCGCCCTTTTATATCATCCATTTCTAAATTAACTATAACCTATAACCTTCCACCTATCACCTGATGATTTTCTATCACCTCGCGCCTATCACCTATCACCTGCTCTAGATATGTGGATTTCCGCGAATAGCTCCTCCTGTACTATTTCTATCCTGCTTTCTTTGAGGAGGTGCAACAGTGCTAAGAATAGCACAATAACTTCCGATCTTTCTCTCCCGCCAGCAATCTCATTAAAGCTTGTTTTGATTGCTTGCTCAACTCGCATTATCAGCTCTTCAATCATTTCTTCTAGACTCACAAGCTTCATCTTGCCCTCTTCGGTTTTAGGGATAAATGCCTGTAGTTCTTCATATAACTTCCCAATAACTTTTTCTAAATCTGCCGGAGAAACCGGTTCCGTTAGATAAAACCCGGGAGGCAATTCACGCAGATATTCCCTTGAGTAGGCGACGTTCTTATTCCACAAATGAGAAATGGATTTTTCAGCGGCACGGAATTCTCTGTATAACTTCAGGCGTTCTTCAAGCTCCGCGATATCTTCCTCTTCCTCTTCGGTAAGCTCGAGATGCGGAAGAATCGCGTGCGATTTAATTAATATTAGCCGCGCGGCAACAACTATAAAATCCGCAAGAACTCGCGGGTCAACCCCGTTAGTAGTAGGTCTTTGAAAATGACCGTCGGACACCCCTGGTGTCCTACTACTAACGGGGTCAACCGCACTCAAAGACCTAACATACTCCAAAAAATCCCCGGTTACTTCCGCGAGATTTAGTCTTGTAATCTCAAGCTCCTTTGATTCAATTAGTTGAAGCAGTTTCTCAAGCGGCCCCTGAAACGTATCAAGTTTTAACTCATATCTTTCCACGTGTTTCATTATACAAACTTTTGGACTTCTTGACTGACTCTGTGCACAATGCAATACTTAAAATCAGCTACTTCAGGAGGCGTTAGTGCCTGCATCCAAGAATCGTAAGGGCCGCATAAAGTGGCGCTTCGGGTGGAGGTTGAAGAATGGCAGATATCTATGCCTGAGCTGCGGCCGTGAGCTCTACGACAGCTGGAGAGACGGCAGACCGCCTTACTTCAAACCCCACATAGAGCGGTGTAAGGAACGGCAACGAAGCAGGCAGAAAAGCCAAATCTGGTAACCTAGAACACAGGGCCCGGAGGAAACTCCGGGCCCTAACAATTTTCATACTTGACTAGGCACTAATTACTGTCTAACGCCCCCAGCGTATAATCATTCCTCGGGTCCCAAAGCATCCACCCGAGCGTAGGATCCGCATCGTTCGTTGCCCTGATCTGCGCGCGCACCATATCCGCCGTATAATCCGCTCCCAAATCAAAATCTTGAAGCCACGGCCTAAGCTCACCGTAAACAACAGGCCCATTGCCGGTAGCATTTCTTAATGTGTCTAGTCTTGCGACCGCAGTTTCCATTGAATAGTTTACAACTTCGTAGGGATATAAAGCAGGGTTCTGATATCCCTGAAACCCATTAGCATAATGTGATGGGTATACCATCGGTGAAACGTAATCAAAATACTTATAAGCGTCCTCTATCACCTGCCCTATCCCAAGCCCGTCATAGTTCACGGTTGATAACCCAAACAAATCAGCAGATGTCTTAACATCGTTCAAATTACCGTTTAAATATTTGAAGAATTCGGCCATAGCTACTGTTTTTAATTCAGTTGAAGTGTCAAAAAATGGATATGATATCACGCTCAAATCCCCATCCGATGGAAAGCGAATGTAATCAAAGTTGATCTCGTCAAATCCCCTGTTTGCGGCATCCTGCGCTATAGCNATGTTATAATCCCACACATCTTGGCTAGCTGGATCAACCCACGAAAGTCCNTTNCTNTCTTTCCAAGCTCCACCCGTAGCGCTGTTTTTCACAGCTAAGTCGGGTCTAGCCAAAGCAAGCACGGGATCCTGAAAAACGGTTTGTCTCGCAATTACATAAATCCCGTTATCGTGAAGCTGTTTTATCAGTGTGTTGGGACGAATAATCCTAATTTCCTTTGCGTTATATTCATCAACTTTAGGAACATCGACATCGTATAAAACTAGCCCGGAAAAATCTTTGATGTCTATAACAACTGCGTTAAGCTCCGTGGTATTTATTAAGTCAATAATATAATCCATTTTTGACCGGCTCGAGGCAGACCAACTTGTAACATAAACGGCTTTTATAACAGCCGGCGGATTTTCCAGCGGTTTCTGCGCCTCAATATCGTCACTTATCCCCTGTTTCTTGTCGCTTGTCTCTTGTTGCTCATCGCTTGTCTCTTCCATCACCGCTTCAGGAACTTCGGGTAACACAATTGGGTCGTCAGTCGCTACCTCAACGTCAAAACTATTGACGCTGGTCAACAAAAAAATCAGCCCCGCAGAGGCTATGAGGGCAACTCCCCATATCGTCGACTTTTGCATTATATCTTCATAACGCCTGCCTGCCGCCTGCCTGCCGGCAGGGTAAAGCAGGTAATGATTTAATTCTATGGCATTGTGCAATATAATAGAAGTGAAATCCCCCTATTACCTAACACCTATAACCTAGAACCTAATTCATGTCTTTAGCCATCTACAGAAAATACAGACCGCTTACGCTTAAAGATCTTGTCGGCCAGGAGCTTGTGACAGAGATACTCCAAAACGCCGCAAGCAGAGATAAAATCAGCCACGCGCATCTTTTTTATGGCCCTCGCGGAACAGGAAAAACCTCTGCCGCGAGAATTGTCGCAAAAATCGCAAACTGTGAAACTCGCGCCAACGACAAGGAATTCGCGAAAAAAGGAGAGCCGTGCAACAAGTGCCGCCCGTGCACAGAAATTAACGAAGGCAGAGCCCTTGACGTAATAGAAATCGACGCTGCATCAAACCGAGGAATAGATGAAATCAGAAGTCTCAAAGAAGGCATCCGTCTCTCCCCAACTTCATACACTTACAAGGTCTTCATAATCGACGAAGCGCACCAGCTCACAAAACAGGCCGCGGATGCACTTTTAAAAATTCTTGAAGAACCGCCAGCTCACGCGATTTTCATATTGGCGACGACTGAATATGACAAACTTCCTTCGACGATTACTTCACGCACACAGCGTTTTAATTTCAAGAGAATCCCGACACAGTTAATCTTTAAGAAGTTAAAAGATATAAACACAAAAGAAAAACTTGGGATAGAAGATCCTGCGCTTGAGTTAATCTCGTCAGCCGCGGAAGGAAGTTTCCGCGACGCGGAATCCCTCTTGGAACAGGTTTCGTCAATGGGTGCGCTTGGCGTAGAAGGCGTTGAAAGCATTCTCGGTAAAGTTGGTTTTACAAGGACATCAGAGCTCGCTGGCCTCATATTAGAAAATAACTTGGCGGCAGCGCTTGAATATCTCGCAGAAATTAATGACGGCGGTTTTAATCTTGTTCAGCTCGCGAAAGACTTGATTCATTATTTTCGCCGTGTGCTTGCTCTAAAGTTTGACCCGCAGCTTGAAAAAGTTTTCGAGAGAGAACTCACATCTGATGAACTGAAAAAACTAAAGGCGCACGGCGCACTAATCACCGATGATCAAAAAGCAATAAATCTTGTTAAGTCCCTTATTAACGCGTACTCGAACATGCGCTACAGTCCATTTCCGTTAGTTCCGTTGGAGTTAGCAATCATCGAAAATTTGAAACAATAACAACATTCCGACATTCTCAAGAATGTCGGAATGTTGTGTTGGTACGTACATATGTACGTAAATAGCACAAAGCCCCGGCGTAAGCACAGGGCCTGTGCTACACCGGGGCATGAAGATTTGGGCTAGAGGCGCTAACCACCCACTCACGAACATTTTCGCTCAAACGCTTTCCATCTGAACGCTTCATCCCGTCTGTCGAAATCGGCTCTCCTATTAGAACATCTGCATAGGATGAGTCATCGGATATCCAAATCCTGATGGGCAGCAAATTGACACTGTCCCGAATCGCGGTGATGAACACTCTTTCGCCAAATTCGATAATCTCCAGGCCACGAGTGCCCTCTGGAAACACGGCAACCGACTGACCGTGCCTAAAACACCGATCATTCAGCGAGTCGTAAGTCTCCACCATCGCGCGTGGGTCGCTCCTATCGAACGGAATGTGGTTTGAAAAACGCATTGCTTTCCCAAATATCTTGATCTGGAAAAGTTCCTTTGCCGCAAGGAAACGAAAATTCATACCATTGAGTGCTACAAGCAGAATGGGAATATCCAACATAGAAGTGTGATTAGCCACAACCATGAAGGGTCCGCCATTAAGCGACCTACCACCCGAGACATTGACTCTCAAACCAGCAGCTCTCACCAATACGATTCCCCAGAATCTCCCGATTACGGCTTCTATTTTTGAGCCGATTCTTCTTGTCAGGGGAAATTTTCGAATAGACAGGTTGATCACAAACAGCGCCAATACAAGAACGGTCGAAACTCCTCCGACAAGCTTGAGACGCACGTTCATATGGATCAGCCTGTCTGTCTCCATCAATTTACTAATTCTCACGTTAAAGAACCTCCTGTAGAATCTAATTTCGATACTAAACGAATAGCACAAAAAATCAAATCGAAATCTACTTGAGATTGACAATTTAACCAGTCTATTGTAGTAAATAAGTTAGATCCTACAAAAGGAGAACTTGTGGCGAAAAAACGCCAAGACAGGCGAGAAATGCGAGCGACTGAAGCTCGCAAGCGTCAAGTAGCGCATGACGCGCTAACACCGCGTGAGATCTTGAGAGCTCTTCGCGACGAGCGTGACGTAGGCGGCGGACCGGAGTTCGATCAGATGGTCCGCCTCCTCAAATCCGGGAGGGGTGATACCCCGCTCGGGAAGATTCGCAAGGATCGCGAGCAAAGAGCTCGCGAGAAGGCAAAGAAAGCCGAGAAAGACGAGGCCAATATGCGCCACGTCATGGAATGGGGATGAGTCCCTGAATCTTTAAAAAGTTTGCTTGTTGTCTTTAACGAACAAGCCGGTTACCGCCTCCCGCCGAGGCGGCTTCTTTTTTACATATTTTGCGTATAAAAACATCCTTAAATTCTCAAGTATTTAAGGATGTTTTATTTAGTAGTCGGATAGTGGAAAGTAGTTGAAGTGGAAGTACTCTCGCAATTTTCCTATGTAAAATCCATTTGAGAGCATTGTGCGAATCATAAAGTTCTGTAACTTCTGATAACGCAAACTTTCGGGATCAACTTTTCCTTTATAGAAATCGATCAGCATCGATTCTATCCCATCGCCTTTCTTTTTTGTCGGGATTTCTTTCTTACCGATCGGATCCCACGGGGCAATGTCGACAGCTTTGCCTGTGGCGTGCGGTTGGTCAGTAAAATTAAGAATACGACCAGTATCTTTCTCGCCAAACTTCTCGTTGCGTTTTCTAAAAATCAACTTGTATAAATCTGGAGAACGGTAGCCCTCCTTTATGTAGAGCCGCATTCCATCTTTCTGAAATTGACTGTCTGCCCGCTTGAGCGCTTGAATAATGTCTCTATGGGCAAGAACTCTGTTACCCATCATTCCAATCTCAGCGAACTCCTCCTCCGAAATATTATATCTCGCGTGATTATCCCAATAATACTCGCTCCCGAGAAGGTCATATTCATCAATGTATATCAGATCTTCAGCTATTGCTTCTCTCATCTAGTTATTACGCCTTATAACGAGTTCTTCTTTTGGCGTATCACTTTTCAGATTTTCTACGATTTTATCTGCAACAAAGCTCGGCTCCATGTAGTCTGCATAATTTTCTGGCTTTTTCTCGTCAAACAAATTGGTTCGCATCCCTCCGGGATACACAGAAAAAACTATTATATCCGTTTCTTCCACTTCCTTTCTTAGCGATTTTGTAAATCCATCAGCGGCGTATTTGCTGGCACAATACGCTGAACCTCCTTCTCTGCCCTCTAGACCGCTAGTTGAAATGATATTCACTATTGATCCGAAGTCCTGTTTTCTCATTTGGATAAGCGCGACTTTTGATCCGTAGACTGTCCCAAACAAATTCACTTCCATAACTTCGTGGGCCCGAGTCCAATCAGTTTCCTCAATCGGAGCGTGCGGCAGCCAAATGCCCGCGTTGTTAATCCAGAAATCTATTTGGCCGAATTTCTTAATAACCTCTTCTGATAACTTTTTTAAATCACTCTCTTTTGTTACGTCAGCTTTGATGCCCATAATCCCCTCTTCCGAAAGTCCAGTGAGCTGATTCTCATCCCGCGTGCAGACTACAACATTCGCGTCATTTTTTCTGAAGGCAAGAGCTAGCGCTTTTCCAAGCCCGCTTGTCCCCCCGGTTATGACTACAACTTTATTTTTCAGTTCCATGTGATAAAAATTCTTTCTCTAATATCTCACGCGCTGCGCGAAGCGCCTTGCCACGATGACTCACAGAGTTTTTTTCGTCAACTGACATTTCTGCGCTTGTTTTACCCAACTCTTTATTATAGAAAACCGGATCAAAACCAAACCCGTTACTGCCGACTGGCTTTTCAGCGATAACACCTTCGTACACTCCCTCGCAAGTTCTAATTTTATCTGTTTCTGGGTCATATATTGCCGCAACGGTTCTAAAACGAGCGGTTCGTTTTTCTTCTGGAACACCGCTTAGTTCACCGAGAAGTTTGTTATATCTATCCTCATCTGTTCCAGGCGCATACCTCGCAGAATAAACTCCGGGCCTTCCGCCAAGCGCATCAACCTCCAAACCTGCATCCTCCGCCAAGGATAAAAAGCCAGTCTTTTTGCCTAGAGTCATCGCCTTAATTATCGCATTCCCCTCAAATGTAAATGCCGGTTCTTCAACCTCATAACCATCCGGCAAATCCGTGTCATTCAAGTTAAGAAACTCCAATGGCAGACCTTCTAAAAGTCTCACTATCTCCGGGAATTTCCCTTTTGATCTTGTGGCAATTAACAACTTTTTCATGTTCTTCGTGCAGTCACTCCTGTTAGGTCTGTGCAACCCGCTAACTATTCTGTCGTCTTCCCTTCAAAATGTTCTTCTTTCTCGTCCGCCTTTGTTTTATGAACAGTCCCGTCTTTGTGATTTGGAGGAGAGTATACGGTATAAAGTTTTAAATCTTCGTCTCCCATGTTTATTACGTTGTGCCACGTCCCAGCCGGAACAACAAAGGCATCGTCGGCGTGAACTTCGTGTTCGTCTTTATTATTTAAAACGAGCTTTGCCTTTCCCTGCTCAAGGCGAATGAACTGATCAAGTCCATGCATCTCATTTCCTATCTCCTCCCCCGGCTTGATGCTCATTACGACAAGCTGGCTGTACCTACCGGTATAGAGAACACGCCTGTAATCGGTGTTTTTCAGAGTCTCCCCTTCTATATCCAAAATGTATCCCTCCATACAAAGAATTCTACAGCCAAATTAAACCTGAATCCATATTGGTCTCCTCAATCTAGCTCGAACTGGCTTGGGGTTTGGGAATCGGACCAACTCAAGAATAAAGTTCGCTATGCGTACCCAGTTTTACAAATAAAGCGGTATTCTTTTCTAAAACGTAGTAGTGTACCCTCAAATCCCCTGTAATATTTATACTTCTATACCCTTCGTATTTTCCCTTGAGCTCATGATTCTTTAGCGACACGTCAAAGGGATTATTTGCAAATAGGATTACCCTTTCATCCACCCGGTTGCGTAACTTATCGGGAAGTTTACGATATTCTTTCCTAAAGGCGTTAGAGAATGATATCTCCATAGGCCCTACTTCCCATGGAGCCAAGATATAGCATCTTCAACCTCACCGAAGACCGGCGACACATTCTTACCCTTCTTGGCGTCATCGACGGCCTTTTTCATCTCATCCCATACCTCGGGTTTCAGCTGAGGCTCAAGGGAAATAGTAAACTCACGACCTCTTATAAAATCCTTTAAGTAAGAGTTAACCACGGTACTCAAAGGGATACCAAGCTCTTTGGCAATACGCTGTGCCTCTTCTTTCACTTCCTTATCCGTTTTTATGTTTATAACTGTTTTAGCCATATAACCGTAGTATATACAATAGTTAGTATTCTGTAAAGGGCTGTGGATAGCTTTTGTGGTCACTTAGAACTTCCAACTTTGGCTAGCCTCCTCGAGCTGGAATCGTTGACGGTGAGCCCTGCTTGGTAATTTAGACTAACTTTATGACATCAAAACGACCCTCTTCGAGCACGTATGGAAAGTGACAGTACGCAGGTAAGTATTGAAGGTTGGATAGAAGGCGTGATAAAGTATCTCGACAGATAGTGCGGGATGGTGTAATGGTCGCACGTCAGGTTTTGGACCTGAAGATTGGGGTTCGATCCCCTGTCCCGCAGCATATGCAAAATAGCACGCCATTTGGTATGCTATTTTGCATTGGTAGAGGATCGAACTTTTTGCCCCCGTGTAGGAAACCTGCCTGCCGGCAGGCAGGTTATTCAAAACCGTGGGTTTTGAAAGTGAGGGGGTCGGGGGCAAAAATTGTGTTTATGTGAGATTCCCCTGTCCCGCAGCAAGTTAAAAATAGATGTAAAATAGAAACTCATGGCAAAAAACAAGAAGCAGAAACAGGGATTCGTAATTTTTGTGGCAATAGCGACAATAATCAGTTTAGCTGGACTCACTGGGCTCTTCGGCGCGGGAGCCACGCCAACCAATAATCAAACTAACCAACAGCAAGAAGAACCCACTCCAGATGAAATTGCTGCCGCAACGGGAGTTCCATGTCTCACGAGCGAAGTATTTCATTTACATCCCCATTTAACAATAAAGATAGACGGCGTAGAAGAACCGCTTCCCGCAAATATTGGAATCTACACTGATTGCGCTCAAGAAATTCACACGCACGAAGCCGATGGAATCATCCACGTTGAATCCGAAATTGATAAGGGATATACATTCCAAGATTTTCTGAACGTCTTTAGAGTTAGTTTAGAGCAGGAAGGTTACGTTACACGCCTTACAGTAAACGGAGAATTTAATAACAACGACACAAGTTTCAAACTAGAAGATCCGCAAGAAATACTCTTGGAGTTCACCTCAATCCCCTCTTTCGACAGTACATCAACGGAACAATCGTTGTAGTCTGCACAAGAAGACCAACCACTCAAAACATCACCCCATACTCTAACTCGCGCACCTACCCGCCTCCGGAGGGAATTAGAGTATTGGTAAAAACAAAATAGTTGATGTACTGAAACGAAGAAGACCCCGGCACTGACACCGAAGAACCTTCTCCTTTGCCAGCCCGGGGCCGCAATTACGTCTCGCCGTCACGCATAGATATCGACTCCGAGAGCCAAAGCCCTCCGCCTTTCCTCTATCGCCTGGAGTGCTGCTTCGAGGTTGTAGGAATCGTTCTCTCCGAGCACACCGCAACAGACCAAGCGATTTTTCAACTCAGACAGGACGCAGTGACCGTCGCCAGGCGTCAGCTCTCCAGTATCGATGCAGTTAAGCACGCTGTGAATCTTTTCCGTCACAATCGAGACTCCCACTAAAACCTCCTAATGTGCAAATGTGATGATTAATATCTCACAGATGCAAATCCTGGTCAAATAGTATTCATCGCAAAAAGCACTTGATTTACGTAAATCTTTACGTAAATATTTACGTACATGACTGACAAAAACTTAGAAAAAGCAACTTTCGGCGCTGGATGCTTCTGGAATGTTGAAGAAACGTTTAGACATATAAACGGAGTAAAATCCACTGCAGTTGGATTTATGGGAGGCGGAGTGCCAAACCCGACATACAAAATGGTTTGCGGAGGAAATACCGGTCACGCGGAAGTCGTCCAAATAAAATTTAATCCATCCGAAGTTTCATACGACACGCTCCTCAATATTTTTTGGGAAAACCACGATCCGACGACAATGAATAGGCAAGGTCCTGATGTTGGCGAGCAATATAGATCCGTAATTTTTTATCACACTTCGGAACAAAAACAGCTTGGAGAAAGATCAAAAGAGAACATAGAAAAATCGGGCAAGTTTTCAAATCCGATAGTTACCAAAATAATTCCCGCAGAGGAATTCTACAGAGCAGAAGACTATCACCAACAGTATTTGGCAAAGCATGATCTCGATACGCACCACACTTAGCACCCCTTGTCAAACATAATGATTTGTGGTATAATGGAAGCATGCAGTTAAATCTGCAATGTTCTTTTAGGTTGGGCCATCGAAGGGTGGCCGACCGCGGTATCTGAGGACGAAACCTAAGTCAGCGGAGGATTTGCGTCAATGCCTATCTTCTTAAGACGTAGGTCTCACAATGGGTCGTAGCAATGATACGGCCAAGCCCTCGGGTATCGGAGAGAGCGCCCTCGACGCGCAGCCACCGCAGAAACCTCTTGGCAGCTGCATCGAGGGATATTGGATCGACAATCGTTTCGGACCCCTTACACCCCGAAACGTGCCCACCGTCGTTCCAAAGGGTTGCCCGTCCCACTCGTCTGGACGGGCAACCTGCTCTCTTTTCACGCCGCGAATACACATCGGTATTCGCGGCTTTTTCGTTTTTCGAAACAGAACGGCAACAGATTACTGCCAGAAAAACAGAAAAGCCCCGCCAACAGCAGGTCTTCCCTGTCCCCTGGCGAGGCATCAATTCCCCTCGGTAAACGCTCTATCAAGAACCTCGAGCTTTTCGAGATCTTCGACTTCTGTCTGCCACCGCAGAACCTCTCCGTGTAAATCGAAGATTTCCTGGCGAACTTTCTCGATTCTTCGCTCGACAAGACGAATCCGGAACCACTTGACGCTAAGTCGCGTCGTTTGGCTACCAATCAACCGCGTGTGCTTTTCGTCCAAGTAGCCCATCGCACGCATGAGCTCTTCTATGCGCGTATAGCCCCAATCGATCCTTTCACGTAGCTCACCTATCTCTTCTTTCAAACTTTGGGATCCCCGCATATCGCTCACGTCCTCCATCCGCAAAGATGTACTGCTCCAATTAAGCCACTTTATTGTATTTTGGTCAATTTGTGGTAAGTTGACGATTAGAACACGAACGTACGTTAACTTTAGGAGGTGCAAGCGTGAGCACACACAAAAATGTGATGCCGGATGGCTATGAACCGTTTGTGCTACGGACAAGAAATGGGCATGCTCTTCTCGGCTTGCTGAACAGGCTCTATACCTACAACGGCAACTGGGACAAGAACTTCCTCAACTTTGTAGCGGAGATCGTAAACCCGCACCACTTCAGTATGTACGGCGTTTACGCTGGCGGTGGCCGTCCGTGGCACTGGGTGTTCTGTTTCGGCGACGAGTACGCGGTAGCGTTTCCACAAACAAGCGCGCGAATCGGCGATAAGAAGTCTGTCCCAGACAGGCCAATCGCGGTTCTTACGAGGGGCGAACCAAACATCGCGGAAATCGAACGAACACTCCGTTCGTACGTCAACAGACTCGGCTTTCTGCTGATACAGAAAGGATTCATCCCGGTTAAGGCAATTCACCAGCTCGTGCGAGAGCCCCGACTTTAGAAAAAGTCGGGGCTCCCCTATTTTCAAAATTGCTTACGCGTAAAATTTTATAACCGCAACGAAGATCGGGATAATTCCCAAAGAGTAATCAAAAAGTCTAAGCTGAAACGGAGTTAGTTCGCGTCCAGTAAATTTTTTTGCGACTACTTCCAAAAAATCTACATGCTCGGGGAAATGCCCAAGATATTGTTGAAATCTCGTTATCGCGCAACCCCGAAATAAAATTAAGTGGATCCTATGCAGTACGACTAAGCCGATGACCATAGGCATGGAAAGATAAAACCCAACTGTCACACCGAACGCCCCAACAAGAAAATGAGTCCAAAAAAGTAAAATTTTAAGCATTCTTTTCTAGCTTATATTTTTTCTCCACAAAGCTCTGTGTG
>C687J35174_10009752_pt1 | contig 12012 bp, 9 predicted proteins | sample RifCSPhighO2_01_FD_35174 | JGI IMG/M metagenome (IMG submission 35174) | reverse complement strand
TAAAGCAGCTTCTCTGATTTTTTCAGGTGTTACTGCTTCCATTCTTTTAAGATGATATTCTGGTGTTAATCCCTTGTCCAGTTTCAATTCAATTGCATTAACATGACCTGCGTTTGTCTCAAAAGTTTTAGCAATATTATATCGAGACTTTCTTTTTAGTCTTTCAAGACTTCCTTGAGAAACTAAATCAGTTCTCAATTTTGCCATTTCTTCAAAAATTGCANCTATTGCTTCATCTGCTCTAACTGAGTGAACAATTCCACTTATGTAAATTTCACCTTTGTTGTTGCTTCCGNTATATTGTGCTCCAACTTCATAAGCAAGACCTTTTCTTTGGCTCACAGATTGGAATAATCTTGAATNTGCATCTCTACCTAAAATATTTACAAGCATATTTACAGCATAACTATCTTCATCTGTTTCTGTTGGGGCAACTAAACTTATTCCTAATTGAGCACTACTCTGCTCTGGNTTTTCATGATTATAGAGTTCTGGAGCAGAAGTATGCAAAATTGTTGCTCCATAAAGTTGAGGATTTCTTGGAAACTCAATTTTTTTCCCATTTCCAGATGGAAACTGAGCAAAATTTTCCTGAACTAAATCTTCTATATTTTTTGGCAATGCTCCAACTAAAATTAAATCCATATTATTTGGATGGTATCCTCTTTGATGAAATNCTCTCAAAGTATCAACNCTTGCANAACCAACAACTGCTTCATTTCCTAAAATAAAATATGTATGAGGAGAATTTTCTCCAAGAAATGCTTCTCTGNAGGCTTTACCATCTTTAAATTTTGGATTGCTTTTTGCATCAGCAGTTTCTCTTAAAACTCTTTGTCTTTCTTCTTCCACTCTTGATACTTCAAATCTTGGATTGAAAGCAGCATCAGAAACATATTCAAGAAATAATTGACTATCTTCTGCCAACATATCAACAGGAAAAAAAGTTTCCTCTAATCCTGTAAAAGCATTAAAAAAACCGAATNTTCCTCTAATTTCGTCAGCTCTTTTAGGATCATATTTTTGAGAGCCACCAGTCATTAAAATATGCTCTAAGAAATGCGCAATTCCCTCCTCTCCTTTTTCTTCATTTAATGCACCATGCCAAACCCTAAGTCTGCCAGAAACAGTCTGAGTAGGAGTTTCTTGCAAAGCTACAAGTAGACCATTACCTAACCTAAATTCTCGATAATTTCCATTAATAGTTGCCATATTATTTGATATAAACTCTTACTTTATAAACCTGTTTATTTGTTACTACTAATAAGAGTTTAACTTACTAAGCCCCAATAGCAGCATACTTCAAAGCTTCACTCCAGAGTCCTTCCAATACCATCCGCTCTGGAGTCTTGAATCCACATGGGTTTCAGGTAACCCAATCAATTGCTTTTCGGATGAAATTTCACCGCTGTTTATGAAAAGAGTTTAATATTTCAGAAAGCCTTTATTTACATTCTCTTAAGCGCTTCCATTCCCAATAAGTTCATCCCTGCCCCAAGCACCTGTTTTATCTTTGAAATTAGGAAGACCCTTTCTTTAGAGGTTTTTATTTCGTTCTTTGAATAGTATGTGTTGAATGACTGCGCCAGCTGGATAAGGTAAGTGCACAATAAATTTGGCTTGTATCTGAGAGCAGAATCACTGATAACTTCAGGAAACTCAGAAAGTTTCTTCACAAGCTGGAACTCGTCATCGCTGTATTTTGAATAATCAATTGCGCTGGCCAGTTTGGACTTTCTCAGTATTGAGCATATTCTTGCATGTGTATACTGTATGTATGGGCCTGTTCCCCCTTCAAAGGATAAGATTTTTTTCAGGTCAAATTCTATATTCTTGATTCTGTTGTTGCTCAGGTCACCGAAGATTACTGCGCCTATCCCGATGATCCTTGCAGTGTTTTTCCTGTCCTTCAGGTCAGGGTTCTTTTCCGNTATCGTTTTCTCCGCAAGGCTTATTGATTCATTGAGGACATCCTCGAGAAAAACTACATTCCCCTTTCTTGTGGACATTCTTCCTTCTGAAAACCTGAACAGGCCGAATTCAACATGGACAAANTTGCTTATGTCCTCACCCATCAGCTCCAGCGTTTTAAAGAGCTGCCTGAAGTGGAGCTTCTGCTCCGACCCGACAACATAGATTATTCTTTCCGGATTGTATGTTTTAAGNCGGTACAGCGCAGCTGCAATATCCCTGGTGTGGTATGATGTTGANTCATTTGATTTTTGGATTATCAGTGGAGGCATGCCATACTCCTTTAAATTTACAATCAAAGCCCCATCCGAATTTTCAATCTCTGTTCTTTGCCTGATTCTTTTGATAGTATCCTCAAGCATGTCCCTGTAGAATGCCTCCCCATTGTAAGAGTCAAACTTTATGTTCAAGAGAGAGTACACCTTATCAAACTCTTTAAGGCTTAAGTCCCTGAATTTTTTCCACAGATCTACAGAGTCCCTGTTGTCTTTCTCAAGATTCCTAAATTCATTTCTCGCTTCATCCTCCAGCGATTTGTCGCTCTCTGCCTCTTTATGGAATTTTACATACAGGCCAAGTAGGTATTTTATTGGATCCTTTGCAAGCTCCTTCTCATTTCCCCATTTCTTGTATGCCGTTATTAATTTGCCAAACTGGGTGCCCCAGTCTCCAAGATGGTTCACCCCAATTACCCTATACCCCAGGTTTGAATAGAGCTTGTGCAGTGAATTTCCGATTACAGTGCTTCTAAGATGGCCCACGCTGAATGGCTTTGCTATATTTGGCGCCGAGAAGTCTATGACTATTGTCCTGCCTTTTCCCAGGTTTGATTTTCCATAATCTTTGCCGATGGCGTCTAATGTTTCTTCAACGAATTTTTCTTTTTTTATGAAGGCGTTTATGTATGGTCCCGCATTCTGGAATTTTTCAAATGAGGCTGAAGACAGTTTCTTTGCTATCTCCTCTGCCGTCTTGTTTGGATTCTTTGATATTGAGAAGACAGGAAATGCAAGATCTCCATAGCTGTTCCTTGGGACTTCAATGAGATTGATAATCTCCTCTTTTTCCAAATCAGCGTATCTTGAAAGCAAATTTGCAAATTCCTCTTTGAAGTTCATTGCTTAGGGTGGACTTAGGGATTTTTAAAGTTTTTTGAAGGCCTGAGCAGCAAAAATATACATAGTTTTTTATAATATCTTTTTCTCGTTTTTTTATGGAATGGAGCCTNCATAATAGCAATGGAGATTATCTTGAGCCTTTTGTATTTTCCAACGGCAANACACAGCTGGACATTGTCAGAGAGGTTGTTGAAGCCATTGAAGAGGGATACAAGATTATCTTTATACAGGGATTCTGCGGCACTGGAAAAAGTGCAATTGCCCTCAATATTGCAAAGGAGGCAGGAAGGGCGTCAATAGTTGTTCCGTTGAAATCTCTTCAGAACCAGTACTTCGAGGATTACATGAATAAACTCTATGTTAAAAGAAGGGATGGCAAAAAACTCAGGATTTCAGTCCTTTTTGGAAGGCAGAATTTCAAATGCGAGTTTGAAGACACGACAGCTGACAATATTTTCCTNCCATGCAAGATAGACGTGAATTATGAGAAAAACATAGACAGGTTATTTGAGTACATAGAGAAAAACCCGTTTGTCAGCAAGAGCAGCTTTCACCGTCTCAAGGACATAAGGAGGATGAGCGTTGCTCCAGCATGCCCTCATTGGAGCCCTGTACTTCCCAAGGATTTCAGGTTTAATGTTTTGGATGATGCAATCCCCAAAGAGTATGATGCGGTGGATGGAAGGTATGTTTTTTATTCAAGAGGTGGAAAGTGCAGCTATTACAACCAATTTATGAGTTACATTGACTCGGATGTCCTGATATTCAACAGCATGAAGTATGAGCTTGAAAATCTTATAGGGAGAAAGCCTAAAACGGAAGTGGAAATTATAGATGAATGCGATGAATTCCTTGATAATCTGAGCAACGATAAGACAATAAACATCAATATGCTGATGAACAGGCTGAATTATTTCCTTTCAAAATATCCTGAAGAAAGAAATATTCTGGGAAAAATGCACCAGCTCGNCTCTGATATAAATTATAACCCAGATATTGAAAACTTCATCAGTGATGAATCAATTTTCGGATTGAGAGAAACCAAGGTTATAGAATTGATGGCTTATTTTTTCAGCAGTAACATCTCAAACCTGGTCATGAATGACGAGGAGGACTATCTTTTCAGCGTTTACAGCTCGCTTGAAAGCTTCAAGGGGTATGCTGACGAGACTTATGTTGTGTTTTTTAAGAACAAGAGGAATGAAGTCAACATCAGGCTTGTCATGGTTGACCTCAAGAGGAGATTGAAGGAATTTCTTGACAGGAACAAGGTTTTTGTGATGATGTCAGGGACGATACACTCTAAGGAGGTCCTTGAAAATATTTTTGGGATTAAAGACTACAAGATAATTGAGGCAGAGGTAAGCAAAATAGGAAAAGTCACAAACGTCAAGACGGGGCTTGAAAGGGAGTTTAGTTATTCATACCTCAAGAACAGGGATTCAAGGGGNGAATACCTTGAAGCATTGTCAAAAAGCATTGAAAATTCAGAGAAGCCAGCTCTTGTTCACGTCAACTCTTTCAAGGATCTTCCTGACGAATATGAATCCAGAAAGTATGGGATAAGCAATGTNCTGATAAGGGATGAATTCATCAACCAGCAGAATGATGACAAGACAGGCGAGATAATAAATGACTTCAAAGGGGGAAAAATAGATATTTTGTATTCCACAAGGTGCAATCGCGGGATTGATTTTCCAGGAAGCATGTGCAACAGCATAATTTTCACCAAGTTTCCTTATCCTGATAGGAGCTCTCTATTNTGGAAGATACTTTTCAAATCAAACAAAAGGTACGCTGATATGTTCTACTTCGACAAGTCAAGAAGGGAGGCTATCCAGAGGCTATACAGGGGAATAAGGTCAAAGAATGATCATGTGAATGTTTTGAGCCCTGATTTGAGAGTTCTTCACTTNGTCAGGGGGTTTTATAATTCCTAAAATGTTTTATATTACTTCACTTCATTGCGCCTTTGGAATCTATACAGAGAATCAGTTCTGCAATTCAGCATGAATTCTATCGGATTGCAACCAGTATTCCTGCCACTCTCTTAAATCTTTCTAATAGTTACCATCCTATGATAGTTTTATATTAATAGTTTATTTTCCTTTAAACATAGCATTAAAAACATTTATATACAAATTTTCATAATTCATTGATATGCCTGAAAACATAACTACTGCGGTTGATTCTTTGGTGAAGATGGTCAATGAAAAGGGGAGGGTCAGCATAGATGATGCTTCAAGGGAGCTAGGAATTCCAGGCAACATCCTGAATGAATGGGCAAGCTTCTTGGATGAGGAAAAAATAATTCACATTGTGTATAAGTTCACCACTCCTTATCTCATTACTGTGAAGGCTACGAGGCAGGAGACTCAGAACAAGAACAAGATCAACAGGGACACGATTGATTTGGTGATAAGGAGGTTGAGCGTCACGCTGAATTTTATAACGAAATCAAATCCATCAACTGAAAGGCAGAAGCAGCAGAAGGATTTTCTCATGAAAAAAATAAGCGAGTTCATAGAATCTGCAAGAAGGGGTAAGATAAGCAAAGAGGAGCTGCAGAAGCTTGTCAAGTATTACAAGGTGTACAAGAACAGCGTATAAAAGAGGATGATTAAGGAAAAATATGATTTTTATTCAGGGAATATTCCAGTCAATGTTACTATAGAATCTCAGAAGGATGAGTTCGTTTTGATATACAATGTTACTGTTTCACAGATTTCAAGCAACACAGAGCTTGTTCTTGACAAGATAAGGGATGAGCTCATTGACAAGGTGAAGTTGAGCGTTGCAGAGATAACAGATCCTAAGAAGACAGAGTATGTAAAGGATAAGTTCAGGGAGAGCATAGTTTTTCTTACAAGAAAATATTTCCCAGAAATTTCAGAGGAGACAAGGGATTTCTTCACGACTTACCTCATGCACAAGAGCTTTGGCCTGGGGAGGATTGAGCTATTGCTGAATGACTCAAATCTGGAGGAGGTTGTCGTGAACAATGCTGACGAGTCAATCTGGGTTTATCATCACAAGCACGGATGGCTCAAGACAAACATCATTCTTAAGGATGAGGAGCTTGTCAAGCACTACAGCAATCTCATCGGAAGGAAGGTGAACAGGTCAATCACTACATTGACCCCGCTTCTGGATGCTCATCTCGACACTGGAGACAGGGTCAATGCCACTTTGTTCCCCATAACCACAAAGGGAAATACAATTACAATAAGAAAGTTCTCCGAAAAGCCAATCACCATTACAACAATGCTGAAGGACAAGTCAATCAGCTTGAATGCAGCTGCTCTTCTTTGGCTTGGCATACAGTATGAATTAAGCATGCTTGTTTCAGGGGGGACGGCTTCAGGTAAATCAACTGTCCTGTCTGCCCTTTGTAACTTTTTTCCCCCGAACCAGAGGATTATCACCATTGAAGATACAAGGGAGATAAGCCTGGCGAAATATCTGCACTGGGTTCCCATGGTTACGAGGGAGCCTAATGTTGAGGGCAAAGGTGAAGTTTCTATGCTTGATTTGATTGTTAACTCGTTGAGAATGAGGCCAGATAGGATTGTGGTTGGAGAGGTCAGAAGAAAGAGAGAAGCAGAAGTCCTCTTTGAGGCGATGCATACAGGGCATTCTGTTTATGCAACTCTTCACGCAAATGATTCAAAAGAGGTCATTGATAGGCTGACGAATCCTCCGATTGATGTTCCAAAAACTCTGCTGCCTTCCATTTCGCTCCTCGTGATAATGTATAGAAATAGGAGGACAGGAATAAGAAGGGTGTATCAGGTCTCCGAAGTCTTGAGGGATTCAACTCCAAACGTCCTGATGCAGTATGATGCAAGGCAGGATAAGCTTCTCAATGCAGGATCCTCCTCGAGAGTGTTTCCCGAGCTTGAAATGCAAACTGGGCTTACGGCAGAGCAGCTCAATAATGATCTCAAGGAAAAGGCTGAGATCCTTAAATGGCTTGTCAGAAAAAATATCGATGACATGAATGGGATAGGGAAAGTTGTTGCCACATATTACACGAACAGGGAAGGTCTGCTTAATTTCATAAAGAGAGGATAATGAAGCTATTGGCTTTCTTGCATTGCGCTGGTTTTAAATTAGAAAAGGGTAGTTTTTTAAATTCTCAAACTATAATCTAAGCAAAAGAGGTGGATGAATGTTTGAATCTTTGGCTAAGTCTTTAATAGGGAGTTTTCCCAACCTGCGCAATAATTTGCAGTCCGCAGGGATTTACATAAAGCCGGAAGATTATCTAAAAAAAGTCATTTCACTAAGCCTGCTCGCAACGCTTGGCCTGGGGATTGCGTTGTTTCTCGTCCTCCTGAAATCTGAAAATTTGGTCCTGATGTTCATGATTATCCCCCTGTTTGCCGTAGTGTTCTTCATGCTGATCAACAGGCCCAAATCCGCGGCTAAGAAGAGGATAAATGAAGTCGACTCAGAGATAGTCTTTGCAGGAAGGCATATTCTTGTTGAGATGAGCGCCGGTGTTCCATTGTTCAACGCATTGGTAAGCGCCTCTCAGTCGTACAGGAAAATTGGTAAACANATTGAAGAGATAATCAAAAAAACGGAAACAGGAAAACCTCTGGACACAGCCATCAATGAAGTAATTGAGACTACGCCTTCCGTAAATTTCAGGAAGATGATGTGGCAGATACTAAATGCCCTGAGGACAGGGGGGGATGTTTCCCAGGCCCTGGAGTCAATAACGGAGCAGATAAGCAAGGAGCAGGTCATTGCCCTTAAGACTTATGAGAGGAAATTAAATCCTTTGGTCATGTTTTATCTCATGGTGGCAATTATACTTCCAAGCCTTGGGATTTCAATGTTTTCGCTCCTCAGCACCTTTTTAGGGATAAAAGTTGGAACTGGAACATTAATAGGAGTCTTGTTATTCTTGGTTGTAATTCAGTTCATGTTCATGAATATCATAAGGTCATCAAGGCCGGGGGTCACGGCATGAAAACAATCGAAAGGCTCTTCCTTCCGCTGATGTGGATTAAATACTTTGAGGACTCTTTGAAGCTGGCAGGGGTGAAAAAATCTCTTGCAGGCATCCTGAAGATATTCCTAATTGCGGACTTCATACTGAGCTTCTTGATACTCATTGTGTTCAAGGATCTGTTCCAGTACTACAAGAGTTCAAGCGCTGTTCTTTCCTTCCTAAGCTATTATGTCCTGGTCTTCTTCGGATTTTTCATCCTGTTTATGGTTATCTTTTACAGCTGGGTGGCATATACCAAAGTAATGAGGAAAAATGAAATTGAGGCTGTTCTGGGTGATTATTTCCAACTGGTTGCTGCCAATGTGGGGGCAGGAATGACGATTGACCAAGCTCTTCTCTATTCAATAAGGGGCAGGTTCGGAAGGCTTGCCGATGATATGCAGACAGTTTCCAAGAGAGTCATGGCGGGAGTTTCTCTTGACAAGGCCCTCATGGATTTTGCCTCGAGCTATGAGTCAAACATTCTCGAAAAGTCAATGATCCTCCTCGTGGAGAGCCTTGAATCAGGAGGGGAGGTTGCAGGCCTTATAAATAAGATCGCATGGAATATAAGACAGAATCAGATAATGAAGCAGGAGATCAGCTCCTCCGTNACGACGTATTCAATATTCATAGGGTTTGCTGCGCTTGCTGCGGCTCCGATGTTGTTTGCATTGTCGCATAGGATTATAATTGTTATGGGGGACTTGACAAGCAATCTTGACCTTAGCTCTGCTGCAGGGGTTTCAACGAAACTGCCAATCCATAATATTGGATCAGGAATTGGCGCAGGGGAATTCAAGCTGTTTGCATTCGCATCATTGTTTTTTATAAGCATCTTCGCATCAATGATAATCTCTCTTGTCAGAAAAGGAAATATAAAAGAAGGGCTGAAAAGCATACCTATATTCGTCTTTGTCTCAATAGGGTTGTTCCTGATATTCTCAGTTATCCTNACATCCCTTTTTGCCAGTGTGGGGATTTAAGGTTCTCCTGTTGAACTCTGTTTCTATAGTCATAGGTCCTATGTAGTCGCAGTCCATGCACCTGTAGGNCCCTGTCATTCCTCCTGCATACATAACAACCTTTGTCGAATTGCATCTTGGGCAGGCTCTCCGCATCATTGTTTTGGAAAGATTTTGATTTATATTAATCTTTTGTCAGCAAAGTTTAAAAAGCAAAAACTNAGGATTGATTTATGAAAAAAGAGGATTCCGAGAAGATAGATTTTAGGTATAATCTTAAGGTTTATTTTGACATCGTAAAGAAATACAAGTTGATGATTCTGGTGCTTATTCTGCTGATAATTGTCGGTGAATCTGTCGGCGTCCTGAATAAATTCCTTTTCAAGATCGTAGCCGATAGGGGGGCGGAGTTTTTCTCTGGTGAATTGATGAGGGATGGCTTCGTAAATTCGCTCTTGGTTGTGGCTGCTGTTTTTATTGTCAGCGTTTTCCTTGGATCAGTATCAAACTGGTTTTACATACACATTATAAACAGAATTGAAGGCAACTCCATAGCCGATCTAAAAAGAAAATTCTTCACCTATATTATTCATCTGCATTATGGATTTCACACTTCCAATAAAACCGGATCCCTGATATCAAGGCTGATAAGGGGCGGAGGTGCCATGGAAAGGCTGACTGATGTCCTAGTATTTAACTTCATCCCTCTAATTTTCTCAGTCATACTTGTTGGAGGAGCAATATTTTACTTTGATCCAGTTAGCGCAGTTGTTTTGCTGGCAACGATAATAGTCTTCATTGGATACAGTGTAATCATAGAGGAGATGCAGAAGAAGTACAGCATACTTGCGAATGATTCGGATGACATGGAGAAAGGATCAATAAGCGATATATTCACAAACATTGATTCAATAAAGCACTTTGGCAAGGAAAACAGGGTAAAGGCATTGTACAGGAAGCTGAGCGAGACCACAAAGCTGAATGCAATAAAAAATTGGGATTTTTACAATTGGATGAGCTCCGGCCAGAGGTTTATAATAGGAATTGGAACATTCTTTTTGATTTATTTTTCAATCAATAAATTCTTAGACGGAAATTTGACNGTTGGAACTCTCGTCTTCCTCTATACATCCTTTATAGGCCTGACTGGCCCGCTTCATATGTTTGTAAATGGGATAAGGGGATTTTACAGGTCNATGGCGGAATTCCAGTCCCTCTTCAAGTATGGAAAGATTGAGAATGAAATAAAGGACAGATTAAATGCAAAAAAATTAGTGATTAAAAGAGGGGCCATTGAATTTAGGGGGCTGTCATTTGGATACAAGAATAATCTCTTTAGCAATTTTAATCTTGATATTCCAGAGGGAAAGAGGATTGCCCTGGTGGGCCATTCAGGCTCTGGAAAAACGACGCTTGTCAGATTGCTGTACAGGCTTTATGATGTAAAAAAAGGGGAGATTCTGATTGACGGGAAGAACATAAATGAATTCCAGCAGGAGTCGTTGAGGTCTGAGCTGAGCATTGTGCCTCAGGAGTGCGTGTTGTTTGATGATACGATTTACAACAATATTTTATTTTCAAACCCAAATGCAAAGAGGGGGGCTGTCATCAAAGCGATGAAATCAGCTCAGCTCTACAGTATAGTCAATACATTTCCAAACAGGGAAAAAACCATTGTTGGTGAAAGGGGGGTAAAATTGAGTGGAGGGGAGAAGCAGAGAGTTTCCATAGCGAGGGCAATACTTGCTGACAAGAGAGTCCTTGTTCTGGATGAGCCAACTTCATCTCTTGATTCAAAGACTGAAAGCGAGATTCAGAATGCTCTCAATATTTTAATGAAAGACAGAACAACAATAATAATAGCCCACAGGCTGTCCACTATAATGAATTCAGACCTGATAGTGGTAATGGAAAAAGGAAAAATAGTCCAGAAGGGGACCCATAGCCAGTTGATCAAGAAGAAAGGAGTTTATAAGGAGTTGTGGGAATTGCAGAAAGGGGGGTATATTAGATAAATATTAATTTTACTCCCACTTTCGTGTCATTGCATTCACTGCAGTTGTATAAAACAAGATATTCTTTTTGATTTTTTGGAATGACACCGTTAAATATAAACTTTTTTTCATCATTGCACTTTTTACACATTAATTCAATTTCTCCTAAAATTTGAGTGATTGGAATTTCTGTGAGAGTATCACATACAGCGCAATTGTAGATGAATACGGGAGGGCATTCCCTTAAATCTTTTGGGGATTTTTCACTGTTTAATATGTGCGGAGTATCACGCTTGCACTTTTTACAGTGAATTTGCTTTTTGTAATTATATTTTTGAATTTTTTCTTCCATTTTTAATCAAAAAATAACATCCGATAATAATCATGATAAAGCTCAACAGCTGTCCTGTGGAAATTCCTAATATATAAGAGGTTGGTTCCCTCACAAACTCTATCAAAAACCTCAGAGATCCGTACATGAAAATGAAGAGCCATGTTAATGTTCCTTTTCTCAGCTTTTTATTTCTTAAAAGGAAAAGTGTAAAAAAGATAATCAGGTTCTTTATTGCCTCATAAATCTGTGAGGGGTGCCTGTACCCTTCATAATTTGAGAACTTGACCCCCCATGGGAGATTTGTTATTCTTCCAGCGACTTCCCCATTGATGAAATTTGCAATCCTTCCAAAAAACAGCATTAGAGCTGAGGGGATCACAAGAATGTCCGACAGGTCATAGAAGTGCATCTTTTTCCTCTTCGTGAAGATGTAGTTCCACACAATGACGCCTGCCAATCCCCCGTGAAAGGACAGCCCGCCATTCCATATCATAACCATCCGCAGCGGGTTCGAGAAATAGTATAAGGGATTATAAAACAGTATCTCGAAAAGCCTTGCACCTATTACAACAAAAATAATAAGGTAAAACACATAGTCATAAATTTCATCTTTTGAAAGATTAAGCCT
>C687J35174_10009750_pt1 | contig 12012 bp, 12 predicted proteins | sample RifCSPhighO2_01_FD_35174 | JGI IMG/M metagenome (IMG submission 35174) | reverse complement strand
CTTCGCATTGATCGCGGCAATGCTTGGCGCGGCGCTCGCGAGCTTCCTTACGGTGGTCGTTTCCCGGCTCGGGAGCGGCGAGACCGTGGTCCGCGGGCGTTCCCGTTGCCCTCACTGCCGGGAGAAGCTCGTCTGGTTTGAGCTTGTTCCGATCGCAAGTTACCTTGCCCAACGGGGGCGTTGCCGTTCATGCGGTGCGTCCATCCCCGCGTGGTACTTCTTCGCGGAGCTCGTCCTCGCGGTCGGGTTCGGACTTATCGCTATGGCCTCCCTCTCCGGCAAGGTGCTTTTTCCGCCGTTTACGCTCGCGGGGGAAGCCGCATCTCCGCTCCTCGCCGGCGTCACCGCTTTGTACTACGGGGTGTTTCTCTGGTTCGCCGTCGCCATTTCCGTCTACGATATACAGCGTCGTCTCGTTCCTCTCGTTCTCGCAGGACCGCTCGCCCTTCTCGGCGCGGCCGGAGCGGTTATCGGCGCAGTCCGTTCCGGCGACGGAGGCGGATTGTTCGTCCATTTCGCCGCGGCCCTGGCGGCGTTCCTCTTCTTCTGGATGCTCTGGTTTTTTTCTCGCGGCCGGGCCATGGGCAGAGGAGACGCCGACGTGGCGTTCGCGATCACTCTATGCCTCGGGCCTTTGGGGGGAGCGGTTGCCCTCTTGCTCGGATTCTGGGTCGGCGCGCTCTATGGTATCCTGGCGCTAGCGCTCCGCCGCGCTTCCTGGAGAACCGAGATACCGTTCGCTCCATTCCTCTTTACAGGCGCGCTTATCGCCCTTGCGGCGAGCGAATCATTTCTTTTCTTTCGTACGGTGTGGTATGGCCCCTGACGACACCCGGGAATTGAGTCGCACCTACTGTCTCGTTGCGGTGCTCCTTGCGAGCGCCGCGGCGACGTTCATCGTGTACCAGACGATGGCGTTCGAGGCCGATCTCTCCAGCCCCGCGGCGTCGCCTCCCGTGCGCGCCGATATCTATACGAAGATTACTATTGACTTCGGGAACGGGACGAAGCGCGCGTTCCGCGGACGCACCGAGACCGGGATGACCGCCATGATCGCGCTCCGCGCCGCGCAGACCGCTGGCGGGTTCCGGGTGGAGACGGATGAAAACGGAGCAGTTCTTGCCATTCATGTGACCCGTTCGGACGACACGCATGTCTGGCGGCTCTACCGGAACGGCGTTTTCGCGCGCGACGTTTTGGGGCGCGTGACCGTTGACCCGGGCGATACGCTCCTTCTCCGCTACGAGTAGCTGTCCGAAATGCAAAATTATAAGTTCAAAGTTCAAAGTTATCGCTGGTTGGCGAAGCGCCTCGGCGGAGTCGAGTTCCGAAACTTTTCACTTTTCACTTTTCACTCTCAACTCACCCCCCGCCAGAATGGTTTTACCGCGATCGAGATGGTGGTGGTCGTGGCTATCATCGCGCTCATTTCCAGCATCATTCTCGTTCGATTTCCGGCGTTTTCCGGCAACATCCACCTGCAGCGTTCCAGCCGCGAACTCGCGCTGCTCGTCCGCAAGGCCCAGAATATGGCGCTCTCGGTGCGCTGGGTCCCCGGGCCGAACGCGCCCACCTCGTTCGGCGTGTATATTGACCGCACGACGACGCCGGTCACCGCAATCCTGTTCGGGGATCTCCCCGGGAGTGGACAGTACGGACGGTACGATGGAGAGCCGACGGATACGCGCATCGAGACCCTTGCCCTTGACCGGAGCGTTCGCATTCAGGAAATCCTTTGCAATGCATCGGGAGCGAATCACTGCACCGACACGCTCGATGTGAGTTTCCTCGTGCCGGAAGCGCGGATGAGCATTTGGGGGGACGACGCGGGAGGCGAACAGGCGGCAGAGATCACCTTCAGCGCGATCGGAGTCATCTATACGCGCAGCGTCGTTGTGCGCGCCTCGGGACAGATTTTCATCCGGTGAGATGACGTGTGCCGAATGATGAATGATGAACGCCAAATACTGAAGGCCGCTTCACGGAATGACTCACGCTTGCGTCGTCATTCTCTATTCTCTATTCCCTATTTTCTATTCCCGCTCCCGCAGGAGCGAACCGGATTCACTCTCGTCGAAACCGTCGTCGCGCTTGCGGTGATTACGGGAGCGCTCGTCGGTCCGTTCCTTCTCTCCTCGCGGAGCATTTTCAACGCGCGGTACGCCAAGAGCCGTCTCATCGCGGCAAACCTCGCCCAAGAGGGGATCGAAATTATCCGTTCCTATCGCGACAACAACGTGCTCGCCGAGGTTCCCTGGGACACCGGACTTGCCGAGGGCGATTACCGGATCGATGTTATTTGCGTCGGCAATCCCTGCTCTTCCGATGCCACGAGGGCGCCGAACTTCCAAAGCTGCAGCGTGGTGAACTGTAACGACCCGATCCGGTTCGATGCCGCAACCGGTCTCTATTCCTACGACAGCGCCGGGCTCCCTACCGGATTCCAGCGAACAGTCACGATTGATCGGCAACTCCTGAACATGGCGGAGCGGTTTGATCCGGGTGTGGCGGCGGCGCAGCAGATGTTCGTGAAATCGGCCGTGACCTGGACTGACGGGCGCGTGAGCCGCACGATGCAGGTCGAGGAGATTTTCTACGATTGGCGATAACGGCATGGGGTACGAAATCCGAAGCACAAAATTCGAATACGGTACGAAGTCCGCTGTTTCGAATTTCGAATTTCGAATTTCGAATTTNCGGCGATCAGCNGGCTTTACNCTCCTCGAGATGGTGGTTGCGCTCGGGGTGTTCAGCGGCGTTATGATCATTGCGTTCGGGGTCGCCATTGCCATCAATAACGCCCAGTTCAAGGCCTCCCGCATTCAGATCGTCCAGGACGACCTCCGCTTCGCGCTCGAGAGCATGACCAAGGAGATGCGCACCGGGGTGAATTTCCAGGCGAGCAAACTGGCGGGCGGTCTTTCCAACGGATACGAGCAGATCACATTCCGCCGCAGTGACGGGGTTCAAGTCACCTACTGTCGGCAGAGTCCAACCGACGCGATGCGAAAGATCATCGGCGTGGTCACCGATTGCGACGACCCGAACGCGCAGGCGGTAACCGGCGACGACGTTGCTATTGAAGCGCTTACCTTCTACCTCGTCGGAGAAAATGCGGGGGCGAACGACGGACAACCGCGGATTACCATTTCCCTGAAAGCGCGATCAGCGAGCCCGAAACTCATTTCCGCCTTCAGCATCCAGACAACCGTCACCCAGCGCCTGCGGGATTATTGAACGATTATGTACGCGGATTTGCACCCCTATGGCAAACGGTCGGAACGGGAAGGGATGACCCTGCTTTTGGTAGTGGTCCTGCTTGCCGCGTTTCTCTCCATTGCGGCCGGCATCTTCCAGATCGCGTTCACCGAATACCGTCTTTCCGGCGAGCTTTCTGATTCATTCCGTGCGCTCTATGCGGCAGACGAGGGCATCGAGCGCCTCTTCTTCTATGACCGGGTCTTGGATTCGGCGCTCGGTTGCTCGGGCTTGGGTGCCTGCACCGGCATCCCGGAAACCATTTTCTTTGGAAACGGAGCCTGCATGAAGCTCGAGCTCTCCCGAGATGCGACAGCACAAACCGTTGTTACCGCGGTCGGTGAATTCCGGTGCGGCGGGTCGCCGATTGCGGTGCGGCGGGCGCTCTGGGCAACGTACCAGAAGGAGGCCGTGGCCGATCAGCTCATCGCATTATGGCCGCTCGACGAGGGAGGAGGGGCGCAAACCGCGGTTGACGTGAGGGGCGGGAATAACATGGTGCTCGGGGATACGACGGCTGCAGAGGCAACCGATCCGGCATGGACCACCGTCAGCGGGACGGATGGGGCGCTCAAGTTCAACGGGAGTACGATTTTGAAATCACTGATGAACGATTTCGCTCAGGCGCCGAACGACTACAGCGGGACAGGTCCCACGCCGGCCATTTTCGATAACTTTACCATTGCATTCTGGGTGTATCCCCTGGAGAACCGCACCTCGACCGCCGAACTCACGAGCGGACTGGCATTCGGGTGGAATCTGAACCTACAGAGCTTTGCGCTCTTCCCATCCGATGGCGGGACGGGCTGTATTTCGCCGTCTCGGAAAGGCGCGGGTGTCTCCGTCGGTCAGAATGGCGTGAGCGTATTCGAGCGCGACTCTACCTGCGCTGTGTATCCGCCGCTCGTCTATAACACGACAATCAACAGCTGGACTCATATCGCGGTAGTGTATCAGAGTCGGACGCCGATGCTCTACATCAACGGGGTTCTCGAACGGACGGGCCTTACGCCAACGGGCCAGGTATTCCCGCCTCGGCAGCTCGGCGATAACGGTCCGAACTACGGCGACTTCAAGGGATGCATTGACGATGTCCGTATCTACGACCAGTCCCTCGATGCCGCTATGATCCTCGATGACTACAACGCGACCCAAGCGGTCCATGCCGGGGCATCCTGCTGACGAACCTATGGATACGCGCGTTGCCCGAGAGCGCATCGAGAAGCTCCGGAAGGAGATCAATTACCACCGCTACCGGTATCATGTTCTCGATCGGCAGGAGATATCCGATGCGGCGCTCGATGCCCTGAAACACGAGCTTGTCCAGCTCGAGGAACAATTTCCCGAGTTGGTAACCTCGGATTCGCCCTCGCAGCGCGTCGCCGGGAAGCCGCTCGCGAAGTTCCACAAAGTGAGGCATCGCGTTCGGATGACGAGTCTCACGGACGCATTCTCCGCGGATGAGATGCGCGCTTGGGAGACGCGCATCCAGAAGTTGCTTCCGGGCGAGCGCCTTCGCTATTTCGCCGAAGCGAAGGGCGACGGATTTGCCGTATCCCTGACCTATCGAAACGGCGTGTTCGCCGTCGGCGCAACGCGCGGGGACGGCATCATCGGCGAGGATGTGACCGAGAGTATCAAAACCATTGAGGCCATTCCGCTCGCGCTCGCGCCCGACGCGGGGCTCCGCCGCGAAGCGGCGCTTCAAAGCATGCTCGACGCATTTCCACGGGTGCGGAAGGCGATCGAACGCATACCGCCGGAACTCGAAGTCCGGGGCGAGGTGTATATGACGAAAAAGGCATTCGCGCTCGTGAATCGCGAACAGGAGAAAAAGGGTCTGCCGGCGTTTGCAAATCCTCGCAACATCGCGGCGGGATCGGTGCGTCAGCTCGACCCCGCGGTTACCCGAGCGCGCCGACTCTCGTTTTTCGCCTGGGACCTCGTGACCGATTGCGGACAGGAAACGCACGAAGAGGAACATCTCATCATGAAGGTTCTCGGATTCCCCACGGTCCCGCTCGCCGAGCGCTGTCATTCCCTCGACGAGGCCATCGCCTTCTCTGGGGCGGTGGGGAAGAAACGCGAGTCGCTTCCGTTCCTCATCGACGGCGTGGTCGTACAGGTGAACGAGGGGCGGCTCTTCGAGCGCCTCGGCATCGTGGGCAAAGCCCCCCGCGGCGCGATTGCCTTTAAATTCCCCGCAAAGGAAGCGACCACTGTCGTCGAGGGAATCACTGTCCAGGTTGGGCGCACCGGCATTCTGACGCCCGTTGCCGCGCTCCGTCCGGTCCTCATCGGCGGGGTGCTCGTGAGCCGCGCAACGTTGCACAATCAGGATGAGATCACCCGCCTCGGCGTGAAGATCGGCGACACGGTCGTGGTGGAGCGCGCGGGCGACGTGATACCTGCGGTGACCGGCGTCCTCAAGCGGCTGCGTCCGAAGAACGCGCGCGCCTTCCGCATGCCCGCGAAATGCCCGATCTGCGGCTCGCCCGTGGTGCGGAGGGAACAGGAGGCAGGGGGCCGAGGCAAGGAGGTGAGCGTCGGATACTACTGCTCCAATGCGCGCTGTGCCGCGGTTCAACGCCGGAACCTCTACCACTTCGTTTCGAAGCGCGCGCTCGACATCGAAGGACTCGGCCCGAAGAACATTGATGCATTTTTGGAAAACGGTCTCATTCGCGATGCCGCCGATTTTTTCACGTTGCAGCGGGAGCATATTGTCCAGCTCGAACGTTTTGGAGAAAAGTCCGCGGAGAGTATTGTTACCGCCATCGCGGCGAAGAAACGCGTTCCCCTCGCGCGATTCCTCTATGCGCTCGGCATCCCCCACGTGGGCGAGGAGACGGCGATGGACCTCGCGCGCCGCTTCGGTTCGCTCGAGCAGGTCCGCGCCGCGTCGCTTGAAGAATTGTCCGGGGTGCGCGATATTGGGAGCGTTGTCGCCGCGAGCATTCGTGCATGGTTCGGGGCGGAGCGGAACCAAAGAATCCTCGCGAGGATCGCGAAAGCAGGGGTGCGCGCATTGCGAGAACGCGCTTCGCGCGTCCCCGGGGCGCTTCGGGGCAAGACCTTCGTGCTCACCGGCGGCCTTGTGGCCATGACCCGCGATGAGGCGAAGACAAAGATCCGGGAGTGCGGCGGGGATATTTCCGAGAGCGTATCACGGAAGACCGATTATGTTGTCGTTGGGAGCGATCCTGGATCAAAGTTTGATCGCGCCCGCGAACTCAAGGTGAAGACCCTTTCCGAGCAAGCATTCGTCCGTCTCCTGCATCTATGATTCTTCAAGAGGACATTTTGCATATTGCGCGCCTGGCGCGCATCGCGCTTTCGCCCGGAGAAGCGGAGCGCTACAGGAGAGAACTCGCGAAAGTTCTGGAATTTGTCGCGGTGCTCGAGAAAGCCGATACGACCGCGGCAGAACCCCTGACCGGCGGCACGGGAATCGAGAACGCCCTTCGGGATGATTCCCCGGGAGGAGCGGTTCTCGGGCGTTTCCCCGGACCCGGCCTTGTCCAAAGCGCGCCCGCGCACCGCGACGGCTATGTGGCGGTCAAAGCGGTTTTTGATCGTACCTGATCATGCCCGCCGAGTTTCCCAAAACGATCCGCGGCATTCGAGAGGGCCTGAAGAGAAAGGAGTTCTCGGCCGTTGAACTGACGCGCGCGCATCTCGAGAGGATCCGGGAGCGCGACGGGCTGCTCCATGCGTTCCTTGAAGCGTTCGAGGATGCGGCGGAGCAGGCAGCAGCGATCGATGCCGGGATCCGCGAAGGGCGGACCAACGCTCCGCTCCTCGGGGTGCCCATCGCGGTGAAGGACAATATCCTCATCCGCGGGAAGCACGCAAGCGCCGGTTCAAAGATTCTCGAGAACTACATCGCTTCGTACGATGCAACGGTTATTGCGAAATTACGGAACGCCGGCGCGGTGTTCCTTGGCCGGACCAACATGGATGAATTTGCCATGGGCTCCTCCACCGAGCACTCCGCCTACGGCGCCACGAAAAACCCCCATGATGCAACGTGCGTTCCCGGCGGGTCGTCGGGCGGCTCGGCTGCGGCGGTCGCTAGTGGGATGGCGGTCGCGGCGCTTGGGTCCGATACCGGGGGTTCGATCCGCCAGCCCGCGGCGTTCACGGGCGTCGTCGGGTTCAAGCCGACCTATGGCGCGGTTTCCCGTTCCGGCCTCATCGCCATGGCCTCGTCCCTTGACCAGATCGGGCCGCTCGCGCGGTCGGTGGAGGACGCGAAAGCCGTGTTCGATGTCATTCGCGGGAAGGACCCGCTCGATGCGACTACGGTGGAGCAGCAAGTTCAAAATTCAAAATTCAAAATTCAAAATTTTCGAATTGGCGTGCCGAAGGAATACTTTGGCGAGGGGCTGGATACGGATGTCGCCGCAGCCGTACGCGCGGCGATCGAACGGTGGCAGAAGACCGGTGCTGAGGTGCGCGAGATCTCGCTCCCGCACGCTTCGTTCGGCCTCGCGGCCTACTACATCGTGATGCCGGCAGAGGTCTCGGCAAACCTCGCGCGATTTGATGGCGTCCGGTACGGCCGCGTCGCGAGCGGCGCGAAAACACTCCTCGACGTCTACGAGCAGAGTCGCGCCGAAGGGTTCGGGGATGAGCCGAAGCGGCGCATCATGCTCGGCACGTTCGCGCTCTCGCACGGCTACTACGACGCGTACTACGAAAAAGCGCAGCGAGTGCGTCGCCTCATCCGGCAGGATTTCGAAGCGGCATTCCGCGATGTGGATGTGGTGGTCGGTCCGACCGCACCGACGCCTGCATTCCGCTTCGGCGAGAAAACCGATGACCCGTTGCAGATGTACCTCGCGGATATGTACACCGTTGGCGTGAATCTTGCCGGCCTCCCCGCCCTCTCCATCCCGACCGGTATGATCTCGCGTGACGGAAAAGAACTCCCGGTGGGGTTGCAGCTCATCGGAAAGTGGTTTTCCGACGACGCGCTTCTCGATGCTGCGGCAGCAGCGGAAGCCGTTTCCGTCCACCAAAACGCATGACCGTCACTCCGGCTGACATCGACGCATTCTTCGCCTTTCTCTACGAGGGTCGCATTGGCGCGATCACGTTTTGGTGGCGCATCATCGCCGGGATCCTGGTCTCGGCCATGTTCGCGGCTCTCGTCGTCGTCATGATGAAACTCAACGCCATCCAGCGGCGGAAGCCGGACGGGCGCGAGACCGCGGCTCGGGCCGGGGGGCGGCCTCTGCCGTCCGAAGACCTCGTTGCCAAGCCATGGCAGGAGGTTATGCAAAAAATGGAGGCAGCGAATCCCTCCGATTGGAACCTCGCGGTGATCCGGGCGGATTCCCTGTTCGACGGGGTGCTGAAGGATATGGGTCTTTCGGGTGAAACCATGGGGGATCGCTTGAAACAACTCGACCTTTCAAAACTCGCGTCGCTCAACGAGGTCTGGGAAGCGCACAAAATCCGGAATCGCATTGCGCACGCGACCGATCGCGCGCTCACGCATGACGAAGCGGCGCGCGCCGTCGGTTCCTTCGAAGCAGGGCTCCGGGAACTGCAATATCTCACGGATTAGCCGACACCCTCTTCTTCCTATTCTATTTCTATACAAAGTAGCATATATCAGCGATCGCTAGTATATGCTAAATGAGGCAGTGGGCGGCGCTCGGCGCCGACTTTGGTCAATTTTCGTTGATGTTCCGTTGGTGCTCGTGGGCTATTCCGCTGCGGTGGCAGCTTCGAGTTCGTCGCGTTTGCCGCGCTTGTTCGGGGTCTTGGGCGCGGTCGGAGCGGGTGATACGACGTTCCGGTTCCGGATGATGTCGTCAATGATGCCGTAGTGCTTCGCCTCCTCCGCGTCCATGTAGAAATTGCGGTCCGTGTCGCGTTCGATTTTCTCGATCGGCTGGCCGGTATGGTGCGCGAGGATTTCGTTGAGGCGGTTCTTCACGCGGAGGATGTGTTCCGCTTCGATTTTAATCTCCACCGCCTGCCCCTCGGTGCCGCCCATGACCTGATGGATGAGCACCTCGGCGTTCGGGAGCGCGTAGCGCTTGCCCTTGGCGCCCGCTGCGAGGATCACCGCTGCGGCCGAGGCGGCGAGTCCCACGCAGATCGTCGAAACGTCCGGCTGGATGTGCTGCATCGCGTCGTAGACCGCGAGCGAGGCCGTTACGTGCCCGCCCGGCGAGTTGACGTAGAGCTTGATGTCGGATTTGGAGTCCTGGGAGGCGAGGAATAAGAGCTGTGCGATGACGGCATTCGCGCTTTGGTCCACGATCGGGCCCGAGAGGAATACGATTCGCTCTTTCAAAAGGCGCGAGTAGATGTCGTACGCGCGTTCGCCGTACTGCGTCTTTTCGATGACGGTCGGAATAAGAATTTGGTTCGTGGGATTGTGTTGGTTCATGGTTCTTATAGGTTCCTACGAATTACGAATTTTAGCGAATTACGAATGTGAACGACGTACCGTATGCGTAATTCGCTTTTCATTCGTAATGCGTAGGGGAGTTCTCCAGGAACTCGAATACCTTTTCGTTCCGTGCGACCCCCCGATTGTAGGCGACGAATTGCTCGCGGTCAACCCCCGCACTCATGGGGGTGAAGCGCCCATCGGGCGCACGGACATCACCCCCATGCGTGTGGGGGTCGCGGTGTGCGGCGGTGCGATTGATGGCGGCCACGATATCCTCTTCGCTCGGTTGAAGCCCCTCGCGCCGCGCGATCTCGCGGAGCACGAGCGCGAAGATAACGCGGCGCTTCGCATCTTCGCGCCATTCCTTTGCGAGATCCTCCGGGGTCTTCTTGATGTGCGCGAGGTAGTCGTCGAAGGGAGCTCCCATACTCTCCACGGACGTCTTTAACTCGGTGAACATTTTTTTGAGCTCTTCCTCAACGAGCGAGGAGGGGATATCGGCCCGGGTTTCCTTCGCAATCGCTTCTACCATGGCGATGCGGAGGCGTTCCCGCTCCCGGGTTTCCTTTTCCCCGCGAAGGCCCTCCCGGATGTTGGCCGTTCCCTCATCTGCGGATGTAAATTTTCCGAGTGATTGCGCGAAGGCATCGTCCCAGGCCGGAAGGTCGCGTTCCTGCACGAGACGCATGTGCACCGTGAACTCGAGCGCCTTCCCGGCAAGGCCGGAGGCGGGGTGGTCCATCGGGACATTGATAGTGAAGGTCTTTTCCTCGCCCGCCTTCATCCCGATGAGTTGGTCCTCGAACCCAGGCAGGAATTTTCCCTCCCCGATGACGAGGGGATGGTTCTTCGAGGCGCTTCCCTCGAGCGGTATGCCGCCGTGCGTTGCCGAAAAATCAATCTCCACCCGGTCGCCCTTCGCGGCAGCCCGGTTCACGGTGATGATCTTCGCCCGCGATTCGCGGAGCCACTGCACGGCTTTCGTTATTTCTTCCTCTGCGACCGGGGGGACGTTCTTTGTTTTCAAAACGCGCCCGGCGACGGCGCGGTAGTCGGGGAGGACGATCGGGGGGAGGATGGAGAGCGCGATGCGGTATGCAATGTCGCCGCCGATGATGAAGCTCGTGATGGTCGCGTGAGGCGCGCCGATGACCTCGAACGATTTTCCGGCGAACTCCTTTGTTTCGAGTTCCTTGATGAGCTCGGGGAAGAGGCCGTCAAGATGCATCCGCGCCGCCTCGCCCCGGATCGCATCCTCGCCGAGGCGCTGCTTCAGGACCTCGTAGGGGGCCTTGCCCTTGCGAAACCCTTCAATCTCTGTATTCGCGCCGAGGCGTTCCGCGGCTTTTGCGAACAACGCCTCAAGGCCGGCATACGGCGCCTTGAGGTCAAGCGCGAGTTCGGTCGGGGTTTTTTGGTCAACGGTGTAGTGCATCAGGAATCAGAAAAAAGTTGCAAAAAATATCGTTTCGTGGCAATCTACTTTCAGAAGTTCGAGGCAAGAACCTAACACCAACAGAGGAGGAAGACGATGGATACCTTCAAGATCGCTCGTGCGTGCGCCATCAGCGGCGCCATCACCGTTGCCGTGGCGCTTCTCGTAGCCCCGTCCTACTGGTGGCTTGGGCTCCTATCCGGTATGGCGAGCTGCTATCTCGCCTGGGAGTTTCGTTCCGTGCTCGCCGCGATTCCGGTAGCGTGGGTTATGGCCGTGTCGCCGCCGGCACGGGTTGCATACCATTTATTCCTGGCGGGCATCGGAACGATCGTCGCGGTCGGTTCGAGTGTCCTTGTTCTCCTCTTGCCCATCCTCGCAGTTCGGGGGATGGAGGGGATGAATTCGGATCACATCTCATCCATCGTTGCTGCGGTTTTTCTCTTCGGTATGATCGGCATGATAGTCGGCGCCATGCTCAAGCCATTTGGCTGCGAGACCGATGAGGAGTTTCTCGGGGTACTCCGTACATTCCGGCGGCGGTGGAATCCCTTCATGTTCTGGGGCTATCACCTGCCGCGCCTCTTCTGGGCCGCGCTCCGGCAGATTCCGGAAGCGGTCAGGGTGATCGGGATGTCCTGCTGGGCCCTCTTCGTGCTCATCCACCGGAGCGAACGGGTGCTCTCGGCGCTCGATGGCACGCTCGGAGGGGTCGTCGTGACCGCCTGGACGTGGTGGAGCGGGCGGCCGGATCCGCTGTTCGCGAAGATCTTTCTCGTGGTCTGCGGCATGGCGATGGGAGCTCTTTTCGGGGTCCTGAACTACGAGATTGTTTCGAGGCGCTTCCTCAGAGTCGCGCCTCCGCGCGCGGTCTGAATCGGCAACCGCTAATCAACTCGGCGCG
>C687J35174_10009749_pt1 | contig 12013 bp, 12 predicted proteins | sample RifCSPhighO2_01_FD_35174 | JGI IMG/M metagenome (IMG submission 35174) | reverse complement strand
AAGCGCGTGCCGTGGCTTGCGCTGGGGCTTGTCGGCGGACTCGCGACCTCCGTTGTCGTCTCTCGGTTTGAGGCGCTCCTCGCCACGGATATACGCCTCGCATTCTTCATCCCGGTCATCGTCTATTTGAGTGACGCAGTCGGCACCCAGACGGAGACTATTTATGTGCGAAACCTTGCGGAAGGGAAAATTCGTTTCCTCCAGTATTTGACAAAAGAAACACTTGTGGGGGTGGGTCTCGGTGTTATTTTCGGACTGCTCTTGTACGCTGGCGCGCTTTTGTGGCTTCACTCTAAAGACATCGCCCTTGCGATAGGGCTTTCCACACTCATAAACCTCTCCGTCGCTCCTTTCTTGGCGGTGATTATCCCGTCGCTTCTTTACCGTGAGCGCACCGACCCTGCGCTTGGCGCGGGCCCGCTTGCAACCATTATCCAAGACCTCGCAAGTTTGGTTGTCTATTTTCTGATTGCCTCCGCAATCGTACTCTAAAGTGCTCCTCCCCAAGGCCCGTCCTTGCCCCTACTTTTCCACACCCTCTTTCCACAGGGAAAAGGGTCTTTGACGTGCCAGAATGGGCACATGTTTTCATGCGAGAGAACGGGCGAAAAGTGCTTGACTTTTTGCTCAAAAAATGCTATATTTAAAGGCCCTTGTAGTATCGGGGTTACGCCTATGAATATAGCCATTGTCTTCACTATTTTGCTGTCTTTAGGGTCTGTTTCCGGCCTTTCTTATACTGATGCGCCGGTGAACTCATACCTCAATACTGCCCTTGCGGCGGCGCCTGAAACGGCGGAAGTATTTACACTATCACAGCCCGTAGAGTCGCACGAGGTGTGGCTTACCGCGTATTCTTCTACGCCAGAAGAAACAGACGATACACCGTTTATTACCGCAACCGGCAACACTGTACGCGATGGTATCGTGGCGACGAACTTTCTCCCGTTCGGTACTCGGGTACAAATCCCTGAAGTATTCGGCAACAAGATATTCGTTGTTGACGATCGCATGCATCCCCGCAAAAAGGACTACATGGATGTGTGGATGCCCACGAAACAGGATGCGCTCAACCTCGGTATTCGTCGGACGAAGATAGTGGTTCTCGCCTCGCCGGCGGATTCTCCGCTTGCGCGCCTCACCCAGTAACCTCGTTCTTCATTGTCAAACTCTAGTTTGTAAGATATAAGTATGAGCAGTTCTTTGATAAGACTTGCGATTGGTCATAGCGAAAAGTGGCTTAAAACTAGGCCATTCCTCGCCATGACCAATGAGGTCACTGGTTCCTCCTCGGATTAGAGGAAACCGAAAGGATGACACCATGACATCGATCATGACTGCAGCCGAAATGACCGACGGCCAAATCGAAAACGCCGTGGGCAAACTCCGCGACGCGATGCGCAAGCATCGTTCCGAGATCACCTCGGATGTCGCTCAACAGGTTCTCGGCACCGAGAACCTCGGAATGATGATGTTTACGCCCTTCCGCGAACGCGCTGAAGTGTTCTCGACCCTCATCGTCCGCAAGGTCACAGTGAATCGCGACCGATCTCAGCAAGATGCGATCGAAGCCACTGGTCGCACGCAGTACACGGAACGCACTGTTGTGGATGCGATGCCTGAAGGTATGGGCGATGAAGTCGAGGTCGTGTTCTTCAAACCCGATCTCTCGGGGCGCAACGGTTCCATCTCCGATGATGACCTCGAAAAAGAGTTCGAGCTACGTGGCCTCAAACCCGCTGACCCGATCTCCGTCGCCCGCGTGAATGAAGCCGATCCCGCCTTCGCTGACGAGAAGCCCCACTGCACTCACTGGAAAGACGACAAGGGCAACTGGTGCTACGCTGTGTTCAGCTGTTGGGGCGGCAAGCGCGATGTGGGCGTCAACCGTAGCGGCGGTTACTGGATCCACAGCGACGGTCGCTGGAGCGACCGCTGGTGGTTCGCGGGCGTTCGCAAGTAGTTCTCAACGCTAAGTCGCTTTGGACTCCGGTCCTTAGAAACTTAGTCCTTAGCCCTGTTCCTTTGACCCTCTGACACTGTGCGGAGAAGTTCGCAGCGCCTTACGCAAGGCGCTGTTTTTTATAGTGCCGTGCTACTGCTTGCAATCAGTCCCGTTTCGTGGCACAGTTTCCATGCTATGCGTACACTCTTCTCTATATTAAAAAAGCCAGTACTCTATATTCCCTTCGGGCTTGTCGTTATTGTCTCCGGATGGTTTCTCCTCAAACCTTCGGAAAGTGATGCACGCTATGAGTTTGCTACCGTGGAACTTCACGATGTGCGGCAGACGGTTCTTGTGACGGGTCGTGTGGAGCCCGAAGATGAGGCAGAACTTTCCTTTGAGCGCAGCGGGCGGGCCGCATCCGTGTCCGTTTCTTCGGGGGATGCGGTTCTCGCAGGTCAGGTGCTCATATCTCTTGATGCAGACACGCTCCGCACAGAGCTCCTTCAGGCATCTGCGGCGCGCGCCGCCGCCGAGGCGCAGTATGCCGAGCTTCTCCGTGGCGCGCGCCCCGAGGAGCTCGCGGTAAAAGATGCCCGTGTCGGTGATGCAATCATAGGTTTAGAAGAAGCAGAGGTAGCACTCCGAAATGCGCTCACTGATGCCTACACCACAGCAGACGATGCGATACGGAACAAAACGGATATTCTTTTTGAAAATCCACGAACTCCTTATCCGTCGCTCGTGTTTTTGTCTTCGCTCAAGGAACAGATTGAATTCAAACGCGCACATCTTGAATCGCGTCTTGTAGAGTGGAGCATGCTAAGTCCCCTTGGTGTCTCTGGAAGCGAACTCATTGTTCGCGCGGAAGCTTCGGGGACACGTCTCAGGGAGGTTAAAGAATTTTTAGACCTTGTTGCACAAGCGACTAACGACCTCACTGTCGGTTCGCTTTCGGGAACAACGATTGAAGGTTACAAAGCAAATGGTGCCGCCGCTCGTGCTTCTATAAATGCCGAGATTTCGGCGCTCTCACTTGCAACAGGCACCGTGCGTGCACGCGCGTCGGCAAAAAATGTTGCCGAACGTGAGCGTGCGCTCGCGGAAGCGGGCGCGTCAGAGGAAACGCTTCGTGCGGAAGGGGCGCGTGTTGCCGATGCGCGTGCGCGAGAAGAGGGGAAGCAGACAGAACTTAGAAAGACAGTGCTCCGCGCGCCATTTTCTGGCACGGTATCACACGTTTCCGGTACGGTGGGAGGGTTTCTTGGCGCAGGTACGCCTGCGGTGACGCTCATTTCCACAGCGCATTTTAAGATTGAAGCATATGTACCCGAGGCTGACATTTCCAAGGTCTCCGTAGGAGAGCAGGCAGAGATTACGCTTGACGCCTATGGCGCGACGCGCGCATTTCCGGCACGAGTGAGCTCTCTAGAGCCAGCCGCGACGATGTTTGAGGGTGTGCCGGCGTATAAGACCGTACTCCACTTTGAAGGCGACACAGAAGGCGTGCGCGCAGGCATGACCGCAGACATTGAGATAGAAACAGACTTTCGGGCGCAGGTGCTTGCGCTTCCGCAACGCGCGGTGGAAACACGCCCGTCTGAACAGGCGGGCGCTCGCAGAGAGCATGTGCGTATTCTCCACGGGGACGGAGAGATTGCTGAACTGCCCGTGACAACAGGCCTTCGCGGCTCCGACGGGCTTGTAGAGATACTTTCCGGCCTTAAGGCAGGAGCCTCTGTCATTACTTTTGAACGCGAGCTACCCTTGAAAAGATCTTCTTTCTTCTCGCACTAGAGAGAATCGTAAGGACGGGCCTTGCGGTTAGTTATCCACATGCCGTAGCGTTAAATGTGGATAAGTTTGGGGAAAAACAGGGGCAAGGACGGTCCTTGAGGAGTTTGAGAAGATTTTTTTATGGCGATTATTGAAGTACAGAATGTGGAGCGCATATTTTCCGACACAACCCGCGCCCTTCGCGGCGTGTCTTTTTCTATTAACGAAGGTGAGTTCGTCGCCATCATGGGTCCGTCCGGTTCTGGGAAATCCACCCTCCTTCATATCCTCGGCCTTTTGGATAAAGAAACCGGCGGGGAATATCGCATACGCGGTACGAGCACCAAAGGACTCTCACGTGATGAGGAGGCGCGGCTCCGGAACGAAGAAATGGGGTTTGTCTTTCAGATGTTTAATCTTCTTCCTCGCGCCTCGGTCATTGAAAACGTCACGCTCCCGCTTCTCTATTCTCGTGTGCCCGAAGGAGAATGGCGCGCGCGGGTAGATGAAGCGATTCATGCGGTTGGTCTTTCCCATCGGGCGAGCTACGATGCCTCGCGCCTCTCGGGCGGAGAAAAACAGCGCGTCGCGATTGCGCGGGCACTCGTGACGCGCCCGCGCGTCATCTTCGCCGATGAACCGACGGGGAATCTTGATTCTCTCTCGGGGGCGCAGGTTATGGCGGTACTCCGCACGCTCCACGAGAAAGGCAAGACGATAGTGCTTATCACACACGAAACCTACACCGCAGAATATGCGGAACGTATTTTGCATATGAAAGACGGGGCATTGGTAAGCGATACGAAAGTTGAAGCCCGTCGCTTTGAGTTTAGAAAATAGCTTGAGCTTGCCCGCCTACGCAGACAGGTAGCTTGTAGAGAAATTATCCGAGCGAAAAGTGAGAAGCCAATTTTAGTTTTTCTTTTTCCCTACCAGCTAATTCCTAACCTTCTACTACCTAATCCATGAGTGTCCGTCACTATTTCAAAATTGCGATGCAGGGTGTTACTGCAAACAAAGGGCGCGCCGCGCTCACGGTACTTGGTATTGTAATCGGTATTGCCGCGATAATGCTCATGATGTCGCTTGGCCGCGGGGCGGAAAACCTCATCTTAGGAGAGATAGGCGGGCTCGGTGGCGAGATGATTATCGTGCGCCCGGGGAAAGAGCCCCGCGGGCCTGCGGACGCGGGGGCGGCGCTCCTTTCAGACTCTCTCAAAGACCGCGAGCTGGAGCTTTTACGCAATAAATCATTGGTACCTGATCTCACCGCCGCGATGCCAATGCTTCTTGTCCCCGGAGCAGTATCCGCCGGAAGCGAAACGTATCGCGCGGATGTATTTGGCACATCGGCAGAATTTTTCTCAGAGCTTTTCAATGTCTATCCCGAAGTAGGAGACCTTTTTACCGATGCCGACATCCGCGCGCGTGCGGCACTGGCGGTCATTGGCTATGATGTTGCAGAAGAACTGTTTGGGAGCGACACAGGTGCTCTTGGCGAGCTCATAAGCATCAAAGGGAAGAAATTTCGTGTTGCAGGCGTCTACCCTGATAAAGGGCAGGTGGCATTCATAAACTTTAACCGCTCGGTTATCCTGCCCTATACGACTGCTCGCGACTATCTCTTGGGGATTAACTATTACCACGAGATAATGACGCGCGCCTCGTCTCCCGAGGCGATCGCGCGAACCGTTGTGGATATAGAGACGACGCTCCGCGAGGCCCACGGCATCACGGACCCGGAGAAAGACGATTTTTTTGTGGTCACACAGGAGGCCCTCGTGGCGCAAATCAAAACAATTATCGGCACACTTACGGTGTTTCTCTCGTCTGTTGTTGCTATCGCGCTCGTCGTGGGCGGTATCGGCATCATGAACATCATGCTTGTCTCTGTCACCGAACGCACTAAAGAAATCGGCCTTCGGAAAGCCCTCGGTGCGACCGAGAAAAACATTCTTCTCCAGTTTCTCATTGAAGCGGTGTTTCTCACTGCCGCCGGAGGGGTGATAGGGATTGCGCTCGGTTCGGCGCTCTCGTTTCTTGTCGCGTGGGTGCTTCGCGTAGTGATGGAAGTGGACTGGTCTTTTGCGTTTCCGCTTTCCGGAGCGATACTCGCATTCTCAATCTCTGCGGCAGTCGGACTCATCTTCGGCATTTACCCCGCTCGCAAGGCGGCCAAAAAAAGTCCGATTGAAGCGCTTCGCTACGAATAAAAACCGTAAGGACGGTCCTTGCGGTTAGTTATCCACATGCCGCAACGTGAAATGTGGATAAGGTTGTGGAAAAACAGGGGTAAGGACCGTCCTTGCGAACACGTCCTTGCGAACATTGACTTTTTGTTGTTTTTGATTCAGAGTGCCAGCTAGATACACGTACATAGAAAAAGACACTCCACAACGTAAAGGAGGTATTCATGAGTCAATCCGTGTGCATTCCGCCAGGTTCCTGCATCGGCATTCTCGGTGCTGGCCAACTCGGCAAGATGACCGCGCTTGCCGCGGCGCGACTAGGGTACCGCACGGTTATCTGGTCTCCTCCAGGAGACACGCCGGCGATGGATGTGGCGGCATATCCAATCAAGGCGCCGTACGAAGACCCTGACGCATTCGACATGTTCACACGCCTTGCGAACGTGGCAACGCTTGAGTTTGAAAATATCCCCGTCCCGCTCGTGGAGCAGATTGCGAAAGTGATTCCCATGCGCCCGGGGGCAGAGGTGCTCCGCATTATGCAAGACCGTTTTGAAGAAAAGAAACTGTTTTTGAATCTTCAAATTCCCTTCGCAGGCACCGTGGGGATAAACGATGCCCACGACGCACTCAATTATCGCGCGTCTTTTCCAGAAATTTTTTCTGGGTGCGCGTCTTTCCCCGCCGTCTTGAAAACACGGCGAATGGGATACGACGGCAGGGGTCAACGGATTGTTCCCGATGTCGGTGTACTCCACGAGGCATTTCTCGCGCTCGGAAGCGTCCCGTGCGTTCTTGAAACGCAGGTAGATCTCGCTTGTGAGATATCGGTTATCGTCGCGCGGAATTTTGACGGAGACATGAAGTTTTATCCCGTCGTCCAAAACACGCACAAGAACAGCATCCTCTCCGAGACACGATGGCCAGCGACAAGCATAGACGAGAGGATAGAGAAGGAGGCAATAGACATCGCGCTTCTCATCGCAGACGAGCTGGATGTCGTGGGGCTTCTCGCTGTGGAAATGTTCGTGACGAAGGATGGACAGGTGCTTGCCAATGAACTCGCACCGCGTCCGCACAACTCGGGGCACGGGACGATAGATGCGTGTGTCACAAGCCAGTTTGAACAGCATGTCCGGGCGGTGTGTAACCTCCCCCTTGGAGATCCAACCCCGCATTCGGCATGGGTGATGAGTAATCTCCTTGGCGATGAGGCGAACAAGTGGGAGCACCTTCTTCGCGATCCTAAGGCGAAGCTTCATCTCTACGGGAAACGTGAGCGTCGTCCCGGACGCAAGATGGGGCACGTTACGGTTCTTTCGTCGATTCCGAAGTAAGTTTTACCCCCACACCTATTTGGTTTCCAAAAAACCAAATAGGTGTGGGGCTTTTTGTACGCCAACGCAGAGGGCTCTTTCGTAACCTGATGCGCTCGGCTCTATAAAAATCACCGGTTTCTCTGAAGAAGCCGGTGCGACTGGTCTTTATCGGGTTTTTCTGCGAGGGAGTAGTAATTCTTCTCAGTAGTGGGTAGCGATAAAGAAAACCCACGCCGATATGACAATCACAAACAAGACAAGTTGTGAACCCTTCAGTTTTTTTAGGAACACGAGAAAGAAGAGTGCCCCAATGGCGAGAATGAGGAACGTTACGAGGAATACTACATTGAGCCGAACGTAGGTGGTCAGGGTGTGGTCTATCCACCTCCACACCACAGCCATTTTTTTCTTAAAACGCATAGCCGCCTTTTTGCGAGAGAGGGGCAAGGAAAGAATGTTCGAGGAAATTCTCTCAAAAGTATGCCATTTCTCCGCGGGAAGTCAATATTTTGATGCGGAGCAGAACTCCGGGAGGGTCCCCGCAGTAAGTATTGACTTTTCTTTAAAATAATGATATGATTGAGGATAGGTAGCTATTGAAAATAAGAGAGGATGGACCAGCCCAACCCCCATACCGGGAAAGAGGAGGCACCCCATGGGAAGCATTGTGACGCTCACCGAAGCAGAAAAGCACCTGTTTTACCACGGCCTGAAGCGGCTCCACCGCGCGCTTGCGAACCCCAAGGAGTTTGAGGAGTTTGTGAGGGGCGGTGTGACGAAGATTTTCGTCATCAGTGATGAAATGTACACTCGCCAATTCCGCACGTTGTGCCGCAAATCCTTTCCTCCCACTGTGCGGACCGTGAAGGTTCAGTGCGGGGGTGGAAGGAAGATGAACAGGCAGAAGGTCTTTCCCCATGACTTCATGAAGTGGATTTCGGATGAGATGGAATCGGCGAAGAAAAACCGCGGTTTCATGAGCTTCGCCACCCCGCCCGGCGAACGCGAGGGCGAAGTGCGGCGCGTGTTTGAACTCTTGCGTGATACGCTCGCGAATCGTGCGAAGCGCAAAGCCCTCGCCGAAATCGGCCCGTGCGTGCTCTATCTCTGGAACCCCACGGAGACCGCACTGGAACCGAACGATTTTCCCTCGGTTCTCGTTTCCAACTTCATTCCGAAATGTTTTCCGAACGCGGACTACTCCATCGTCCCCGACGACGCACCTGTTCCCGGGAAGGAGGAGTATGGCGGCCCGGTGAACGGCATCTGGTTTCACAGCTAGTACGGCACTCCGCCAAACCTGCGACACCATACGGTGTCGCAGTATACCCCTCCAACACGGAGACCGGACTCAAATGCAAACATCTCAAACAACAAAGCCCCGCATTTCATCCGCAGAACATTCCGACAGCGCGGACGCGGACAGGATTCTTGAGTGCGCGGAGCGCGTGCGGCGCGACTTGGATGTGCGCAATTCTTCTTCTCCGTCCATCGCGGAATTTCTCGCCCACCGCGGGTTGTCATGTGTCAGCGAACTTGACCATAAGGGGCGACTCGCACTCGTTGAGCATCTATCAGACATGTTCTTGATGCTCACGACCGTACCCCCCCCCTGCCAACGACAGCTGATGCGACACTCCTTGCAACCAATTTACCGCCTTCATCATGGAAACACCAAGAAGGCGGTTTTTTTATGGTACACTTCTTGATATTGTATGGACGAAAAACTCACCCCCGAAGAACATCATATTCTCCGCGAGAAGGGGACAGAGCTACCGTTCTCCGGAGCGTATGTGCATGAGAAGCGAAAGGGTACATATTTCTGCAAAGCATGCGGGAACGAACTCTTTTCTTCAGACACAAAGTTTGACTCCGGCACCGGCTGGCCGAGCTTCTCCGACTGCACGAGTGCCACGCATGTACGCTTCGTACCGGACGATAGTGCCGGAATGCACCGCACGGAAGTGCAATGCGCGAAGTGCGGCGCGCACCTCGGGCACCTTTTTCATGACGGTCCCACGCCCACAGGGAAGCGGTATTGCATCAACTCGCTTTCTCTTGATTTTAAAAAAGAAGCAGGTGAAGATAGGGGAGATAGCCAGTAATAATTCACAACCATGAAATTACTTATCACACTATTCGCGGGAGCTACGGCGCTTTTTGCCGTTTATTTCTTTTTTGTTCCGTTGCTACAGAACGGCTCTGACGCAGGCGCGATTACAAATTTCAAAGAGTGCGCCGACGCAGGCAACCCTATAATGGAAAGCTATCCACGACAGTGTAGAACGGCTGACGGACAGTTGTTCGTGGAAGACATCGGTAATGCGAACGAAAAAGCAGATCTCATACGCCTTGACGCTCCGCAACCGGGCGCGGTCATTACGAGCCCGCTTACCGTCCGTGGCGAAGCGCGTGGGACATGGTTTTTTGAAGCGTCGTTTCCTCTCGTGCTTGTGGATTGGGATGGAAAGATTATCGCAGAAGGTTATGCCCAAGCACAGAGTGACTGGATGACAGAGGAGTTTGTGCCTTTTGAGGGGACGCTCACGTTTACGACGCCCTCGTACGGCGAACGCGGCGCGCTCATAGCAAAAAAAGATAACCCTTCGGGCTTGCCCGAGCACGATGATGCGTTAGAAATACCCATTATGTTTACAAAAAATACCACAGCCGCGCCGGCATCTTCGGCAGAGCCAGCCGCATCCACAGCAGTAGTGGAGACAAACCATGGCCCGGTGACGATAGAGTTTTTTTCTGAACTGGCGCCCAAAACAGTAGAAAATTTTTTGAAGCTTGCCCGCGCCGGTTTTTATGACGGAACAAAGTTTCACCGCGTCATCAAAGGGTTCATGATTCAAGGAGGGGACCCGCTTTCAAAAGATGACACGAAGCAGGCATACTGGGGCACGGGGGGGCCCGGGTATCAGTTTGGGGATGAGATTCACGCGGAAAACCGCAACGACATTGGCACGATTGCGATGGCGAATGCAGGGCCCAACACGAACGGCAGTCAGTTTTTCATTAACGTCGCCAACAACAATTTTCTGGACACAAAACATACCGTGTTCGGGAAAGTAATCTCCGGCATGGAGGTAGTGCGCGAGATTGAAAATCTTGCGACCGGCGCAGAAGACCGTCCCGTAGAGAGCGCGGTTATAGAGCGCATGGTAGTGAAGTAAGATACGTTTGAGAAAGAAGGCCCTGCGGCTTTGCCGCAGGGCCTTCTTTTGGTATCATTACGCTAAGCAACGCCATGTCTCTTTTTTATCGCTTTTTTTCTCCAGGGGTGCTCATTGCCGTCCTCCTTGCCGGTGGCATCGGTACGTATGGCGTACTCTCACAGAAAAAAGGTACGGAGGAGCAGGGGGAACAAGGCGCTCTACGCGTGGCTTTCTCGCGCCCGCTCTACGAACTCTCGGAGATAGCGGCTCTCTGGCAGAGTATGGAAGATGCGACGACGAGTATCGCCGCCGCCGAAGACGCGTTTCTCAACGCCCCTGCAGAGAAGACGCTCGTGCTTGCTCCCACGCCGGTATCTGCATCCGCTGTTTCGGCTCCTGCAAAAAAGACAACCCCCACATGCTCAAAAGAATCTGCACCCGTGTGCGGAGAAAACGGCATGACATATAAAAACGTTTGTCTTGCAGAGACATCCGGTGTCACGGTACGTTCGCTTGGTGCGTGTGCCGCGGAACCTACAGAGGAGATACTGCCGCCAGCCGCCCCCACCCCCGTAGAGGAACCGGAGTCTAAAGCAGAAGAAACACCGCTCCCGGGAGCGCATCCTGACTATGTCGCGCACACTGTGTCGTATTACGGTGCGCCACTCTTTGAAGGGGCTTCTTTGAGTTTTTCCGGAATGATAAAGAACAACGGCACTGAACGTTCGTTTGATCTGACATCGGCGGTGCTTTACATTGATGTCGGCAATGACGGGAAGTTTGAGCTCTCATTTTCTCCGCAAGAAGTCATTCCGCTTGGGATAGGGCAGGAGACAGGTCCTTTCATTTGGAAAAACGCATGGACACAAACCTCGGGCATGCATACATTCGCGATATGCGCCGATGCGGCGAAAGTGCTTCAGGAAACATTGGAGGAAAATAATTGCGAGACGAAAGAATTCACCGTGCTTGGGAAAGCTGACAACGCAGATATGGTCGTGACGAGCACGGCATCTGCGCCCGCCTCCCTTACTATCGGCACACGCATGACATTTTCCGCGACTGTGAAAAATACCGGTGTGCGCCGTGCGACAAGTCCGAAGTTTAAGCTCATAGTTGATGGCATCCCCCAAGCCAACAACACCATGCTCACGCCGCGTGAAGAAAACGGTAATGATCGGGACCTTGAGCCTGGCGAAGAAGACATGATTAGCTGGCCTGGTAATTGGTACCCAAGGGCAACGGGGACTTATACCTATCGTATTTGTGTGGATAGCAATGACGAGATAGCCGAGGTGAACGAAGAAGACAACTGTAAGGACGGCACGTTCGTTGTGCCGAGCTAAACATCTGTAAAAAACCAACCACAAGCCTGCCCGTCCGTAGCTTTAGCGTAGGCGGGGACGGTCCCGCGTCAAACGCGGCGGGCTTGCGGTGAGTTATCCACAGGTATATATGTGTGATATATGCGGCAGAATAGATTTCTCGGAGATTTTGATTTAGACACGGGGCGGGTGACGCTCCGCGATCGTGATATCGTGCACCAGATTGTCCGCGTCCTCCGTCTTAAAACCGGTGAGCGCATCGTTCTCGGCGATGGCGCGGGATATGACGCGGAAGGTG
>C687J35174_10009744_pt1 | contig 12016 bp, 11 predicted proteins | sample RifCSPhighO2_01_FD_35174 | JGI IMG/M metagenome (IMG submission 35174) | reverse complement strand
CCTCCGCCACCACCGCCCCCTCCTCCGGTTGACCCTCCAGCAGTGGTGCTCGGCTTGTAAGTTGAAAGGCCTAAACCAACTGCATCAGGAACAGTACAGACTGTTGAGGCAGCACCAAAGGTGCAATCAACCTTTGTGGATACATCCTGACAATTTGCTCCGTCGTCGTCACAATGCTGTATAGCATTTCCTGCAAAGGGTATGGTGACTTCTACGCTTTCCACGCCGGTCTTTTGTTTGAAACTCTGGAACAGATTGGTATCCATCCCGGTATAGTCCTGCCCGAGTATGAACTGGGACAGATTCAGGGTCTGTTTTTCAAATATATCAAGTCCCACGAATGTGACTGCTCCGGTAGTGTTACTCACATTTGCAGTAATGTTTATGTCATGAAGGTATTGTGAGGATGCTTTGATAGCGTATCCAGCGCTGTAGTTAGTAAGGTTTATGCTGGGGATATCCACTGTCCAGCCTGCGGGAATATCCAGCTTAAAGGTTATGTTAGTATGTTTTGAGGCAGTAGTCGCATTGCTGCACTTGCTTAAAGCGCAGTTTGCGCTTGGGTCACAGGTCTTTAACTTATAGAAGTACGTGGTGTTGGCTCTCAAACCAGTTAATTCTGCAATATGATGCGGCCTGTAATTTGTATGGGCGTCTCCATCATCGAGCGCCTTGTCACGCAGTGTTGCATTGAGCAAAGCACAGGTAGAGTCGTTGTAATAATATTTTACCGTGCCATTTGCAGGCTCATTGGTGTCGAAGATAAATGAAAGAGATGTCGGAATCTTCTTATTGACTTTAGTCCACACAAAGGTAGGAGCTTCACTGTCATCTGCCTGGAATCCAAAACTGCCTGAGCAGAAGAAAGGATCATACTTACAATCCCAGTCATCACAATCAGTCAGGCTGTCACCATCGTTATCCTTGTTGTCTGTGCAGGCTGGCCCGAATTCTCCGGGGAAGAATCCAAACTGCTTAAATTTTGAACATTGGGAATTATCCTTATCAGCAGTGCTTGAGCAGTCAATTATAGATGCATCAATGCCCTTAAAATCAGCTTTTCCAGGGCCTACAGCATCAGAAATGTTGGAGGTGTTTCCTGCTGCAGCTGCGCTGGTTGCATAGGCTCGCCAGCTAATGCTGGTGTTTACATTTGTTTTTCCAGTAAAGCTATCTTGACCTATTGCAAAGATAGGCCCACTAACGAATCCACAACCCTTATTGGTATCTGACTTAAATGGAACATTGGAAGGTATCCAGGTGCCACTTGAACACTGCTGGGTTAGGAATGTTTCAGATAATCTGCCAGTAGTTGCGTCTTGTTGAGTAACATATTTGAAAAGATACTCGAAACCCAATTTACTTGAGTCGTCAACAGCAGCGCATCCACCCGTGCTTATCCCATCGGTATCCAGATACAAATAATATTTTGCAGTTGCGGTTCCTGAGCCAATGGTGGAACCGTCTCCTCCAATAGGGACACCATTGCATAGCATTGTTCCATTTATGTTCAATGTGGGCATGCCGTACATATATGCTTCTGGTGTTTTCTTGACTCCCAAACCAGACAAATCCAAATAACTCTGCGATGGATCAGTCCCTGAGCCAGTAGTGTCTGCTGCAATGGGCAGGGGAGGTTCCTGGTCCATCCCCTGGAAAAAGGTATTGGTCAATCCATCATCACAGAATCCGGGGGAGGTTCTCACCCGAGCAGCTAGGGTAAGGTCATTTGCAGTGGCAGCTTCAGATACCTGATCTGAGAAATTCCCATCAATCACAACAGTGCTCTTGTTGACAGTATTTGTTATAACTAAATTGCCTGGAACAACATCCAAAACCAAATTGTCAACATTATTTTCCCACAACACTTCTAGTTGCCTGGTAGTGACGTTTAGATAATAATGTAATGTCTTGCCGCTGCAGCTGTATGTTGAGTACTTATTACAGACCCCTCCACCGCAGCTTTTGTTTGTCCAATTGTATTCCGCAACTATGGAATTATTGCAGAATAGCCAAGATATGTTCAACTTGCCGGTGTTTACCCCATCCTTTGCGATGATTAAGGTAACGTTTCCAGACACTGCCCCTGTTGATCTAATCTGATAGCGTGAAATGTTTGCCCCTCCTGTTGGCCGGCTCAGGCCTGCAGCCATCCAAGATGCAGCGGTATGGATGGCATCCTCATAGCTGGTTGATCCATTGGGATTCCTTACTATGCCTCCGAACCGATCCTCATACCAATTACAGTTGCTATTCTCCTGGCAGGCTGAGAGGTCTCCATCATTCTCGAAGCAGCCGCCGATAAAGTCCTTAGGTTCGCAGAAGCCAGCCTGCCAAACGCATGAGCCTCTAAAGAAGTCAGTGCCATTGGCAGCCTTGCATGCATTCACATCACTGATGGAGTTGTTATAACATGGAGCAACACAATTTGAATTGAAAAATCCTTCAAAGCCTCCGGTAAACTCATCACCTTGCCAATAGCATCCAGCTGCATTGCATAGTGTTTGGCTTGTCTGCAGTGATTCATTATCTTCACAGGCCACCTTAATAGCTATATCACAAAAACCACCGCCCATACCAAATGATTTCCATTTGCAACCAGCGGTAGTGGAACAGGTTGGCGCGTCGCTTATTGCAACACAAGTGGTTACGATAGTGGAATTTTCATCACAATGGGTCTCTGGAATAAAAGCACAGGTGTTACCATCAGAGAAGCTATTACACAATGCGGGATTTTGACCCAGGGTGTCATTGGTAAAGCACTGTTCTGAAGTAGGACCACAATAACCAAAGCTGAAGTCATCTAAGATCCAGGCGCAGCCTGCTGCTGCTGTACAATTTCCCCTGGCAGACGCTGGTGAACCGTATGCATAAGGATCAAACTGGAAACAATTGCTTGTATCTGCTGAGCCTCCTCCACAAAATGGATCATTGCTGCATTTGGTATCTTGGCAATCTGTCTTTCCATTGTTATCATTATCAAGGCCATCATAACATATCTCATAGGACCCAGCTTGGGGTGTGCATACGTAATTGGATGAATCCCAGGTGCAACCACCGTTAGCTGGGGATTTACTGCAACTTGTCTGATCCAGGCATTGAAAGCAATCTTGATTGCAGCTCTTCTGTCCGGAGCCAATGCAGAAATTGGTCTGGTTGTCCCATCTGCAGCTTACTGAGGAATTTTGGCATGCTGCCTTTGGATTAGGCATTATCATGCAGTCACCGCACTGGGAGTCACAATCAAATCCGCCAAATCCTGCAGCAGGATTGCACCATCCTTGGCCATTAAATGCATTGGTATCACTGTTAAAAGAGCATCCTGCAGATGAAGCCTCACATTTGGTTCTTGCGACAGAAGCACTTGACCAAGGCCCTGGAGGACTTGCAGTATTGTTGAATTCACAGGCAAAGCAATCTCGGCTGCAATCGCTTAATTGGCCGGCGTTCCCAAAAAATTTGCCTGACCCAGCAGAGTCAAATGTCTTGACTGATGACCCAAATTCACACCAGTTCTCTGTTGACACTTTGTTATAGATTGGATCAAATGTGGTTTCTGATCTCCAGGTGCCGCTCATCAGCTGGCAGGTATCGCTGCTGCTGATATCACCAAAATCCTGAAATTTATGGGCATCGAAGAATAGTGGTTCGCATCTGCTGGAGGCATTGTTCCAACCACAAGGCATGTAATATTTAGTAGCTAAATAGCGGCAATTGGTCTGATTGGTGGCGTAGCCTGTAGCCTCACAGGAAAATACTGGCGGCTCTGGCAGATTCATGAATGTCTTGGACTTATTGAGAACGCATGAAGTAGTCCAGCTGCAGAGCCCTGATTTTTCGGTGAAGCTCTGGTTGATGCAAACACTCTTATTAATTATGGCAGTGCAGTTGAATCCTATTATGGGATCCCAGGCACCCTGCGGCATGCATTTTCCAAATGATCCGATTGAAGTATTCCAACGGCATATAGTAGTATTAATTTCATCGCATGCTGTCTTAGGCAGCATTTCACACTCAGCCGGCGGTTCATCATGGAAACCGCTGAATTGCTCACAAATTGCCAATCGATCATTCCAGTCGCAATCATTAGCAAAGTCTTCCAGACAAGTGGCAAAATTGGTGTGTGATGCACATCCGCTGAGAGGTAAGAATGTAGTATTGCCTGATGCATTATTATACTTGTATTCAAAGGTGATATTCACGCCTGGGGTGACGTTCTTCACAAACAGAGCACCATAGTAGGTGTTAATGCCTGATGAGACTGCAACGGCAATCACAAAACCCTTATCTGAATTGGCCGATGGCCAGGTGTCATATCCATGCCCCATGAAGTCTGTATAGGTGGCATTAGGCACTCTTCTGAAGTTGTTCCTGAAAGTGGCTCCGGTAAGATCGTCAGAATAGAAAGTCAAGGACCAAAGACGGGTGGCGTTGTTAACCGGCTCCAAAATGGGTATGCTTGCACTAAGGTTGGTAAACTTCATGTGTCCTGAGGAATTGATAACCCGCGTTAGAAAATTAAACTTGGATGAGGAGTTTGCAGTGAAATCTTCTAGAGTGATATTACCCGTGAGAACAGCGGCATTTGCAGCAATTGATAACATGACAGAAAGAAACAAAATAACCATAGGTAATTTACAGCTACCAACCATAGAATCCCCTCCCTTTTTCCATCATAATCAAACGCACAATAAAATATATGATTTGAGACGTAGTATTATTTAAACTTTTCTGCTTTTTAGTTAGCGACTTAAATAACGCATGAAATTCTGCATAAAAATATGCTCTGCCCAGAAGTTCTCCAGAGCTTCTTGCATTTCCTCTATTGTTGGAAAGTACTGCGACTTTGTCACATTATTTTTCGTTACTTTCCAACATGTTTCAATAGGATTTAGCTCTGGAGAATACGGCGGAATATGTTCCACACTTATTTGCCCAGCATACTCGCTAAAAAGGCTTTTGATGCACTGTGTTTTGTGATACCCTACATTGTCGAGGATAAACACATACTTCTTTTTCTTGTCTAATTTTTCGAATAAGCTTCTTAGGAAATGTTTGAAGGTTAGGCTATTCTGAGACTCATAGAAATCATAATAGAACTTATGATTGCTGGTTAATGCTCCAAATGTTATAAGTTTTTTTGAGCTCCAAAAAAACGCGCCTCGTGGTGTTTCTCCACGAGGAAACCAGATTTTTTTGTATGTTGTTGTTAGTTGGAAGCTAGCTTCATCTATTGCGATAATTTCATAACCCAAATACTCTGTTTCGAGTTTTTTTTAAATTCCATTCTAAATTCATTCACTTTCGCCTGGTCATTTTTGATGTGTTGCGACCTAGGGGTTATTCTAGAAAAGTCCAATCTATGAAGTATTCTCTCGACATGTCTTGTTGAATATTTTCTGTTTGCTTCTTTCTCAATCATCTGAGAGAATTGTTTCACATCGATAGAGCAATAATTCTTGTTTGCTGCTCTTGCCTTTTTCTTAAATTCTGTTTTAAGTTTTGCAAGAGTATTTTTTGTTAATGGCGTAGGTCTACCACTTCGTGGAAGATTTTTGACATTGCCTGTTTTGTTGTACTTAACAATCAATCGACTAATTGCCGATTGATTGCAGCCGACTAAGTCGGCAATCTGTTGCTGCGTTTTGTCTTCTTTGCTCCATTTCAGAACGAGTTCTCGTGTTTGTAGGTTTATCATACCTACAAGAGAGAAGAACTAGTATATAAATTATGCGTTATTTTTGTCTAAAACTATACATGCCTTACGAAGGGGTGCTTCAGCAATGTTATGCTGCTTGAACTTGCCAAACATCTGGTAGCGATATTTGGTTGCAAATTCAATATGCCAGAAGTTTATGCCGATTTTGTGGCTGTACTGGTTTAGGTTTGTCATTTTCGTCTCCGCAGACGAAAGCTAACGCTATTTTGATGTCAAAAAATAGATGCGCTGTTTCGTCAGCAGATTATTCTGCGGCGAAGCCGCAATAAATTTCTTTCTAGAAACGACCTAAAGGTCGGGGAATTAAACCCCAGTGCTCGCTACGCTCGCATTAAGAAAACATGCTACAAACAAATTTTAAGAACCTATCGCAAAGAGAAAAACAAGAAATCAAAAGATAAAAGATTGATTATTTTTGTAAGTGATGGATTTGAGAATTACAAAAATGCTTTCAGCAAATTGTTTTGCTTTGTAGCAAAACTTGTTTTTGAAATTCCGATAAAACCAAAGAAGCATGGCGTTAAACATAACAACAATGCCATTGAGCGATACAATAGCGACATTGATGACCGAATAAAAACAATGAGGCATTTTGGAAGTTTTGAAAGAGCAGGATATTTTTTGAATTTAAAACACATAATCCATAACTTTGTAAATCCACATATGCAACTTAAAGGAAGAACACCTGCTGAGGAGGCAGGCATCGGATTGGAATTGGGGAGGAAGAGATTATTTGGTTTGATAGGCTACAGAGTAAAAACACAACTGATGAAAAGATGACAGCATCCTGCTTTTCCATGGGATAAATATAAATAGGGATGATTCGTTTGCAGCTGTATGGACAAGAATCCCCAGTATTATCAAGGCATCCTGCAGCTTAGGAATCCACCTGAAGAAGCATTAAACTTTGTTAAAAATCAGCTTGCGCATGATGCAAAGGTTTGGGTTGCTAAGGAGGAAAAGTTCAAGACAGGCATAGACCTGTACCTTAGCTCCAATAAATTTCTGCTGCAATTGGGCAAGAAACTCAAAAAAAGCTTCAAAGGCAAGCTTATCATTTCCCGGAGAATACACACGACAAGCAGGATTACCAGCAAAGAGGTCTATAGAGTAACAGTCTGCTTCAGATTTGACTAGGCTCTTTCTCTTCGATAGTCAGAAACGATCTTGGAGAGCAATTCCTGTTTGCTTCTTGCCTTATCCAATTCTGCTTTTGTTATGAGACCAAAATACTCGGTTTCATCGATCTGCAGCTGCTCTGTGCCTATAAATATAAATGGAAGCTTGGCTGCAATCTTACTGCTAATGGGTTTCTTATGCAAAATTATGGAAACGCTGCCCTTTAGCTCAGCGATAACTTTGTCTGAAACAATATCTGGATCCTTTACCAGTAAGATGTCCTGCTTCCCGATGTTGAGTATGCTTTTCTTTTTTTCGTACTCGACAATCCCTAAGTTATCCAGCTTCTTAAGCAGCATATGTGAATGGAGATTAGAGAGGAAGAAAAGCAGGGTAGTCATATCATCCTGCAATGTGCTTATGTCGGCATCTTTCTTCCGCAGCTTTCCATCATAGGATTTTATGCGCTGCTCCTTAAAGTCAAGAAGTGATTGCATCCTCTTATCTGTCTGTGACCGACGGATCTTATGGAACATGTATTCGTAATCCTTCCTGAGGGTTTCGAGCTGATGCATCAGCTTGCCATTATAATCACTTAAAAGCTGCAATTCCTTCTTTGCCTGTTTGTATTTCTGAAACAGGGTAAGGAAGCTCTTCTCATTTAGCTTGTGCTCTTCTATGACCTCTTTGATTATTTTTGTCTCTGCCTCGTCAGGGCCCTCAATAAATTCCGCAGCATCCTTTATGTTGAGTTCTTTACCGACAACCAGATGTATCAATTGATTGCGGATGCTCTTTTTTCCATAATGTTCGACGAAAACGTCTATTTTATGAAGCAGAGGGGATAATTTCTTCAAAGCAAATAACGCAGCAGCTACTGCATCGATCTCGTGCTGGTTTTTTGTGGAGAAGCGCTGAGCCATTTCTCTCTTTTCCACAACTTTGAGATCATACTCCGGACAGATAAGGCGTGATCCCAATTTCACCGCTGCTTTCTCGACAAAATCAGAAGTATGTTGTTTGTCTCCTGCCACTATAAGGGGCATACCCCACTGAATTATTTTAGAAATAAGGCTGCTCAGATCCAGATCCTTTTCTGAACCAAGCTGGACTATATTTCCATTAATGTCTAAAACCGCATACCCTACCGTAGTACCGGGGTCAATACCAATCACCAAAAGTTCTTTATCGACCATTGCATCGAATAAGGGCCACTTTTTTAAAAATATTGTCCCCCATAAGGCTTTGTTTAAATAGCTTACCTATTTATAAGTACCATAAAGTTTATAAGTAACTACCTATCTTTAACTTTTATGTATGAATATCTGGAGTTGCTGAGGTATATAGCAAAGAGGGCAGGCCCATTTGGATCATTAAAAATATCCACGCTCAGAATATCTAAAGACATCAGCGATTCCCAACAGACCATAAGCAGAAAGCTCAGAGAAATGGAACAGCAAGGCCTGATAAAAAGGGCTACATTGCCCACTGGACTATTGATAAGCTTGAATGAGGGGGGCAGAAAGATGCTGCAAGGATTGCATCATGATTTGAAAGATATTTTTACAACAAAAGTTACCGAGATTTCAGGAAAGGTTGTAACCGGTATAGGGGAAGGGGCATATTATGTCTCTCAAAAAGGGTATGATTTTGAGAAGGTGCTTGGTTTTAATCCCTATCCTGGAACACTCAATGTGGAAGTGGTGATGGAGGAACTTGCTGGTTTCGAGGCTGGAAAGGAACCAATTGAAGTGAAAGGATTTAAAACAGATAGGAGGACTTTCGGTGGAATTACCTGTTATCCTATACAAATTAGCTCTGTCAAAGGAGTTTTAGTCAAGCCGCACAGAGGGCGGCATCCAGAGGGGATTGTAGAGGTAATTGCTCCGGTAAATATCCGTGAAGAACTGCATCTTGTCGATGGGTCTGTGGTTAAAATCAAATAGGAGGGGAATATGAAAAAGATTGGTGTTGCAGATACAATGTTCGCAAGGGTTGATATGTATAAGACAGTGGAAAAAGCGATTATGGAAAGCAAAGAGAATGTCAAGATAATCAGGTATACAGTACCTGGAGTCAAGGATTTGCCGGTAGCATGCAAAAGGCTATTTACGCAGGGATGTGATATCTGCATTGTATTGGGGATGCCTGGCAAGGAGCCTGTTGATAAAGTATGCTCCCACGAAGCCTCTCAAGGTATCGGTCAGGTTCAGCTTATGGTTGAAAAACACATACTTGAGGTCTTTGTCCATATGGATGAGGGCAAGAATAATTCTGAATTACTTACAATTGCAAAAAATAGAGCGCATGATCATACACTGAATGCGCTTGCTTTGCTCAAAGGGCAGCATACACTGACGCCAAGAGCTGGTCAGGGAGTAAGGCAGGGGAAAAAAGATGAGGGTCCTTTAGAATGAAAGAAAGGATTGGAATTGTGGTTGCGGAATTCAATTCGGATATAACTGAAGAAATGCTCAAGACAGCCCAAAAAAATGTGACATTGCTTCACGCTGCCGTATATAAGGTTGTTCGTGTTCCGGGAGTATTTGAGATTCCATTTGCAGTCAATAAGCTCTTGAAACTAAAGGGTATAGATGCGGTTGTTTGTTTGGGGGCTGTCATAACTGGTGGCACTGATCATGACCAAATTGTCGCAAGGATTGCTGCCCAGAAAATTGCTGATTTAAGCATACGCTACGAAAAACCAGTTACGCTTGGCATCTCTGGACCAGGCATGAGCAGAAAGGAGGCTATTGAAAGGATTGATGATTATGCAAAACGTGCTGTTGAGGCAGCAGTCAAGATGCTCCGCTTGTATAAATAAGAAAACTATATATACACCAATCTCAATTGAATAACCATGAAGACCACCAAGGTCCAGAAATATATCCTCTATGCATTAGGAAAATGGTTTGAGGAGGCTAACAGCCACATCAAGAACAAGCCATTGGCTGTTTCTATCAACAAGGTACAGTTCATAGAACTGGTGCAAAAAGCAGAGATTGCCCAAAAACAACAACGGGCGCTTTACAAGAATCTGGAGATTCTGGAGAAGAAGAAGTTTGTCAAATATGCCAATAAGGAGCTGGAGCTTACGGTAAAAGGTGAACGGCTGTTCCTGCAAATTGAGAAAGAAATCGGGCCTTATATCCAGCTCAGGCAAGCCTTGCATGATAAAAATCCAGTAAGCTACACTAAAAAAGTGCAGACAATATTCAAGTGATTATTTCTTAGTTAGGATCAAGATATTTCCTCTTCCTTTCTTTATCTTCTTGAGAAGGCCTTGATTTTCAAGATCGGATATCATAAGGCTGATCTTTGCCTCTGACTGTGGCATCATTTTTCTGATGTCCTTTTGGGTAGTCCTGCCGCCCTCCTTTTTGATTATACTCAATAGATCGTTTGAAAGATTGTCGCCTACTGCCTGTTTCGGCTTCCTACGGAAGGCATACAGTGAAAGTGCCGCAATCAGCAGACCGCTTATAACTAAGATAATTAGGATATAATTAATTGGTGGGCTTGCCGGAACAATCTCGATTCGGTATGTGGGAGTAAGGAATAGATCCTTGACAAAGTAGCCATCTCTGGAAATGGTTACATTCTGAGCACTATAGAGGTAATTTTCCCCATTTAGCTTGTATTTAGCGGTCAATTCGTAGCTTCCTGGTTCCAATACAAAAGAGTATTGGCCCTCTTTAGATACAAATACTTGGGAGGGGGAGGAGTTCACCTCTACTAGGACATCATTCAATTTGACATATGAGGTATCATAGATAGTGCCATGGAGAATCGCCGCAGAGGCAAGCGGCATGACTGCCAGGAACAATAATAGTAAGTATGGATGCTTCATGTGGTTTAGTCCAGTAAGGTAGTATAAAAAGTTTTCCATAAACATTCAAACATTCAAAGCTTTAATTTGCTGTATAAAGTTTAAAAGAAGCATATAGACCCCCATAAAGCTTTAAAACTAATTATAAAGTTTTAAATTCTTTAGAATATAAGAGTATTTATAAATAAAGTAATCAATCAAGTAGGTAACTCAATAAGATTTGGCTATCTTATGAAGTTGCGAGCGAACCAAAGTTCCTCGCACAAATTTTTTTTATTTTTATCTGTTTTTTCTCAGGAAATTATTTAAACACGATTATCTTCTTATACTGCATGATAGAGATTGATGGAAACTATCTTGAAGGCGGAGGCCAGATTGTCAGGACAGCGCTCGCTTTGTCAACAGTCATGCAGAAAGCAGTTCGGATAACATGCATCCGAAAGGGACGCGACAAACCAGGCTTGAAGAATCAGCATCTATATGGTATTGCAGGATTGAAAGAATTGTGCAACGCTCAAGTTGAGGGAAATTACCTTGGCTCAACTGAGTTAACCTATTGGCCAGGACAAATCAAAGGAGGCACACTCAATCTTGACATCGGAACTGCTGGCTCTATTTCTTTGATGGTACAGACATTGCTGCTTCCAGCCTTATCTGTTAAGTGCAGGCTGAAGGTAACTGGCGGCACATCCGGAAAATGGGCAATGCCCTTTGACTATTTCAGTAATGTGTTATTACCCCACCTGACAAAATATGCCAAAATTGATGCACATCTACTGCGCAGAGGATACTATCCTACTGGAGGGGGAAGGGTAGACATAAAAATTTCTCCTCTGGCAGAGGAACATAGAAGCATCAATCAAATGGAGCAGGGCACCCTTATCCAGATCAAGGGGATTTCCCATGCGTCCAATGACCTTCAAAAAGCCCAAGTCGCAGAACGGCAGGCACACGCTGCAAAATCGGTGCTCGGTACACTTCAATGCCCAATTCAAATCAGAGCAGAATATTGCGATACACTATGTACTGGTTCAGGCATAACCTTATGGGCTATTTTTTCGCTCGATCCTGATGAGATTGACTTTAGGAATCCCATACTTATCGGAGCGGATGCGTTAGGTGAAAAGGAGAAGCGAGCAGAATCGGTTGGTAATGAAGCTGCGCAAAGACTTCTTGATGAAATTAACAGCAAGGCACCAGTTGACAGGCATCTTGCAGACTCGCTCATACCTTTTTTAGCTGTGTATGGGGGACAAATAAAGGTTTCTGAGATTACAAAACATACCCTTACCAATATAGCTACCTGTGAACAATTCTTGCCTAACCCTTTTTCAGTGGATGCGGCGAAC
>C687J35174_10009732_pt1 | contig 12021 bp, 11 predicted proteins | sample RifCSPhighO2_01_FD_35174 | JGI IMG/M metagenome (IMG submission 35174) | reverse complement strand
TCACTCTTAAAATCATTTTTAATACCATTACCAAATACTTCACTGACTATGGTTTGATTTTTATCAAGAAACCAGCCGGCCAGATTGATGGCTGAATCTAGTAATCCCCCGGGGTTATTTCGCAGATCTATTATTAGTCTATTGGTGTTTGATTTAAGTATTTCTTCTGAGGCTTTTTTAAATTCAGAATCAACTGTTTGATTAAATGAATATATTCTCATATAAGCAATCTTTTCATCGCCTTGTTCAATCAATTTCCAATCTATGGTTGGTATTTTGATGGAGTCTCTGATAAGTTCAATGTCTTTGGTTGGGTTAGTTTCTGTTTGAATGGTCAGGATTACCTTGGTTCCCTTTTTACCCCTTATTAAATTAACCGCTTCTTCAATTGCTAGGTTTGAAGTTGACTTGGTATCTATCTTTAATATTTTATCGCCCGCTTTAATTCCTGCTTTAAAGGCGGGGGTATCTTTAATTGGAGCTATGACAGTAAGAATATTATTTCTCTTTCCTATTTCAATACCAACACCTCCAAAACTTCCAGATATTTCCTCTTGAAATTTTTTGCTCGTGACTGGCTCGAAGAAAGTGGTGTAAGGATCCCCAACGCTGTTGACCATGCCACTTATGGCTCCATAAAGAACCTTTTGAGCATCAACTTTCCCCTTGTCGACATACTTAGAATTAAGATCGTTGTATACTTTCCAAAAAAGAGAGAAGTCAATGTTTTCCGGCTTGCTCTCGTCTATGTTCATAAGCCTTTTAACGGTAGTCAAAGAACCATCATTGTCTAAATTCTTAAATAAAAAACCGCCCATGAATCCCATGGCTAGGGAGATGACGATGCTCAGGATTAATATTTGTTTTGCTTTTATCATGTTTGATATAAATTATTTATATGAAGGTACACGCAGCCCATATTTGTAGAAATAATTAATTGCGTCTTTTATGTGCCACCTGGCTGTTCGGTTAAAGATAAATTCTAAAGCACCCAACTTACCTCTTGATGTCTGTCCATGATAGTGAAATATTTTTGCGTCAGTAAAATAAACAACCTTATATCCATTTTCCCAGAATCTTCTAGCCCAGTCAACGTCACTAAAATAGTGATATAGTTTTTCATCGAGGAGACCAACTTTTTTAATAGCCGATCTTGATGTCATAAATACTGCTCCGGAAACCCAATTTACTTCTTGAGTTATTGAAAGATCCATATCCTCCATTAAAAAATGCCTGAGAATTTTTTTGGAATAAGGAACGTATGGAATTCTTCTGCAAACAATTGTCCAAGGAGAATAAAATCTAAAACAGGAAGCCTGTTCTGTTCCATTAAAATTTATTAATTTCGGGCCAATTAAACCTATTTCCAAATGTTTTTTAAAATAATTAAAGAGCGTTTCTATGGCGCCTGGTTCAATCACAACGTCATAATTAAAATATATAAGATAATCTCCTTTGGCTACTTTAATCCCCTCGTTTACCCCCCTGGTATATCCGCAGTTATGTTGTAGGGGTACAAGTTTAATATTTTTGAATTTATCTTGAAATTCATCCAGCACAACACTTTGTGTTTCAAGAGAAGTTTCGTTATCAACGACGATCATTTCGTAGTCTAAATTAGATGATAATGATTTGATAAAAGATGAAAGACATAATCTTAACAGTGCTGGGTTTTTATAGCTTAAAATAATTATTGAAAGCATGATTTATTTTATATTATCTTGGAAGAGTTGTTTTATTTGAGTGAAATCATCACCTTTCGGTAGAAGGATATAAGATTCATTAACGCGGGATTCATAAAGAAGGTTTTCGGTAGTCAGGACATATTTTTTTATTTTTTCAGATGAATTGACCTCTTTGGCCAATTTCAGCATTTCTTTGGTGTTCCAGATATTGATGTCGGTTTTTATATTTGAGCGGATACTATTTAAAATAGAGATTGTTTTTAGTGGGTCGGACCAGAAGTTCAAGTTTATCAATCTTTCTTTTAAAGCAAACATTACTTCCTGTTGCCGTCTTGACCTGTCAAAATCGCTGGATGAATATCTTGAGCGGGAATAATAAAGAGCGGTTTTTCCGTCCAAATGATTAGGTCCGGTCGGCAAATAAAATTCATAACCCCATTGTTGTTTTTCTTCAAATGGTTTAATAAGCACGACATCTATTCCGCCGACCTGATCTATTATTTTCTCAAAAGAAGAAAAATCCAGAACCACTGCCTTGTCTATGTAGATACCTGTTATTTTAGAAATTATTTCTTTCGCATGGTTAATTCCCCCATTCTTGTGATAATAGCCGTATTCATAGGCTGTGTTTATTTTATCCTTTTTATTTTTGTCTATTTTTACATAAAGATCCCTGGGGATTGATATCATAGAAGATTTTTTAGTGGTTTTGTCGTAACTTAGAACCACCATTGTGTCAGTAAGAAGAGCTCCACCATTTTTGGCATCAGGGTCATCTTCTCCCCTTAAGCCCAGAACCAATACGTCAAAACGGTCTGATTCTTGAACGGGCATTATGTAATCAGGGTCAACTGGTTCAGAAACGAAATTGAAAATACTGGCCACCTTTTGCCAAAAAGGAGTTGATTCGTTTCGAACCTCGATGATGTTTGATTTGCTTCCTAATATAAAACTAAAATAGCCCATTACAGATAGAGATAAAATTAAAACAATAACGCCGAAGCGTTTTTTATTGAATTTGGGCTTTTCATTAAAATCTGGTTGAATAAAATTGTGTTGATCGTTTAAATAAACCATTTTCTCATTTCTTCTTGACTTGCCACCCTGCGNTTTATAATTTGCTTTCTCTTTTTGAGCATTTTGGGAAGAAGCTTTAAAAATGCGGGTACTTCACCAAGCACTTTGGGTTCAAAAATAATTAAATAACCAAGCATTACTATTTCTCGTTTGAGTATGTAAGGCAGGTCCCTCAAGATATTTATTGTATAATCATTTTTGATAATTGTAAAGCGAATATTGCGCCATTCTAAACGACGCTTTTTTAACGGTAATTGTCTCCTTGTTTTAAGGAAATCGGCAAAAGTTTTACTTAAATTCTTGGTGGTTTGACGGTCATGCCAGGCAATAACATTGGGTACAAAAATTTGCTTCCATCCGAATAACCTTATCCGCCAAGCAACATCAAGATCTTCGGCATACCAAAACATGTCATGGTCGGCTATTTCACCCATTATTCGGCAACCCTCCAGGGCATCTTTTCTAAAAACTGGAACCGCTCCTTCTACCGCAAAAACTTCTTTTTCTTGGTTAAATTGACCTTTGTCTATCTCGCCGTGGCCTATGTTTATTATTCTGCGGGATTTGTATATTTCAAAACCGCAGGTATCTATCGTTTCTCCAATTTTCAATTTATAATTTTCAATTTCCAAATCTTGAATATCGTATTGGTAAACTTTTGCCTGAAGAGCTCCTATTTTCTCATCCCCACCCATCGCTTTGATTGAATTTGACAGAAAGTCTTTTCCAAGGATGACATCAACCGATAAAAAAACTATATATTTTCCAGATGAGTATTTTAATAATTCTTCCTGTCCTGGCCACATGCCTAAATTCTTTTTACTCTCAAGTAAAAAGAATTTAGGCATCCTGAGCTTATCGAAGGATAGTCGTTCTTTTATTATTTCTTTTGTTTTGTCTGTTGACCCGTTATCTAATATGTTTAACTCAATCAAATTGTGCGGATATGTCTGTGCCAAAATAGACTCCAAACAATGTCGGATGTATTTTTCGCCATTCAAGANTACGAGATTAATTGTGATTATGGTATTACTCATGTTTAGTTCCTAAAATCAAAGCAATGGTTGTTACAAAAAGTAGAAATGCTCTCTCGTCAAATAGTGCTACATCGGTTAATGAATAAACCAAAATCCAAGGAATAAATATTAAAGCTGCGCTGTTATAAATAATTATTTGCCAATCTTTTGAAGTCGTGAAATTTTTATAAATTTTCTGCATTAAAAGCCACAAAAACCAAAGAGCGAAAATCAAAGCTGGAATTCCCATTTCGGCGGCAATGTGTAGATAAATATTGTGAGCCGAAGAACCGGCTTTTGAGAGAGCCAAATTCTGGTTTAAAACTACTGGAAAGTTGCCTATTCCCACCCCAAGAAGCGGGTGTTTTTTTATTGAAACAAGTGTTTTTTTCCATATTTCAATCCGTTGGGCGTTAGATGTTTCCCCGAAATCAATTATTGATTTAATCCTGCTTCCGAATAACCCCCAATCTCCTTTTGAAAGCAAAAATTGAGGAGATACAAAAATCGGATAAGCGATACTAAAAAGCAAAAAGAATACAGTCACATATCCGGCAATATATTTCAATATATTTTTATGTTCAGTATCAATACCTGTCTTTTTCATCCAGACAATAATCATCGCAATTATAATTAAAACCCCAATGCTTGCTGCCCAGATGCCCCGTGTCCCACTTAATATTGCTATCAGAAATATTATTGGTACAAGAATTATAATGATCCGTGTTCTTGTCCGATATATCTTCTTCAAGTTCTCAAAGTCTTTAATTCCTAATCTTGAAAGGGCTAAAACGAATATGGTCGGTAGTCCGAGTAAAACAAATTGGGGAAAGGAATGCGAGTCAGGAAACAAGGAAAAAACCCGAAGGGATAACTGTTCCCCATAATAAGCAAACCAAGTGTTGCCAACTTGAACGGCTATGTTGCACCATTGATTACCAAATTGATTGCACTGTATCCCCTCTCCCCAGATACGCATGAATTGGTAGATGTCTATAAAATAAGTCGAGATGAGCTGGATAAATCCGACTAAAGTTACGGCAATAACTGGAATCGAAATATTTTTAATTAACCTTTTGGTTAAATCTATGTCCTTTGACAAGTCATATATTACAAAACCGACCAAGCTTAAATTTAAAAAATAAATTATTCTTTTAGCTACCAATATTTTATCCGGAGCTGGAATAATTGATAAAATCGCAGTGACTAGAATTAATAAAAGTGGCAACCCAAATTTTTTAAATGAATTTACATTATAATACGATCGTATTAGGGTGTAAATACTTTTTATTTTTAATTCTTGATCTATAATGACCCATTTTAAAAATATTATGGCCGATATTATTCTCCAGGTATTGAAATTATCAAAAGTGGCTGTTATTGGAATAGCTAAGAAAAAAGGTATTGAGCGGACAAAAAATAAAGTTGCGTCTTCAAGCTTGGCAAATAATACATAGATCACTAAAGCTATGGCAAGATAAGGCACAACCGAGCGAGGTAAAACGCCAGTTATTATCAAAACAAATAAAACAAGCTCGACTATAAATAAAAGATTTAATCTATTTTTAAACAAAGATGGCATTATTTTTTACCTAAAAATACCTGATATTTTATGAGGCCATTATTAAATAATTTATATTGAGCAATACCAGTAGGACCATATTTAACAACAGTGTCAGAAACTAAACCAAACAGATTGGCAAATTTTAAAAATGGATATCCAATAATCACTCTCTTGTATAGTATCTTTAGGGACTTTTTTATATTGATGGTTTTGTCCCACGTGTTGATTTCTTTAAAACCAACCATTTTCATATCTTTTTTAAAATCAGATATTTTTGCTAAGTTTGGGATGGCGAACCCTATTAAAAGATCATTAAATAACTTATTATCTGTTTTTGAAACTTCTCGATCAAGAAAGCCATCAGCAACAATAATACGACCACCAGGTTTTAGTATTCGATACGCTTCTACAAGAAAATCTATTTTATTTTCAGTGTAACACACGCTTTCGATGGCCCATACAACATCAAAAGTGTTATCTGGGAAGTTTGTATTAAGATAGTCGCCTATTTTAAATTTAACCTTATTTTTTACGCCATATTCAAGGGATAATTTTTTGGCTTCAGTAAGTTGTTTCTCGCTTAATGTTATGCCTATCACGTCAGCCCCTATGTTTTTTGCAATCCATATAGAGCTTCCGTCCATACTACATCCCGCATCTAAAACCTTATCAACATGTTTGATGTCGGCAATTTTTGCTAAAAACCTATTCTCATTCAACAGAGCATCTCCAACACTTTTTGTTTCTTTATCCCAAAATCCATAGTGAATTGCATTAGACTTCCTTGACCAAAGGTGTTTGTAATATGGAAGAGTCTCGTCATAATGTTTGGCTATTAAATTATTATCCATAAATGTTTTTTATCTCATTAATAAATTTATCCCCAAAATTTTCCCAGTTATATTTCTTGACAAATTCTGGTCCTTCAGATTTAATTTTTTCTATTTTTGGGTTTTCGGTTAATGCTTGTTTGATTGTGTTGGCAATATCGTCAACTTCTCCACTTTTTGAATAAAAAGCATATTCTTCAAAAAGTTCATGACCTAATTCATTATCGGCGATTATAGGCGGAATTCCAAATGAAAGGGCTTCCATTGGAGGCAGGCCAAAAGCCTCTCTGTCGGAAACATATACCAAAGCCTTTGCTTCGGCGTATAGTTCAGCCAGCTCACTATCTTTGACATAATCTTTGTGAATTATAGCTTGTCTGCCCAGTCGGTTGTTTATTTCTAAAACGAGAGGATTAATGATCGGTTTTTCATATTTGTCGGGTCCTATTGCGACGAGTTTTAATTCAGGAAATTCTTGTGTGATTTTTTCAAATGCTAAAATAGTTTCTTTCAAATGTCTTCTTGGGAATGCCTGCCCAACATACAAAATGTAATTACCATGAGAACTATTGAGGTTTAACCTCAATGGAAAGTCTATGCCTAGATAATTTACAACAATGCGATTTGCATCAATATTATAGAGCTTGGCAACATTTTTTTTGGATGTTTCAGAGATTGCCATTATTTTTGTTGCGAATTTAGCTGTCCACCAGCCGAAAATAAAATAAGCAAGACGGTAACGAAATGGCAATTTACCCTCATGTGTTTCGTAATACACATCCTCCGTAAGCATCACAAGCGATTTACCGAAATAGATTATCGGCAACATGTAATTGGGCCAAAACATGACATCAAGCCGCTGGAACCAGAGTTTCATCGGCAAAAGAGCAAAATAGTATATGGGAAAAAGACGATTTTTTCCGCCAAAGGCGGATCCGCCTTTGGCGGAAAAGAGTGGTACGGAGACCTTCTTTTTTTCAAAGATTGGTGCGTTTAGAAATGGTAAATTAGGAATATTGTCCTTAAAATACAAAATAAAACGAAAATCCTTTTCTAATTCCGGACGGTGGGAAATTTTTTCAAGGAGTTTTATTATCATTCTACCCACTCCCCACATTGGATTTTTCCCTTCAATTGATTCACATTCTATTCCAACTTTAATGTATTTTGCCATAATTTCTTTTATAGTAGTCAAAAACTCCATTTAAAATTGCCCATGATTCTTCCTTGTTTTTTCCTAAAATAATTTTTATAAATTGCTTCATCATTATTTCTAATCTCCATAGCCATAAGATGAATCTTAAATAAACAGGCCCATTTTTTAAATTAAAATACAGAGCATTGCGATAGTGATATCTCAAAAGCATTGGTGAGCCAAGTTTTTTGGTTGAAGAAGAAACAGAATGACAAATTTTTATTTCAGGTAAAAAAGATATTGGAATTCCCATTTTTTTAGCTTGAAGACAAAAGTCCGCATCTTCAAAATATAAAAAGTAATTTTCATCCAAAAAACCAATTTTATCAAAAACACTTTTGTGAATAACCATCGCTCCCCCAATAGCGTAATAACGATGTCGAACATCGTTATTATAATTTTTATTGATAATTTGTGGACTAACGACGTCGAACATCGTTATATGGATAAGTGTAGGTTTTAACCAGTCTATTTTGCCGGCATATACAGTTCTTTCACCTTCATTTATGGCTATGCCTACAATCCCCTCCTTACCTTCCAAATCTGCCTTCAAATGAGAGATAAAGTCCGTATCTACCCAAGTGTCATTGTTGAGTAAAAGCATCCATTCTGAGCCATTTTCTATGGCCTTTTTGATGCCCACATTATTGCCTCCGGAAAAGCCCAAATTGTGATAATTTTTTATGTAAATTATATTTGTTTCTGATGTTTTATAATTCATCAGCTTGTCAATGTCATTCGAATTATTGTCTACAACAATAACTTCAAAATCTTTGTCTATTTGATTTTTTAGAGATTCCAAAAGTTTTATGGTGTTTTCAGAGCCGTTATAATTGATTGTTATTATGACTAGTTTCATTTATGGCAAACAAATTGTGTTAGGCGTTAACCAATTTTAACATTTCTTCTTTAAATTTGTCTCTTGAAAATTTCTCGGCCCATTTTTTTATGATCAAAGGGCTGTAATTTGAATAGTTTTCATTTAGTCGACGGACGCCATCAGCAATAGCTTCTGGGATTGGGTCATCAAAAAATTCTCCGGTCACGCCTTCGACAATTGTTTCTAATGCCCCTCCTTTTCGCAAGGCTAATACCGGCTTGCCAAAACTCATTGCCTCAAGGGGCGTAAGACCAAAGTCTTCTTCCTGGGGCATTATAAATGCTTTGCAGTTTTTATAATAATACCTAACTTCGTCATCTTTTTTGTATCCAAGTATTTTGATATTTTTGCCGGCTATTTTTTTCAGATCTTTTTTGGCTGGCCCATCACCGATGATTAAAAGTTTATAACCCATTTTATTGAAAGCATCTATTGCAATGTCTATATTTTTGTGAGGGAAAAGACGAGAAACTATAAGATAGTAGCCGGAATTTTCAATTTTTAATTTAAAATTTTCATTGAATGTTTCAATATCTGAATTTTTAAACATTGGATTATTAGAAATTGATTGAAAATTGGAATTTGAAAATTGAAAATTATTTATCGGTGGGTAAATAATTTTAGATTCTTTGCTATAATATTTTTTTATTCTTGATTGAACGTGTTTGGAAATAGCTACAAATTCATCAACTCTGTCTGAGGCCTGTCTGTCCCATATTCGTAATAGATGTTGGGCTATTTTTTTTGACCAAGTTTGATTGTTTTCAGTATTTAAATCCCACAACTGTCTTGTTGGGCTATAGCAATAGCAAATATGCCTTGTTTTAGGTTTTAACACTAAACCCTTTGAGAATATAACTGACGAAGAAATAACAACATCAAAATCGGATAAATCAAAAGACTCAATAATCGATGGCATCAAGAAAAATAAATATTTGTAAAGTTTTGTTATGAACGGAATCTTCTGGAGAGAACTTGTTCTTATTTCTGCTTTGGGCAAAAATTCTTTGACAAATTTTTTATTATAAAAAAGGACATATAATGGTGCCTCGGGAAATATCTTATGAAGTTCTATCAGCACACGCTCAGCCCCGCCTAAATTATTGAGCCAGTCATGTACAATTGCGATACGCATAGTAAATTCATACCATAATTACTTATTTTAATAAACTTTTTATTGATGACACAACCTCCATGCATGACTGCGGGGTGCACCTTTTCTAAAATCTACTAATTTTATAAAAGGCACACGCCCTCCGCCGATTGCTTAGATGATGAGTGACAATTGGCAAGAAGGGGTCAAAGTAGTTTGAAAATAAGGCAAAAAACCTATCATGATGTGCAATCCTTGATCTTGCAATTTTTGTAAGTTGTGATATATTAAAATCAGTAGTCATTTGGACTAGGGGNTTAAAAATGGCAGCATTGAAAAAGGTCAGTGTTTCTAAGCTAAGAAGATCGTTGAAAACCACATTGGATACTACCCAAAAAGCTATAGCAGTTACGAGAAAAGAAACTGACGTTGCGGTTATTATGAGCCCAAAATATTATAATGAAATTTTAAGCTTACTAAAATTCGCCGAGGCTACGACGGACCGATGAGTCCGTTTTTTTTATTTAAATTAAAAGCGAGACCTTATTGAATTTTTCAGCTTTCCGAACAGGCGGGCTTGGTGTCCATGCCGGAGTTGGTGAGAAAAGCTATTCAAGATTCAGGCTTTCAGTTAGATGAGCTAAGCTATGCTAAATACAAAGCACGATACGACAGGCTGGACCCGCCGTAGTGAGGAATAGTGGAGCCAATCGCTGGAATTGGCGGAACGAGGCTGAAAAATACAACAAGGCCGAGCGTTACCTTTTTGCCAGGACGTTTCTTTTATAGACATCAAGGTTCTCAAGCACTATACCAGTACCTCGGGCGACACAGAACAACGGATCATCAGCGATTGTTGCCGGAACGCCGGTTACCTTGATGATAAGTTTATCTATATTTTTTAACAAAGCTCCACCTCCCGAAATATGGATACCCCTGTCCATAATATCTGAACAGAGTTCTGGTGGAGTTACTTCCAGAACGCTTTTGATAATCTGGACTATTTCCCTAAGTTGTTCAGTGATAGCCTCAGTAATTTCGTTGGTTGTTATTTCTATTGTTTTTGGATAACCGGTGGCAAGATCTCTTCCTCTTATATTTATTTTTTCTTCTTCAGTTACTTTTATGGCACTTCCAATTGAAATTTTAAGAAGCTCGGCGGTTTGTTCTCCAATCGCAAGGCCATGTTTCTTTTTTATATATTCAACAATTGCTTGATCAAGTTTATTTCCACCAATACGGACAGATTTCCAAGTTACAATTCCGCCAAGTGAAATAACGGCTATTTCGGTTGTGCCTCCTCCAATATTTAAAATCATATTTCCGGTTGGATTGTTTATTGATATCTTAGCTCCAATGGCAGCAAGTACTGGTTCTTTTACGAGATATACTGCTTTAGCTCCAGCATTTAAGGCCGCTTCGATGACAGCTCTTTTTTCGGTTGAATTAATACCAGCTGGAACTGATATTAAAACCTCTGGCTTAACAAAACTTAAAAAACCACCTGCCTTTTTGATGAAATAGCGGAGCATTGCTCCGGTAACACGATAATCGGCAATGGCACCGTCAACTAATGGTTTGGATACGACAATACTGTCTGGTGTCCGGCCTATCATTTCTTTGGCAAGATTGCCCACGGACATTATTTTGTTATCTAAAATAGAAATAGCAACAACCGATGGTTCATTGATAATAATTCCCCTTTTAGGTACAAATACAACTGTGTTTGTTGTGCCAAGATCAATTCCTATCTTTTTCATTGTCATTTAATTTAACTCCAATTTATGATATTATCAATATCTAACACAATATGACTAAGCATACAAAGAGGGTCTTGTTTTACTCGGCAGTAGTTATTTTTATCTTTTTGAGTTACGTGATAATTCTTTATGCCCAAGGATATAAATATAGTTTTTCTGAGGGTAAATTCTTTAGAACCGGATCAATATTTGTAAAAGCAAACGAAGACGCAAAAGTGTACTTGGATAATAAATTTTTAAATTCAACCTCCTTTTTTGGCAACTCGTACACCATAAGTGGACTTTTGCCTAAACAATACACGGTTCGTCTGGAAAGAGACAATTATAGTTTTTGGCAGAAAAAAATAACAGTCGAGGAGGGATTAGTAAATGATTATTCTAGAATAATGCTTCTTCCAAATTCAGGAGAAGCCAAAGACAATATTAAAAAAGAAATAAAAGACCTTTTGTACCCTACTTCTTCGGTTAAACCAACATCAAAACCTTTGCCTTCAAAAACTTCAGTTCTGTCTCCAACCCCTACACAAATTATTGGATCGACAGACCCCTTCTATATTAAAAAAGGTGTGCTTTTTAAAAACATGGAAAATGGCGAAACTGAAAGACTTGCTTACCTTGTAACCGGATTTGCTCTTTCCCAAGATGGAAAAAAACTCACATGGTGGAATGAAAATGAACTTTGGGTATTGTGGCTTTCCAATACTGATTATCAACCATATCACAAGGCCGGAGATAAGGAATTGATAACAAAATTTTCAATAAATATTAAAAATACCGCTTGGTTTAGGGACAATGACCATGTTGTTGTTGATGTTGGAGAATATAAGATCGTAGAAATAGATAAACGTGGCGGGTTGAATATTATAGAAATTTAATACTCAAGACTAGTCATTTTTTTGGACAATATACTTTGTGTGTATT
>C687J35174_10009729_pt1 | contig 12022 bp, 15 predicted proteins | sample RifCSPhighO2_01_FD_35174 | JGI IMG/M metagenome (IMG submission 35174) | reverse complement strand
ATTGGCGAGTAGTCTTTGGGCGTGTTGTTTGGTTGGTATGGGGCTATAGTCGCGCCGACAAGGAAAGCTTCACCGCCTCGAACTAGTACGTGTGCGCCATCAAGTGAAACTTTACCCAAGCGTACTGATTTAACTTCAAGGCCAAGAAGCTCAATGCCCACTTCGAGGCTCTCGAGAATTTCGTAGTTGAATTTGGCTTTTTTATTTTCGGCAAACATGGAATGAGCGAATTTGGGCTCACTCGAATCATAACAATCACGGCTCCATTTGACAACACGACATTATTCGTGTATTTTGTTTTTGGGTAGCAAGGTTCTTTCTCAAGACGTTTTTGTCCCTTAACCCCTTCCCCCCCAAAAAAAATATGCTCGCGATTGCTCCTGTTCCGGTCATTATGAAATCACCACTAAACAGCACACCCCCGCGTTTAGACACAAGAGTCTGCCAGCAGTGTAATCGTCATGGGGTCATGAGGTTCAACACTATCTCTGGCCCGTATGCGCTCGTAGATGTGGAACATCTCGAGGAAATTCTTCCTCGGTGGTCCGACCGTTTACCGTGGACATTGTTTGGCCTTAAGTTTTTCTTTGGCCAGCCGTCGAAAGACGACACACTCCACTGGTACAAAGTGGTAACGACGGGTAAATGTCCGCAGTGCGGTTACATTCCCAATCTTCCCCTCAAAGAGGGAAGGCGGCAGTTCAGCCGCTTTCGGCGAGCAGTCAATTTCATTCGGAGTTTGTTCTCCGAAAAAACGGGGGTGCGAGTCTCTCGCACTAAGGACAAAGATCATCTTTGCGAGTAGTTGCTCGTGACGTTTCCCGAACGCGCCTAAAAGACGCGTTCGGGGATTTTCTTTTCCCGTCACCGTTTTTGTGTATAATAGCTTAGAACCCGTCTCAAAATAAACCAATAAAAAGATGAGAAAAACACGTGGCTATCAAACAACAGAATTTCGGTCAAAAACAGAGTTTCGTCAGTCGCTCGTACTTATAGTACGTCTCCTTTCTCATCCTCTGTTTTTGCCTCGAAATTCTGTTGTCTGCTCTAGCCATTTATTTTGAGACGGGTTCTAACAACTTATATTTTGTATTTAACACTATGCCTGCCCAAAGAAAACCACAAAAGAATATGTCCGGTCGAGGAAATTTTTGGAGCAACATTGCCACGTCGCTTCTGGTTTTTCTTATTTTAAGCGGTTTGTATTTGGTTACGGTTGGCAATCGCACCGTGGCAGAGGAAATTCCCATTTCCGCTGTCGCTGCCGATATTATTTCCGGAAAAGTTTCTTCCATTAGCATTGAAGGGGATGAACTGTCTGTTTCGTACATCGGCAGTGAAGATATTAAAAAATCGAAAAAAGAACCTGAAGTGTCGGTTATTGAAACACTCTCGGGCTACGGTGTGCCAAAAGATAAACTCGCCACTGTGCCGATCGAGGTTAAGTCTCCGGGCGGATTTGGTTTTTGGCTCGTGAATTTAGCGCCTTTTATTCTGCCTATTATTTTTATCGCTTTTTTTATCTGGTTTTTGACGCGGCAGGTGCGCGGCGCGGGCATGCAGGCTTTTACCTTCGGCCAATCAAAGGCGCGGCTCATTTCTCCGGATGATAAACGCCAGAGGGTGACATTCAAAGATNTTGCGGGAGTGAAAGAGGCCAAAGAAGAATTAACGGAAGTAGTTGATTTCTTGCGGAATCCTCGGAAGTTTTTGGAAATTGGCGCGCGTATTCCCAAAGGCATTTTGCTTATGGGGGCATCGGGAACGGGGAAAACGTTGTTAGCGCGCGCTGTCGCCGGTGAGGCTGGCGTATCATTCTTTTCGATTTCCGGATCAGAATTCGTGGAGATGTTCGTCGGTGTCGGCGCGTCACGGGTCAGGGATCTTTTTAAGGTGGCCAAACAAGCGGCGCCGGCCATTATTTTCGTGGATGAAATTGACGCGGTCGGCCGCGTTCGGGGTACGGGCGTTGGTGGTGGTAATGATGAGCGTGAACAGACGCTGAACCAAATTCTTGTTGAGATGGACGGTTTTGAGCCAAACGAAAAAGTTATTGTTATGGCGGCAACAAATAGACCGGATGTTTTGGATCCAGCGCTCGTGCGCCCAGGTCGTTTCGACCGTCGAGTGGTGCTTGATTTGCCAGACCGGAATGATCGGGAAGAAATTCTTAAAATACATTCACATAAGAAGCCTTTTGCAGAGGACGTCAATCTAAAAGTGATCGCGGAGCGCACCCCAGGCTTCTCCGGCGCCGACCTCTACTCGCTCATGAACGAGGGCGCGATTTTGGCGGCCAGAGAAACTCGTACCAAAGTGTCGCAATATGATCTTATCCGCGCGATTGAAAAAGTGATGCTCGGCCCCGAACGGCGCAGTCATTTGCTTTCAAAAAAGGAGAAGGAAATCACCGCTTATCACGAAGCCGGACACGCGCTTGTTTCTTCGGTTCTGCCGTATGCCGATCCAGTGCATAAAATTTCTATTATTTCCCGCGGCCGCGCGGCTGGCTACACTTTGAAGTTGCCACTCGAAGATCGTAAATTGCAGTCAAAAAAAGAATTTCTCGATGATATCGCGGTGTCTTTGGGCGGGTACGTGGTCGAACAGATGATTTTTGGTGACATTACCACTGGCCCGTCGAACGATCTTCAGGTTTCAACAGCGCTCGCGCGGGACATGGTTACTAAATATGGCATGTCAGAAAAAATAGGGCCGGTGGCGCTCGAAAGTTCTGGTGGGCAGGTGCTTTTTGGTCGAGGGGTGGGGGAGCAAGATTATTCCGAGCGTGTTTCAGCTGAAATTGATGGGGAAGTGTCGCGAATCATAAACGAAGGTATGAAAAAGGCCGGAGATATTTTGATAAAACATCGCGCCGCGCTCGATGCCATTTCCGCGAAACTGATTGAAGTCGAAACCATTGAACGGGATGAGTACGAAAAACTTATTATAGCTCATGGTATTATGCCAAAGCAGAAAAAAGATATTGAGCACCAGCCGTTGGTTTAACAGGAGAGCTTCAAAAGCTTCCGAAGTTGCAGGAGCTTTGGAGAAGAAAAAAAGAAAAACCGGCGCCTAGGACGCGCCAGTTTTGTGTGATATAAATTAACGGTAAATACGCCCGTAGCTCAATGGTTAGAGCATTCCGCTTATATCGGAATGGTTGGGGGTTCGAGTCCCTCCGGGCGTACCCATAAAAGTGTTTTTTGCAAAATTTTTTTAGAAAATTTTAAAGAGGTGTTTTATGTTTATTGAAACTGATACCTATAGATATGTAAAATCTTTTTTTAACTCCACCTTTCTGCAAACGGTCGCAGTTATTGTTGTCGGTGTTTTGGCTTACAATGTTGCAATTCAGCAAAACGATTTAAGTAAACAGTTAACCAATCTCTCATATTCTCCTAAATATAATGAGCCCCTTAAGTTTAGTGTTTTTGAAAGCGATATCAGAATAGAAAATGTGGGAAGGATATCTCTTCATAATATTGACCCTTCTTTTATTGATTTGTATGCCGAGCATAAATCAATCATAATAACTGGCGATACAAACACGATGATGTACGATTTAGAACCTGGTAGCACAGGAATAATCTCTATACCAGATGACCTTAAGGCAAAAAGCAAGACCATTTTTGTTAGTATATGTTATTTATTTAATGAAAATCCGCTTGACAGGGTTGATAATTTCGTAAGCCCTATTAAGTTAAAAAATGACCCGTTCTATGAATATATGAGAAGGGTTCAAGCCTACCATGAACATAAATGTTCGAGGGCTTACGTTAAATATGATGATAAAAGATTTCCTGTGATCAGGTAGTGGTAAAGTAGATCCAATGTCAAGGTTAAACCTTGACATTAGATGTTTGAGTAAAGTGAAAGAAATTCAAGGCGAAACCTTAAAATTTGAGTTTTGGGGCTATTTTATTGAGCTTCATAACTTGGACATTGGATGTCCAAGTTCAAGTTATTGTAACTTGGAGGTGAGGCCTCCAAATGGAAAATTGATTTCATTAGAAATAAATTCAAGGCGATACCCCTAATTGATTTTTAGGAATGGGTATGTATACTTTCCAATCAGGAGAGGTACTAATGAACTCTAGAACTTTTTTTCAATACTGCCGTGAGCTGGTAGTTTTTCGGTGGCAGTGCCGTTTTGTCGGCGATGAGATTCGGCTCGTGGCTCTGTGCGACGAGATAAACGAAACATTCAACTTAATGCCGCCGGTTTGCGCGGTGGCATGTGACATTTTCAGCCACAGCTTTTCTAGACCGGAAAAGATTTTTGAAGCGGCGGAAGCGCTTGAGTTGTCAAAGGGGTTTTCATTGATCCTGTTTGCTGCGTCGAGTCACGTTTTCAACTTGAAATCGGTTGAGACTGAAGTGCGTGCCGAGCTTGTTGATTCGCTTACAAAAGACAAAAAGTTTGCCTTTCTAAAAAAATCATTAGGATAGAGCCGATCAAACAGTTTCGCTTCCGAGATAGTGAAACTGTTTTCATTTGTTCAAAATGTCAAGGACCGACCTTGGCATTTTAAGATATGTGTTCTTATTCAAAATAACAGCCTTTTACTTGACGAGTGAAATGGGTTTGCTATACTACTGTAACACAGATTATTACACTAATTCATTTATCTATGCGCAACATTGTTAACATTTCAGTCCCTTCCGATATGGCAAAAGACATCAGGCGGGAAGTAAAGTCGGGGAAGTTTGCTTCTACAAGNGAGTTTATGCGGCATTTGATACGGCTGTGGAATACCNGAAAACTTGCGGAAGAATTTAGAAAAGAGCGTGAAGCNTTCCGAAANGGGAATTATAAGGTTCTTAAGTCATTTAAGAGCTTGCGTTAAAATTAAATGGAAATTCGCTATCGTCCCAGATTTGTCCGTGAATATAAAAAATTACCGTTCCAAATTCAGAGGCTAGTCGAGAAACGGACAGTATTATTTCGGAAAAATCCATTTGATTCGCGACTCAANACACATAAATTACACGGNGATCTCGAGGGATTCCACGCCTTTTGGATTGATTATCACAATCGGATTATGTTTGCTTTTGTGAATGAACAAACCGTTGAATTTTATTCAATCGGCGACCACGATATTTATTCTTGATGTTATTCAAAATGAATTTTGTTTTCTGATTTTTTGAGGCGTTCTGCTAACAGTGGATATGTGGATAGATTCGGATCAGTTTCGATAAGAGCGGTGGCTTCGGTGCGGGCCGCCTCAACCATTTTTATATTTTTGAGCGCTTCCATGGCCATATCGGAAAGTCCCCATTGTTTGCGACCGTAGAGCTCGCCCGCGCCCCGCGCTTTCAGATCTTCCTCGGCGAGTTCGAAGCCGTTTTTGGCGTGCTCGAGAGCTTTGAGGCGTTTCAGAGTATTTTCTGTCTTTGTTTCAGCAAAGACGAAACAATAGGCCTGTTCATTCGAGCGGATAACGCGGCCGCGTAGTTGATGGAGTTGAGCCAAACCGAATCGCTCCGCACCCTCAATCACGATAACGGTGGCATTTGGTACATTGACGCCAACTTCAACAACCGAGGTTGCAACCAAAATGTGGACTCTGCCGTCTTTAAATTTTTCCATGACGCTGTCTTTTTCGGCCGGTTTCATCTTACTGTGGAGAATCGCGATTTCATATTCGGGGAAAACGTCCTTTTTGAGCCGTTTGGCTTCTTCTTTTACCGATTTGACGTTGAGAGCCATTTCTTTACTCGGATCTGGCTCATCAATGCGCGGGCAGATGACATAAGCTTGCCGGCCGGCCAGAAGTTCGTGTCGGATTTTTTCATAGGCTTCTTCGCGTTTCCCGGGAATGACAATTTCGGTTTTAATCGGTTTGCGGCCAGCTGGCATTTCCGAAAGCACGGTCAAATCAAGATCGCCATAAATCGTTAAAGCGAGTGTGCGGGGGATTGGCGTTGCCGTCATTGATAAAAAATGCGGAACTAACGCGGAAGTATGAGCCAGGGCTTTGCGCTGGCTTACTCCGAAGCGATGCTGTTCGTCGATAATCACATAGGCCAAATGTTTGAATCTAACGGACTTTTGGATGAGCGCGTGCGTGCCAAACAGAATCGGAATTTCGCCATTTGCCACCCATTTCAAAAGTTGAGTTCGGGAAATGTCGGTTGAATCATGAGGATTAATTTTTGAGGGAAATTTGCGGCAACCGCTTCCCGTAATAAGGCCGATTTGAACGCCAAGGTGCGCGAAATAGGTGATGAATGAATCAAAATGTTGTTTGGCCAAGATTTCCGTCGGGCACATGTAAGCAGTTTGAAGGTGTCCGAAATTTTGCCCTTTTGGCTTTCCTGTGAGGGTCGCGTAAACGGTCGTGGCCGCCACGGCGGTTTTGCCTGATCCGACATCTCCTTCGAGAAGCCGTGACATCGGCCGATCTTTTTTAAAGTCGGCAATAATCGCTTGAATAGCCCGCTCCTGTCCGACGGTCGGCTTAAACGGGAACCGCGCCACGAATTTTTCGACGGCACCACTTTCCGGTTCAATGACAAATGATTTGTGTTTTTCATACTCGAGCCGCGCCTGTCGTTTTTGGAGTTGAATGAAAAAAACTTCTTCAAAGGCAAAACGTTTCCTTGCGGCCAGACCGTCGTTTTTATTTTGCGGCGCGTGTATCCAGACGAGCGCGGTTTTTCGTTTCGGCAAGTTATATTTTTTAAGAATTGGTTCGGGGATTTCGTCGGGGATCGTGTCGAGCAGGCCGCTTTTGAAAATTTTTTGGATGGCGTGGTACATCCAGTTTGAAGTTACACCGCGGCTTTCAGGATAGATTGGATAAAGCGCGTGGTTTTCGTCGTTCTTTCCGAAAAGGGAACTGCCGACGGCAATCGGCAATTTCGGAACAGTCTCAATTTTTGGATTTGAAAGGTAGAGTTCGCCTTTCCGCTCCGAAACTTTGCCTTCGGCTCTAACCAACGCGCCTTCGGCAATCATTTTGGCAAGGTAGGGTTGGTGAAACCAGATAGCCTTGATTGATCCGGTGTCATCAGAAATTTTTCCTTCACCCATCGGAATTTTTTTGTAGTAAGCCTTGCTTGTTTTTAGATTTGAGATTGTGCCGAAAAGAACCGCTACGTCTCCTTTTTTGAGCGTGGCGATACTTCGCATTTCTGAAGTGTCGCCATAGCGGGTGGGGAAGTGATAGAGCAAATCGCCCACAGTTTCAATGTGTAGTTTTTTAAATGCTTTTTTCTGGAGTTCGTTTAGACGAAATTCTTTCTCGAGAGGAGCATCAAACTGCATCGCCCTATTCTAGCCGATTTCAGTTAAATGACCAGACAGATTCGTTTATGGCCTGCCCGACTGAATTTCAGTCATTAAGGCGGGCTCCGAAGCTGTAATAGCTTCAAGGGCTTTAAGATAAAGATAAAATTTTTCGGGGAAATTATTTAACGATAATTGTTCCCATTTTTGTTTCGTTGATGTGGTTGTGGTAACTCCATGTTCCGAGTTTGTCAAAAGTGAATTCGTAAATGGAACCACGGAAGACTATTTGTCCTTCATCAAATCCCGGATACCCCGTATGGGTGGGATGGGGCCCAGACGCCACCCACATGCCGCTCGATGAATCATTCAAGAAGCGAACCGTCTGACCTATTTTAATTTGAAGGGCGGGGGGCATAAATCCCGTGTCTGTGTAATTAACCTGGACCGTGGCTGGTTTTGGCCCGATCTCCGGTATGGTGCTACTTTGTGTTTGCGTCCGCGGCTGCACCTTCGGCGTAGTTTTTGTTGTGCCGCTAGTTGGTGCGCTGGTTTTTGGCGTTACCACGGCTTCCTTGTTTGTCGTAGAGGTTGGAGTTGATGCTGGAGGTTTTGTCGCGAGCACGATACCAATAATAACAATGGCTGCAATGATAAGCCCGACAATAGTTTTATTTGATTTTTCCATATAATAAAAAGATAGGATTAAATATACATTAGTATACAGTATATATGACAAGAGAGGCTAGAAATGCAGAAAACTATAATAAGGGATGAGAAAAAGAAAGTATTTGATTTTATGGGTTGGAGTTAGAAAACGTTAGGAATTCAGCAAAAAACTTGACTTTTTTAATATATTTGCTATGGTTCTTTTCAGAAACAGAAACAGTTAAGAGGGTCTCTGAACTTTGAAAAACTATGATATTCCTAAGGATCGTGGAATGGGCATTTGCAATACTCTTTGCGCTTGCCATTGTCACCCAAGTCATCATCCCGAGTTTTCGTGGTGGAACATTGTTTCCGTATTTTCGGACAAAACAACGGCTTCGGGGTGAAATCAGTCGAAACAGGGAAGAAATTGAAGCCCTAAGAGTTCAAATGGAGTTACAACAGTTGGAACAAAAACTTGAGCGGGAAAAGGCCGCTCTTTGGGATCAACAACTTCAAAATTTGCGGGAAGGAATAGATATTCCCGCGAATCAAACAAAGCAAAACAAACAAAACCAAAAGAAGGAGAGATCATGAGAGAAGAAGACAGCACACTCAACATAACTAAGCTGGTAGTGGCTATTATAATACTAGCCATTGGCGTTTTTGCCAGCTTCACCGCGGTGGAAAATCTTGATGCGGACGAAATAATGGTCGTGCAGAATCCATTCACGGGATCGCTGACGTGGTATACGTCACCAGGACCGAAGCCGCAATTTTTCGGCAAGGTGACACGGTATTCAAAGCGCGACCAATATTGGTTCGAAAAGGAAGGTGGCAAGCATGGGCAGAAGGATAGTAGACCACTTCGAGTTCGTTTCAATGATGGCGCTCATGCAACCATATCAGGCTCAATCAGTTGGGAAATGCCACTGGATCCTGAACACCTGACACAGCTGCATTCACAGTACGGTAGTCGGGACGCGATCGAGCTTCAGTTGGTTCGGACGGTTATCGAGAAAAGTGTGTACATGACTGGTCCACTTATGAGCTCTGCAGAATCATACGCCGCGAAGCGGAATGAGTTGTTGAGTTTCATTGAGGACCAAGTTCATAACGGTGTATACAAAACCGATGCCCGGAACGAGAGGGTCAAAGATTCAATAACTGGGCAAGATCGCACTATTCAAGTTGTCGACATCGTCAAGAAAAAAGATGGGACATTCGAACGAGAAACTACGTCTCCACTCATCGATTTTCGGATTAAAACCTTTAACCTTTCCATCAATGAGGTTGAATATGATCCGGAGGTCGAGAAACAAATCGAGGCGCAACAAAAAGCAGTCATGGATGTTCAGACTGCGATTGCTCAATCAAAAACAGCCGAACAGAAGGCTTTAACAACTGAACAAGAAGGGAAAGCGAAGGCCGCTGTGGCGAAGTGGGAACAAGAGGTCAAAAAAGCTACGGCGGTGACTGAAGCTCAACAGAAATTGGAGGTGTCTGCGCTTGACGCTTTAGCACTTAAAACAAACGCTGTGATCCAAGCCCAGCGGGAGCTCGAGGTAGCGGATTTTACCTTACAGGCGGCTCAAAAGAAAAAAGAGACAGAAATCATACTCGGTGAAGGCGAATCGAAACGCCGTCAGCTTGTTATGGCGGCGGACGGGGCGCTTGAGAAAAAACTCGAAGCATGGGTGGCTGTCAACAAAAGTTACGCCGAGGCGATCAAGGGGTATCAAGGTCAATGGGTACCAAGCGTTATGATGGGAGGTGGGGGAAATAGTGGAACTGGCGGCGACCAAATTGGTCCAGCCGATTTCATGAATCTCATCGCGACTAAGATGGCGCTTGATCTTGGACTCGAGATGAAATTAAAACCGGCAATAGTGCCGGTTACCGCTCAAAAGTAGCGGGGAATTGATTCAAAACGACAGCGAGGGTTCGCTGTCGTTTTTTTATTGTCTAAAATTCCTAACTTACCTCGTCGGCTTGCCGCGAGGATCCGCTAAGGAAGGGTTTGGGAAACCGTTTCATTACAAGGACTAACCTTGGAAAAATGTTTTTTGAACGGACTGCACGCAACAAAACTTCATCTCTCTTTAAGAAGTATCTCGTTACTATAATTACCTCATTGGTCGATCGGGAAATGTTGACATAATAAAAATAATTATAAAACATGAAAACATATTCAATGACGTGTCGTTGCGGTGACGTGATGAAAGTGGAGGCAGAGAGTCGCAATGAAGCGGTAGCAAAATTAAAAGCGCGGATGACTCTTGATGAAGTAAAGAGGCATATGGATGAGAAGCATCCCGGGGAGCCTCTTTCTTCGCAAGAACAAATTGCTATGGAAATTGAGAAAGGAGTTGTCGAGGTCTGACGCTCTGGTAACGAGCTACTTTTGCCGGTGGCGGAGAAAAAGTATTGTTACGATGAAGACAAATCCCGTCAAAGACATAAGGGGAAGGGTAACATAGCCGAATTCAAAAATATAACGAACGCCACAGGAAACGGCATTCACATCTATTCCGCAGGGGAGGAGCGGTGATCCGCCGTATTGGAGGTAACTATTGTAGAAAGCAATTATTGCTCCGACAGATGAGAGAGCCAAACCGTATTTTATTACCCCGTTGTCTTTTTTCCAGAGCGCGATACCGAATAAAATAACGAGCGGATACATAAAAATTCGCTGATACCAACATAGATCGCAGGGAGTAAAACCAATAATGAGGGAATAGTAGAGGCTAACAAGCGTGCTTCCGAGGGCGATTATAAAAGAGAAAAGAAATGCTTGTTTGGCGAAGAAGGCGAGAATGAGGTCGCCTTTTTTGCTAAGAACAAGAAGCCACAAGACCACAATGATGATTTGAAGCCCGATTATTCCGAGAGCGAGAAGGGTATTAAATAGAGGGATGAAAGAACCCATTATTTTAGTTTATTCCGGCAAAGGGCAACCGGTTTTTTCGGAGAGTTTTAGGAGCGAGACCTCGCCATTTTCATCCGTACCAGTGGCAAATTTCCAGGTTGGATAACCAGTAATTTTTTGATCTGTGCAGATTTGCGTTTGACCTTGGCCGGACGGCAAAGAGCACTCTACGTAGGGAAGTAGTTTTGCCGATTTGCCGAACAGAGCTTTTTGATTTTGGCAGTGCTGGCACCAGAACGCGCCGTAGAAAATCGCACCCTTGTCTTTGAGGCAGGTCGCGAAGGTGTCATATTTGCCAGGGGTCGAAGGTACCGCGACGACTACATACACAAGAGCGAGGACGACAACTCCGACAAGAATCCACCACAGTGTTTGTTTTGATTTCATGATGTTGATTCTAACTCAAACTCGTTTTTTTGCAATTTTTCAAACGAGGAAGTATCAATCTGGCGGAGACGATGTCCGGAAGTTTGAACCAAGAAAGTGGCTCAAATTCAAGGATATTGATAAAAGTATACAGGAATTACGACGGATTTATAAGGTTCACCCCGAATGGTTTGAGATACCGAAACCGAAGTCTGATAAAGGGAAAAATGAATTGACTTACACTATTTCTTAAAAAACTTCTCTTTGACTTCAGCGATACTCATTATCTTCAATTTACCACTCAACTTATTATCTTGGATAATTCTCTTTCCTTCTTTCGACAAAAGTTCGTCGTGTGTAATCAAAACTTGGCAATAACTCGCTCGCGACCCGAGCATTGCCGAAGCTAAATGAATGGCGTCCGGAGCAGAAAGATTTGAGTTAAACGAAATAGCTTGTGCTAATTGCCAATCATCGCTGTTTTTCAAAAAGTCATACAGATCTATATTCTTGTAATCTTGCTTAAATTCGTTGAACCACTCGTATACCTTTTCAAAATCTCCACGCCGTAAATCTTTTTTATCTGTTGCGCGTATTATTTTTCGCATTTCCCACTTTTTCTCTATAGCTTTATCTATGACGAACAAACTGTCTTTCTTATAGTCTGCCATTTCCATCGCCAGAAAGGATGAGCTGACACACTTCCACTCCTTATCTTTTAATTTACCAAGAACTAAAACTGTTTGGCGGTTACGCCCAGTGAGATAATCCAACGCAATGTTGGTATCAATATAAAACGATTTACTTTTTCTTGTCCCTTTTGGCATAAAATTCTACTTTGACTG
>C687J35174_10009724_pt1 | contig 12025 bp, 13 predicted proteins | sample RifCSPhighO2_01_FD_35174 | JGI IMG/M metagenome (IMG submission 35174) | reverse complement strand
CGCGAGGACATCTCGATCGTCTTCTCGAAGAGACGGGACGTTTTCGATCGGTGCGCAGAGCTCATTCTCGCGGCCGTTCGTGAGATGAATGATCGTCTCGAGTTCACGTTTGTCGTCCGGGATGGCGAGACCTTCATCAGCCTCGTTGAGGCTGGCGCCTATGACTGGAAGGACAGCTGGGTAACCGCGGAGCGGTTTCTTGTTCGTCCCTCTCCGGTCGGTAAGCGTAAGCTCGTCCTCCTCTATTTCGGTCGTTCTGTCTCTTCGAAGCAGGCGATCGAGGAGGGGAAGAGGCAGGGCCTCGAGAGGCCGACGTACGAGGACGCACTTCGTTTTGGTGCGCAGCATCGCGAAGTCCAGCGCCAGTTCCCGATCGTCTTCCTCCATGAGCCGGTGCGGGACGACGGGTATGGCGATCTCGGTGTCCTCTACCTCGGTCGTGACGACTCGGGGCGTGGCCTGCGCTACGATTGGTTCTTTAGAGACTGGAGCGATGGCTGTCGCTTCGCATTCGTCAGCAAGTAGTCTTTTTGTCTCTGCGGGTCCTTGTTCATTAGCTTGTGAATATGGATCCTAGGGGGGTATTGGATACTTGTCCGCCAAGGCCCCGTGCGAGTTAACGCATGGGGCCATTCTTATTGTGTATAATAAAAAATTCTTTGCGAGTATCGACCATTCTATACTCATCGCAATTTTAGAAAAATATATAGATGACAAGAAATTATTACGACTTCTCGGGAATATCATTAATAGTTTTTCAATAACCCATGGAATCGGATTGCCGCTTGGGAATCTTACAAGCCAGCTTTTTGTAAATATTTATATGAATGAATTTGATCAGTTTGTAAAACATAGCCTCAAGGCGAAGTATTATATTCGCTATGCGGATGATTTTATATATTTTTCAATCAATTTGAACTTCATTCTGATAAAGTGTATATAAAAACAGTTGCGTCAGGGGTTGATTTTCTTGGTTGGGTGCATTTTTTAGATCATCGCGTGTTACATACTACCACAAAACATCGTATGATGAGGCGTCTTTCTGAATCGAATAATCAATCAACTCGCGAGTCTTATTTGGGCTTATTAAGGCACGGGAACACACAAAAATTGCGTAATATTATGAATGGATATTTTTAATCAACGTATATTGTTTCATGTATTATAATATGCAATTATTAAGCTATTATGGTTCAAGTTCTTTATGTGTTTAGTGATTGGGCGCTTCTTGTTGCTCGACTTGTAGTGGGAATAGTTTTTATCGCTCACGGGTGGCCTAAGTTAAAAAACTTAGGTGAAACAGCAGTAAATTTTACAATGATGGGCTTTAGGCCCGGAAAATTATGGGCAACATTTATCGCGTTTCTTGAGATATTTGGTGGAATTCTTATGATTCTCGGATTTTTTGTGCAGCCTCTTGGAATTCTCTTTATGATTGAAATGATTGTTGCGACTCTTTTTGTAAAGCGGCGCATGGGGCTTGTGAANGGATNCGAAATTGATATATCACTTTTTTCGCTCGCACTTATTGCGGCAACGATGGGGGGCGGGGCGCTTGCCCTTGACAGTTATATGAGAGTGTTCTTGTATTAGGGCATTGTATGACTTTATATAGAGTACTGGAAATGGTTCCGGGAGGGTTATCATTATTAACCCTTTTTTTAATAGTAATTTTGTCATGGCAATTCCCTGTATTTGTGGCGATATTTATTATTGCGTTTGATACATACTGGCTTTTTAAGACAATATTTTTGTCCCTTCATTTGCGGTCCTCATTTAAAACAATGCGTGAGTATNAGAATACTTCGTGGCTCGAGAAATTGAAGACCNTGGGAGAGGTAAGAGGAGTATCTTTTTTGGATATTAAACATCTTATAATCTTCCCTATGTANAAGGAATCGTATGAAATAGTGCGTGGAACATTTGAAAATCTAAAGAGCAGTAATTATCCAAAAGAAAAATTCATTGTTGTTCTTGGCATCGAAGAGCGTGCAGGGAAAGAAGCGGAGGAAACTGCGGAAAAAATTAAAGCAGAATTTGATACATCATTCGGAGATTTTTTAATTACAAAGCATCCGTCATCAATCTCGGGTGAAATTCAAGGGAAGGGTTCGAATGAAACATGGGCAGCAAAAGAAGCACAAAGGCTTGTCATAGATCCAAAAAAGGTTCCTTATGAGCGTACTCTTGTTTCGGTATTCGATATTGATACTTCTTTAAAAGAAGAATATTTTGGATGCCTCACTTATCATTTTCTTACTGCAGAGCACAAAGACCGATCGAGTTATCAACCCATACCTCTATTTTTGAATAATATATATGAAGCGCCTGCGTTTGCGCGTGTAATCGCATTTTCTGCAACATTTTGGCACATGATACAGCAATCGCGTCCTGAAAGACTCACCACATTCTCGTCTCACTCAATGCCTTTTAAGGCGCTTCATGAGGTAGGATTTTGGGAGACGAATGTAGTTTCGGAAGATTCGCGCATTTTTTGGCAATGTTTTATGCATTACAACGGTGATTGGCGTGTGGTGCCGCTTTTTTATCCCGTTTCAATGGATGCGAATGTTGCACCCACATTTTGGCAAACTCTCGTGAATCAATATAAACAGCAGCGNAGGTGGGGATATGGGGCGGAAAATGTNCCGTATATCCTTTATNNTTTTATTCGAAATAAAAAAATCAGGAGTCGTATTAAGTGGCAATGGGGCTTTAATGTAATAGAGAGCTTCCATTCATGGGCGACGAATTCTTTAATTATNTTCTCGCTTGGATGGTTACCGATTATGATTGGGGGGNGTAAGTTCCATTCAACGGTGCTTTCGTATAATCTCCCGCAGATTACTGGATTTATTATGACACTTGCGAGTGTGGGTATCGTAAGTTCAGCACTTCTTAGTATTTTGCTTTTACCCACACACAAAGAAATGCGTGTGTGGCACTATCCGCTCTATGTGCTTCATTGGTTTCTTATGCCGATTACGCTTATTGTATTTGGCGCATTTCCTGCGCTCGACGCACAGATACGGTTGCTTCTTGGGCAACGTTTCAAGTTAGGGTTTTGGATCACGCCTAAATTTAGGGAGGTATCAGGAAAAACCGTATAATTATTCTTTGTGTATCTTTTCTTCAAAAGAACGAAGGCGATCAAGAAGGAGGGGGTGGTGAATGAGTTGTGGATCTTTTTTTAAAATATCTTCCGCGTCTTTCCGTGCGCTTTTCACAAGATCCATGTTACGTAATGCATTCATGGCAAGGTCGGGAAGTCCCGTTTGTTTTTGACCCAAAAATTCTCCGGGTCCACGGATTTCAAGGTCTTTCTCTGCAAGCTCAAATCCGTTTTTTGCTTCGAGGAGCGCCTTCAAGCGATCCTCGGTGCTTTTTGCCGTTGAGTCAGTGAAAAGAAAACAAAAAGACCGTTCTTTTCCGCGTCCTACACGCCCCCGGAATTGATAAAGCTGGGCAAGTCCAAATCGTTCTGCTCCTTCGATCATCATAATGGTCGCATTTGGGATATCAATGCCGACTTCAATAACGGACGTTGAGACGAGAATATCTATTTTTTTACTACTAAAATCTTTCATGATATTCTCTTTCTCTCTCGGCTTCATCTTTCCATGAAGCATGGATATGGAAAGATCAGGAAATACTTCTTTGGAGAGTTTTTCGTATTCTTCGGTTACGTTTTTGGTATCGAGCGCAAGGATTTTTGAGTCATTGTTTTCTTCGGGTGCGGTAATGCGTGGACATATCACAAATGCTTGCCTTCCTTTTTTGATTTGGCTTCTTATGAATTGATAGGCTTTTGCGCGGTGAATGGGCGGCACGATTTTTGTAAGAATTGGCTGACGCCCTTTTGGAAGTTCATTAATAATAGAGATGTCGAGATCACCAAAAACACTAAGAGAAAGTGTGCGAGGAATGGGGGTCGCACTCATGGAAAGAAGGTGCGGAATCTCTGATCCATGGGCTTTGCTTTTAAGAAGCAGCTCGTTGTTTTACGCCAAAGCGATGCTGTTCGTCTATCACGAGAAGCCCGAGGCGCGGAAAAGAAACCGCATCCTCTATGATTGCGTGGGTCCCAATGATGATTTTGATTTTTGCTTTATCAATTAAATCAATAATAGAATTCTTTGTGGTTTTTGATTCAAGGTGGGGACCATAATAAATCACGTGCTCGCTTCCTGTCATAAGGCCGATGCCGCATTCAAGATGGGGGAATAATCTTTTAAGAGTAGAGTAATGCTGACGAGCGAGAATCTCGGTGGGTGCCATAAATGCGACTTGATAATTCTTTTCGGTGTGCGGAAGCGCGGCAAGTGCGGCGATGACTGTTTTTCCTGATCCTACATCTCCTTGAAGCAAGCGATTCATTGGAGTTCCTTTTTTTAAATCTTCGTAGATTTCTTGCAATACTTTTTCCTGCGAAGGAGTAAGAGTAAATGGGAGAAGAGCTATATTCTTGTGTGTCTTTTGGATAATTTCGTGGGTAAGCCGTGGAGCCTTCTCCTTCGTAAGAAGAAGACGATTTTTCACATTTACGAGCTGAAGCAAAAAAAGATCCTCAAACGCAAAGCGTTTGCGCGCGTTTTCAACTTCTTCGAGGTTTTCGGGAAAATGAATTGTGTGTAGTGCATGATTCACTTCAGGAAGCGCTTGGGTTTCGAGTATTGGAGTGGGAATCCACTCGGGAATTTTTTCCGCATGATCGAGAAGTGGCTTTACGAGATAACGGAAGGCTTTTGAGGTAAGTCCTTTTGTCTCTGGGTAGATGGGCGTGAGGCGTGCGGTGTGGCGCGTTACCGACTCTTTTTTTCCCACAAACTCATACATAGGACTTGAAAGACACATATTATCGTTTGAGATAATCACCTTTCCTGCAAGGTTCATGAGTTTTCCGGGGCGAATAATGCTCGTAAGGTAGGGCTGATTGAACCATATTGCAGAAATATCACCTGTGTCGTCTGAGGCAACCGCTTCTATTAGAAATAATCTCCGGCGAAAGCTTCGTCTGAGAGAAATTTTTTTAATCACGCATTGAATAGTGGCGACCTGATTGACTTCAAGATCGGCAATTTTGACAATACGAGAGAAATCTTCATAGCGGGTAGGGAAATGCGAGAGTAGGTCATGTACGGTAGTAATATGAAGCTTTGAAAGATGAGTAAGAAATTTGGGGGCAATACCTTTGATCGCTGAAAGTGGAGTGATAAGAGGTACCATTACGCCACAAGTATACTAAATATTTTTAATAAAGAGAAGTGATTATTTAAAAGAGAATGCAAGGATTATAAGCGAAATGAAGCCTAGGGTTACACCAATAATCTGAAGAGTATTAAGGGATTCTTTAAATATGAGAAGGCCAATTACCACAAAGCCGATATTGCTGATAAGTGTCCATATTGTTGAGGTGATCACAAGCCCTTCTCTTAGGAGGGTGGGTATATAGAAAAGTCCAGAGAATAAATAACCAAGAATCGCGATTCCAAAGAAAAGCGGTCGTGTATTTTCCGACCAGTATTTTGCAAAAAGATCCCCAAGAATAACGGAAAAAGAGCTTAATATGAGTAATGTATTAATGGAGAGTTTCTCTGCGATGTAAATGAAAGTATTCATATATGGATCGAATCGTATCAGATTTTGTAATTCAGAACAAATAGATAAAGCCCTTCTTGAAGTAGAGGGGCTTTATAATGCGTTCGTCATTTCTTTTTCGCTATCATCCTTTTGTGGTTTTCTTCGACCCACTCATCTTCGGGTATTTGACTCACGAGAAATATTGCACCATATATTTTTATTTGTTTCTCGAGCCATCGCACGACGATATCTTTTTTCTCGCTATGCGAGGGCGTGCTCATTAGTGTTTTATTGAGTTCGAGGAGTGCGATTTCTATTTCGTAACTAGAGAGCTGAGGGAATTGTCTAAGAAGGTGATTGGCACATATTTCGGAAGCTCCGGGAATGTCTCGCCCATATCCATTATCTCCAGTCATAAAATGAAGCAAATCCATTACGCCATGCATCCTGCGAGGCGAAAGAAGTCGGCCAGTGATGATGCTTAAAATATCACCACAATGAAATTTCTTTTTTTCCATTTCTTATCCTTTCAAGGATCTGGAATTGTGCCCCCACTAAGAATCGAACTTAGGTCAACTGCTTAAGAGGCAGCTGCTTTACCATTAAGCTATGGAGGCGGAGCTCTTTTATGTTTTCTTGAAGGTTCGTGCGAGTTCCATAAGAAGTGGTTCGCGTAGTGCATAAAGGATACCTCCATATACTAATGCGCCAATTCCTATGTTCATCATTGTATTAATATGCAAGATGGCTCCTAATTTGACAATAGCACCCATTAAAATAGTTGCGAATACGATATTTTTGAGATGCAGAAGTACTGAAAAATGCGTAAGCCGCTTTAANTGCTTCCATAGATATGCGTTGCTTATAAATTGNGCGAAAACGGTCGTTATTGCTGCTCCTACAATTCCAAGATAAGGAATGAGAAGTAAATCGAGAGCGACGTTGCTGAGTCCTGCAATTGCCGCGAAGCTTACGAGTTTTTTTTGCTCATCGAGTGCAAAGATTGCGTTACTTAAAAGCGTTGCGGGGAAATTAATCATTATTGTGAGAAGAAGTATTTGAAGAGGACGCACTGAGTTCATATAATCTGCTCCAAAAAGAATCGTAATAATTCCGGATGCAAGAATAATGCCGCCAATTGCAATAGGGATCGCAAAGAGAAAGGCCATACTAATCACTCGTTCGAGAATTGAACGCAATCTCTCCTTGTCTTCAAATGCAATACGTGAAAGTGTGGGGAATAAACTCACTGCAAGAATGCCGGGGATAAGATAAAGGATTTGGACGGGGCGCTGTGCGGCAGAATAGAAGCCCACGTCTGCGGCGCTCCGGAACGCCCCGATCATAAGAATGTCGGTATTGATAGTGAGGCTCCCAATTGCAGAAGAGAGCGCAAATGGCCATGCTGCAGCAAGAAGTGGGAGAAGAAGATGCGGTGAAAAATAATAAAAGAGGTTTTTAAAATGAGAGCGAAGAACATAGAATGTTGCAAATGCTCCTATTCCCGTGCCGATTGCGTATGCGTAACTAAACGAAAAGACATTTGGAGAGTAATAGAGAAATAAAAATCCAAAACTCACAATTGCGACATTAGTGAGGATGTATAGTCCTGCCTCCCATTCCATTTTTTCGAGTGCTCTGTTAAGAGAAAATCCAAATTCACGGAGTGTGTCAAATACAAATACGAATGCGACAATAGGGAAAAGCGCCGCCGCTTCTTTTATGCTTGCAATGCGAGGCGCAATAAAGATAACGACAAGCACTCCAAAAAAAAGAAGTACGAGTTTGGAAATAAATGCGGTGGAGATAATGCGGGAACGGTGCTCGGGGTCTCCGGTGCGCACTGTTTCTCGTGTAAGTACTGGGCTTATTCCAAAATCGGTGAATATTGTGAGGAATGCCACAAACCCCACTGCATAAGAAAACACACCCCATTCAGTTGCACCCAGAATGCGTGCTGCATAGATAATAATGAGCGCACGGCACATTCGCCCTCCAAATTGCCCAAATGCCATCCAAAATGTGTTTTTTGCAACAGTCTGGCGAATCGTTTGATTACTAAAGAGAAAGTTTCGAATTACTGAAAACATAAAAACAGCCTTTTATATATAGTATATTGTACTAAATTTAGGCTATAAAGTCAAATAATGTCTCTATTCGACGTTAATGAAAAACAATTTTATAGTTCGCGTGAGAATTGCGATATCAAGCAGAATCGAGCGATTTTTTAAATAATAGATATCGTACTGAAGTTTTTGGTACGCATCGTTAATAGACGAGCCATAGCGGTAATTAATTTGTGCCCAACCGGTGAGCCCCGGCTTTACCAAGTGCCGAATTTCATAATAAGGAATGGTATGTTTCAATTCTTCTACAAACTCAGGGCGTTCTGGGCGAGGCCCTACGAATGAGATATTGCCTTTTATGATATTTAAAAGCTGAGGAAGTTCATCAAGATGCGTATGGCGGAGTATTTTTCCAATAAATGTTACGCGCGCATCATCTTTCCCTGACCACTGCGGGCCGTGGGCTTCTGCGTCGCTTCTCATTGTTCGGAATTTATAGAGAGTAAACTGCTTTCCTTTGCCACCTACGCGCGTTTGGGTATAAATACTTGCTCCGCGCGAAGTGAGTCTAATAAGAAGCACGATAAGGAGAAGAAAGGGGGAAAGAATAATGAAAAGTACTGTAGCGAGGATTGCTTCTACCGGCCGCTTTATTGTTTCATAGATACGATGTTGTTTAATGAGATTTTCAAGAAACCAGACTTCCTCAAGTTCTGCGAGAGGAACTCTTTTAAATAACGTTTCATAAAGATCAGCAAGATTAATGACTTCAATGCCAAGGGCGAGATTTTGATAAATTTTTCGGGCTGCATGCGCATCTTTTTTGATATGAGCTTGAAGTGCGATGAGATTCACCTTTTTATCGAGAATAATTTGAGCGAGGTGATTAAACTCCGGATCATCTAAGCCGTTCATGCTATAGACAATCTGGTAGCCTCTATGAGGCGCTTCTTTGAGGGAGACAGTAATTGCATCCACGCTCTGCCCTTGTCCTATAAGGAGTACTCGATANGGGGCTTCGATTGAAGTGATGCGGGTGTTGAAACTTTTTCTCCACCAATATTCGAAAAGGGTGAAAATTCCGATGAAAATAAGGAGATTTGTTTTCGGTGTGATGCCAAAGCTTGGGATGACGTAGAAAAGTCCCATCGCAATTGATCCTGCAATAAGGATGGTTGATATAAGAGTTCTTGTGAGTTCAAGAGTGCTTTGGGCTGCGTAGAAGTCATAAAGCCCTGCAATGTAAAATATGACAATCCATACAAAAAACATGACCGTAAANGGCACGAGATGAATCTCGAGAAGNGGGCCGTAAAATGCGTCTCCATAACGAATATAAAGTGTAAGCGCAAGTGCTCCATAAAACAGTACAAAATCACCAATCAAAAGCAGGGATTGATTGACTCTCTGGAACCAATTCATTTGCAATCATTGTAGTCCGTTGATACAATTTTAGCAATGGAAAATGAGATAAGAGAAAAAAAAGGCGATTCAATGATTCCAGTGAGTATTATCATTGCAGGAGTNTTAATTGCCGCCTCGGTGCTTTACTCAGTAAATGGGGGTAATGGAAATGGCGGACAAGGAAATGCAGAGGAAAATCTAAAAGCACTAGGAACTCGCACTCCAGAAATAGAGTCATATGACGCAGTGCTTGGAGAAAAAAATGCTCCGGTTACATTTTTTGAATTTGGTGATTATCAATGTCCTTTCTGTGGAAAGTTTTTTGCGGAAGTTGAGTCATTGATTCGCAAAGACTACGTGAAAACAGGAAAGATAAATATGGTCTGGCGAGATTTCGCATTTTTAGGCCCCGAGTCAAGATCTGCAGCGTATGCGGCACAATGCGCAAAAGAAGAAGGTAGATATTGGGAATACCATGATGCGATTATGATAGAAGAGCAGCGCGATGGCCGCGAAAACAATGGAAATTTAACGACTGAATTTTTTACAAAGACCGCAAAAGACTTAGAGCTTAATGTGGCTACGTTTAGCGAATGCCTTTCGACTGAAAAATATAAAGATGTGGTCACAGAAGCATATCAAAGCGCTGTTGATGCGGGGGTGAATTCAACTCCCACTGCATATGTAGGTGGCAGAATGGTGAAGGGCGCTCTTCCTTATTCGGCATTTCAGACTCTTATTGACGAAGCAATTCGTGTGAGTAAGTAATACTAGGGTAAAAAATAATGGATCAGAAAAAAATAACAATTTATAGCACTCCTATGTGCGTCTATTGTAGNCTTGCAAAAGATTTTTTCAAAAAACACAATCTTCAATATACCGAGATTGATGTGCTTCGTGATATGAAAGCACGCGAAGAAATGTTTGCAAAGTCAAAGCAAATGGGGGTGCCTGTGATCGATATCGATGGCGAAATATTTGTGGGGTTCGATAAAGGAAGTCTTGAAAAGATTCTTGGCGTAAGGCAAATGTAGTCTTAGGTATGTATGATCTTATTATAGTAGGCGGAGGACCTGCGGGAGTTGCTGCGGGGGTCTACGCTGGTAGAAAACGAATTAAGGCATTACTTGTCACCGATACGTTTGGTGGGCAGTCTTTAGTTTCGAATGAAGTTCAGAACTGGATTGGGACGAAATCTATTAGTGGTTTTGATTTGGGTAAAAATCTCGAAGAGCATCTTCGTGAATATAGCGATGTCGAGATTATGGATGGTGCGTGGGTGAAATCGATTATAAAAGAGGACAAAGGTTTTCGTCTGCAAGTTTCCGATGATAAGTCAGTTAATACGCGCACTGTGCTTATCGCAACAGGGAGTCGTCATAGGAAACTTGAAGTCCCTGGAGAAAAGGAACTCGAAGGAAAAGGAGTAGCATATTGTTCAACGTGCGATGCCCCGCTTTTTGAGGGCAAGGTAGTTGCTGTTATCGGAGGTGGGAATTCAGGTCTTGAGGCAGTGCGTGACCTCATTCCTTATGCGAAGGAAATTTATCTTTTGATCCGATCCGAAAAAACAAAAGGTGATCCGGTTACGTTTGAAAAAATCTCCGGGAATCCAAAAGTGCATATTGTGACAATGGCTCAGACAAAAGAAATACTTGGTACCGATCATGCGCGAGGGCTTCGCTATGTGGACCTAGAAACAAGTATGGATAAAGAGCTTTTGGTAGAGGGAGTGTTTGTTGAAATCGGCACAGTGCCGAATAGTGAACTCGTAAAAGGACTCGCAGAAATAAATCCATATGGTGAGATTATTGTTGATCACAAAACACAGCGCACATCAGTTCCTGGAATATGGGCGGCGGGGGATGTATGTGATGTGCTTTATAAGCAGAATAATATTTCAGTAGGAGACGCGATTAAGGCGGCATTGAATATAGAGAGGTATTTGCATAAAGAGTAGGAAGCTGGGTACATCAATTTCTATTGATTTTCCTGAACCCTTACTCTATTTCGAAGACACGCTATCAATTTCCTCTACGAGGAAATTGCGCTCGATCTCGGCCTCAAAACATTCTTCTTAATAGAGTAAGGACTTAGGATCTTCAGTCATTTATTGACTTAACACCGTAAAAACAGTACCATATTCCAGGCTCATTNTTGCTAGCAACTAGCAGAGAGAGGGAGTATGCGGAAGTTCCTTGTTACTCTTGATTTTGCGCTTGAAAAGATTAAGAANACTGAGTTTTCTGAATTTGAATCTGAGAACATCTTCACTGCGATTCAGTATTGCGAACGTTACTTAAGTGATTGCGAAAGNAAACTTGCGCCGCGTGGGTTCACGTTTATAAAAATGGATTTCTTTATGGGTCTTCTGTGGGAATATCCATTTGAGGCGCAAGACNAAGCACTTGAAGCTGATTGGAAGAGGCCACCGACAAGAGAGTATTGCGTGCTTCTAGATTTCAAGCGTGANTGTNGNTGTGTANTCGAGAGAGAGACAAAGAAAATCATCGCTTCGTCGGTAGAAACTGCNCGTNCGATNATNAGAAATGAAGTGCGTGANCTTATTGCTGAATACGAAAAAGCACATTTCTTTATTCAAAGTTGCAGAATTTTTTGGCTCGTGATGCGTCACGAGATCGAATAACAATTTTCAGAAACCCCGGAACATCGGGGTTTTGCTATTTGCAGAGCATGTAATAACTTCGTACAATTAGCGTTATGGATAATGTTCCAAATTCGCACAGTGATTACTTAAGTGAGNGCACAAGAGGCTCCGGCAAAAAGAATTTTTNCTTTTTTGCCGGATTTTTTTTATTAATTGTCGTTCTTGGCGCAGCCAGCTACTNTCTTNTTTCGTGGTATAGGGATCCGTATCGCGTTGCGATGAATAATCAAGAAAAAGTTCGCAAGGCATACGAAGAAGACGTGTACGGCGGAAAAACTCCACAAGAGACTTTGAATTTATTTATAGA
>C687J35174_10009717_pt1 | contig 12029 bp, 15 predicted proteins | sample RifCSPhighO2_01_FD_35174 | JGI IMG/M metagenome (IMG submission 35174) | reverse complement strand
GGCTGTTTCTGCCGGCGCGGGTACCGAAGCTTCGGTCTGAATAGGCGGTGACCCTTGCTCCATTCCTGAAGTCTGAGAAATTCCTGCCTGTTCGGAACTTACCTCATCTTCTCCCATCATCTATTTTAGGTTACAAGCTTTGAGAAGTTATGTCAAGCTTATTAGAACACTTAAATTGGGAAAAGACTTACTTTTTCTAAACCACTCTGTTATTATTAGTTTTTATGGATGAAAAATGTCCCAAGTGCGGATCTCCCCTTGGAGAAATAACGCAGACGCCTACNGGCAAAAAACTTCAAAGGTGNTCAACAGGCAGTTGGAATGCGNAGACGAAGAAAACGCAAGGCTGTGATTTTGTGAAATGGTTTCCCGTTGAGCCCGAGACACTTGATGAAAAATGTCCCAAGTGCGGATCNCCGGTCATACTCANAACAACAAGGTTTGGCAAGAAAATGAAAAAGTGCTCCACAAATACCTGGAATACGCAGACGAAAAAAGCAGAAGGATGTGATTTTGTCGAATGGATACAAGGAACAAGCGAAGAACTTGATGAAGATTGCCCGACTTGCGGAAACAAACTTGTACTTTATACCACTGCTGCCGGAAAAAAGATGAAGAAATGCTCAACAAGCGGTTGGGATAAAGAAAAAAGACAGGCAACGGGTTGTACTTATGTCCAATGGTTAAAACCCNGNGAATATGCGAAAANTGATGAGCCAAACGGGGAAGAATTCCTGCCCCCCGAACCTCCCCAAGAAAGCTAAAACCCTGGGAGGATCGGTAGGCTCAGGAAAAATTGNCATTAAAGGCTGTTCGTCACCATTCTGCTGGGCTGTTAGATTAATTGGGAGATAGGAAGCACTATCTCCTGAAAGGATAATAACATTGTCACCTGCATTTCCAGTATTTACCCAAGTTATCTTTGCTCCCAATTCAAGAAGATGTGTCTCTTCGATATGCCTGGCTTCTGCAAGTGCCCAATCTGTTCTTAGCCTAAACATGTGGGCCCTGGAACCTCTAAGACCTATTATTGTTTCGAGCAATTCACCTTTAAAGGTGTGTTTATAAGGCCCCATTTCCTGACTACCCATACCCGGATTATAGCTCTGTAACTCGTCAAAAGCAATTATGGATTTAACAGAACTATGGAAAGATTGAGAACCGTGGCAAATGATACCCAAAGAATATAAGGAATTAGAAGATACGATGCCGGCTTTGAGATTTTGTAAAAGCTGACTATTGTAAACAGTATTGCTCCCCAAAGAACTACGATATCAAAAAGAGCAAGCATGGGATTGTGCGCTCCGAAAAATATCAAAGACCATAGGGTATTTAAAATAAGTTGGACGAGAAAAAGTTTAACCGCTAATTGCTTACTCTTTGCCTTACTTACCAATACTAAATAAAACGAAATTCCCATCAGGATATAAAGAACCGTCCAGACAGGCCCGAAGAGATAGTTCGGAGGATTAAAAGAAGGCTTATTAAGTGTGGTGTACCAAGTGGTAATTGCAGAAGTTGTAAAGGCCGAGCCTACTGCTCCTGCCAAAAGCGGCAATACGATTGAGGGAATAAGAAGTTTTATATTAACCTTCACAAATTAAGTATACCAGTTTATGTATAAAATCTGAGAATAAAAAATTGAGGGAGACCAAAAGTTGAGTTAACACACCAACATTCTTAAGTTTGTTAGTTTGTTTTACCCTGAAAGGATTTTAAGAAATCGACAAATGTTTTTCCGTAAGGCGAAAGAGAATGCTCTACGTATTTACCCTTATAATTTTTTGTAACAAGTCCTGCCAAGTAAAGCCTCCTGGTATGCTCACCAATAGTTTTCTCATTTGCACGAAGCCTCTCAACAATTCCTTCAAGAGTTATGTTTTTTTGAGAATCAATAATAAACAAAATCTGAATACGGTAATGGTTGGCAATACCTTTCAGATGTCTTTCCATCTGCTTTGCAGTCTTAATCTTTGCCATATAACAATCATATATAAAACATACCAACAAACTCAAGTTTTTAAGGATGTTCTGTGTCGGGGTAAGAGTTTAAAGTTGGAATATTCTATCTACGCGTGGCGAGCGAAGCCGCGTCTGACGCGGCGAAGCGAACCCTGAATAGTCTTGGATAAGTTGGTTGTGATGTGAATTATTAATGCAGACTAGACTAATGTATGTTTGGGAGAAAACCTGGATGACTAGTTATCTCGAGGATTTCCAGCTAGTTTTTTGAAAAATGGGCTTTGCGGCTGCCAATCCGATCCACTCCAGTCTCCTGAAAATGAAAAAGAAGATTTTGACTTCTCAGTAGACCTGCTGGTTAAGTCTTCTTTTCCCTTAACTGGCCTGCCAACAGCCGTCTCTATATCTTGTTTCAACATCCTTAGTCCCTTTTCACATCCCGCTATCACCATATTAAGTTTGTCTCCTTCTACAGTTCTTACAATTTCTGCATTGATGATTGCTGCAGAATGTATTGGCCCCTGTTCTTTTTCTGACATAATTTCTGAATTTTACTATCCAAAACGAAAATTGTCAAACTATCCTTAAATTCTCCCCCCAGAGGCGGACAGACAAGTATTTAAGGGTGGCTTGTGGTGGATGTGGGGTTTTTATTAAGTTTGTGACTGACAATATTGAAAAGGGGTAGATGAAAAGCAATTTTTCCTCAGACAGCTTTCAAGAATTTGGGAATGAGAGAATCTAGTTGTTTTGGGAGTCGNCCGGAAGATTAATATGAGTTCTTTTAAAATCTTCAATTTTCCCATCTGCATCTTTTATCCATCTCCTCATTTTGGGTAAAGCTACGGCTAAGCCGGGTAAATTCAGACCTCCTGAAGCTGCCAATGCAATATTTGCCCATTTAGGAAGAGCCTCCAAAACCGAAGAAGGGATGGAAACGGCAATTGCAGTCGTAGAAGCTGCGGCAATAAATAAATACATCCCGTAAACTAATTTTGCAGTCCAAACATACGATTTGCCACGTTCAAATACTCTCCTCTCCCTCTCGTTCATACAGGCGGATTATAGTACAAAAGATGGGAAAATGAAATCATCCCAGTTTTCTTATTTATCCCGGAAAAGGCGGGAAGAATTTGAGCAATGTTATAACTATGTTATAACATTATGAAGTAGAGATCTTAAGTAGATCGGGCTGCCCAATCCGTATCGGGGGTTATAATTTGAATAATGGCTTGGGAAGTTAAATTTTTTCAAACTTCAAGAGGTGATTATCCAGTTGGAACGTTTATTCAAAAGCAGGATAAAATAACTGAGATAAGTTATTTTACATCCAGGAGTTGGATTTCAAAAATTAGGGTTGCGTTGGGAGGAATTATGCCGCCTGCGCCCTGCACCCCGTAACCTAATTGCGGTGGGATATGAAGTCTTCTTATTCCCCCGACTTTCATACCAATTAATCCTTCTTCCCAACCTTTAATAACTTGCCCTTCCCCTATTTTAAAAGCAAACGGTTGTTTTCTGGGAACCGAGCTGTCAAAAACTTTTCCGTTTGTAAGCCCTCCAATATAGTGAACCGTTACGGAACTTCCGCTTGCTACTGCCGAGCCGGTTCCTACCTTTAAATCTTCTATTTTAAGTTCCGTTACGGGAGCAAAGGTAGGAGCAGGAGGGGAAGTGGGAGTTGCGGCTTGATTTTGGTTTTGGGAAATAGGATTAAGATTATTATCGGGAAGAGTAAGAACCGGTCCTGTCTTTTTATTTGAAGTCATAGCAAGCAGTACTCCCATTCCTATTATTATCAGTATTATAAATGCAACCACCCATAAGTTATTCTTTTTCTCCATCAAATCCATTTTCGGCAATTATATTCTTTTTAAAAGAAAAAGTGAAGTGCGATAAGTAGATTCAAATGGTATAATCATACTATGCTAAATGCCGCACAAATCATAAATAAATATGCCATTAATTCAAAATTTAATCCGCCAGCTGGCGGGCAAAATTCGAAATTATGTTAACAGCTCAAGATATAATAAATAAATACATTGATTTCTTCAAAGATAGAGGGCATAAACAAATACCCAACTCCCCTCTTGTTCCTCAGAACGACCCGACAACTCTTTTCACCTCCTCCGGCATGCAGCCTCTAGTGCCATATCTACTTGGCGAGAAACATCCGCAAGGTAAAAGACTCGTAAATGCGCAGAACTGCTTCCGAGCTGCCGACATAGACGAAGTTGGTGATAACAGACACACAACTTTCTTTAGAATGCTTGGTAATTGGTCTTTGGGAAATTACTTTAAGAAAGAACAAATTCCATGGTACTGGGAATTTCTGACAAAAGTAATTGGTCTTCCTAAGGAAAAGCTTTATATAACAATTTTTAAAGGCTACAAAAATATCCCTTGCGACATCGAATCGGAAAAAATATGGACCGGGATTCTTGAAAACGAGGGGTTAGATTCTAAAAAACATATTTCAAGTTATGGAGCCGATAAAAACTGGTGGTCAAGAGCAGGTGCTCCAGACGATATGCCAAAGGGTGAGCCGGGAGGACCCGACAACGAAGTGTTTTTTGATTTTGAAATCCCGCATGATAAAAGATATGGGCAAACTTGTCATCCGAATTGCCAATGCGGAAGATTTCTTGAAATAGGAAATTCCGTCTTCATGGAGTATGTAAAAAAAGCTGATGGTACGTTCGGAAAACTCCCTCATCAAAACGTAGATTTCGGAGGAGGTCTTGAGAGACTTCTTGCCGCTTATGAAAACCAGGCGGATATTTTCCAAACCTCTCTTATTTATCCAATTATAAAAGCTATGGAAAAAACAATGAATAAGAATTACAAGGATCATAAAAGAGAAATGAGAATTATAGCCGACCACATGATCGCATCCGTCTTTATTTCGGCAAACGCAGTTGTCCCATCGAACAAAGAACAGGGATATATTCTAAGAAGACTTATAAGAAGAGCATTTGACAATATAAACTTGTTGAAAGGAACCGATACCATGCAGGATGATACGAAATCAATCATCGAATCAGTTGTCGATTCCTATAGAACAACCGATCCCGATCTTGTTGCAAATTTTGAAAAAATTTTAAATACTATCCGGCAAGAATCAAGCAATTATCGCGCTACAATTGCTCAGGCGGTTAGTTTTATTCAGAAAAAATATCCGCAGCAAGGAGATGAGCTAAGGGGAGTTACGAAAATTTCTCCGGATGATGCATTTGTGCTTTATTCAACCCATGGCCTCTCCCCAACTCAGATAAAGAGTCTGGGATATGCATTTGATGAAAAAGAATTTGCAAGGAAGATGAAAGAACACCAAAGTATTTCAAGAAAAGGAGCCTCGCAAAAATTCTCAGGAGGACTTGCCGATACTGCGGAAAAAACGGTCATGGGACATACCGCAACCCACCTTCTCCATCAGGCTCTACGGGACATATTGGGGCAAACAGTTCATCAGACAGGTTCAAATATTACGAGCGACAGAATAAGGTTTGATTTTTCTTTTGACAGGAAACTTACCGACCCGGAAATTGCAAAAGTTGAAGAAATTGTAAATCAGAAAATTTCAGAAAATCTTCCGGTGCATTTTGAGATGATGCCGGTTGAAAAAGCTAAAAAGATTGGCGCCATCGGACTTTTCGATGAAAAATATGAAAATAATGTGAAGGTTTATTTTATTGGAGGTCCTTTGGCTCACTCCGCTGCCTCAGGACAACCTCATACGCAAGCGTACTCGGTTGAATTTTGCGGGGGGCCTCATGTGGATTTTACAGGACGGATCAAAAGGTTTAAGATAATAAAGCAGGAAAATACTGGTAACAGGCAGAGAAGAATTTATTCAAAAGTCCACGATTTATGAAGTTAGGTTTGCCATTTCAAAAAGCCGAAAAAAAAGAATATTTCTTAGCCTTAGTACTTCGTAATGAAAAGGTTAATGCGGTGTTTTTCGAAGAATCACAAGGCAAGGTCCATGTGCTTGGCAAGCATTCCGAAAAATTTGAGAGCTCCATAGAAGAAGCTTCTATTGATGAACTTTTGGAAACAGCGGATAGAGCAATCTCAACAGCCGAGCAGAGTCTCCCGAAAACAACCGAAACAGTCAAGACAATCTTCGGTGTAAAGGGAAGCTGGGTCGAGAATACTAAAATAAAGAAGGACTATCTTGCAAAACTTAAAAAGGTTAGCGATGAACTGGGTCTTCTCCCGATAGGTTTTCTGGTAATATTTGAGGCAATATCCTTTTTGCTTGAAAAAGAGGAAGGAGCCCCTGCCACTCTCATATTGGTAGAAACAGGAGAAAAATTTGTTTCGGCTGCCCTTATTAAAGCAGGTAGAATAAAAGAATTTAAGACATCCGAGATTGCGCAGTCCCCCGCCTCGACTCTCGATAATATCCTAAAACATTTTACATCCGCCGAGGTTTTTCCCCAAAGAATAGTCATCTTCAACGAAGATGAGGACGAAAGCCAAGAATTTATAAATTTTAAATGGAGCAAAAGCCTTCCGTTTCTCCATATTCCACAGGTGACTACACTCCCGTCGGATTTTGATGCAAAGGCTGTCGTTGCCGGCGCGGCCAATCAGCTTGGCTTTGAAGTACTTGATGAGGAGCTTCCAAAAGACGATGAGGAGATGATTGATGCTATAAAACCGATAAATGAAAAGAGCGGTGAGGAAATTTCGGATGATAAAGTTAAAATCATTCCCCAAGAAGGATCTTTGGAATATTTNGGCTTCGTCAAAGATCGTGATATAGCCAAAGAACATCTTCCCGCTATAAAACAAGAGAACGAAAAAATGTCCCCGCAAGAGGTTTCCGAGCAGATAGAAGACCTGCCTGCCGGCGAGGCAGGAATTCCGAAGGAAATAAAAAAAGAGGAAGCAGGAAAAAGGCAATTGCCACTGGGTGTTTTTGCTGTTCTAAGAGGCGGGCAGGAAATTCTTCCAAAACTTTTAAAATCCCTAAACAAGGTACCAATAAGAGGGCTTTCGCTTTCTTCTCTTTCAGGCAGAGGAAAAATTGTATTTATTCCACTCCTGCTTTTAATACTTCTTGCAATTGTTCTTTTCTTTTACTTTTTTGCGAATAAAGCAACCGTTGTTCTTGATATAACCGCAAAATCCGCGGAGAAATCCCAGGACGCAACCTTTGTATCCGGCTCACCTTCCGATCCTTCCGCCGGAAGGCTTGCATCACAGTTTTTATCAACAACTCAGGAAGGATCTGTATCAACAAAAACGACAGGAAAGAAAGAGGTGGGAGATAAAGCAAAGGGAACAGTTACTGTTTTTAACAGCAGCTCATCTCCTCAAAATTTATCCTCAGGGACAACTATAACTTCATCAAATGATCTTGAATTTACGCTTGATAAGAGTATTACGGTGGCATCTGCATCCGGAGATATCTTTTCGGGGACAACACCCGGAAAAGTGGACGTACCCGTAACTGCGAAAAAAATCGGGCAGGAATATAATTTGCCTTCAAATATCAAATTTACAGTGGGAGGAAGTTCTTCTATTGCGGCCAAGAATGATGATCCTTTCTCGGAAGGAACTAAAAAAGAAGTTATTGTCGTTTCGGAAAAAGATATCAAAAAACTTAGAGAGGAACTTCCCAAAAACCTTGAGCAAAAAGCAAAAGATGAGCTGTCTACGAAAATCTCGGAAGATGATGTTCTTCTTTCTGTTCTTATAAACGAGGGTCTTGTAAAAGAGAAGTTTAGCAAAAAGGAAGATGATGAGGCAAATGAAGTTTCCCTAACGGGGACGGTATCTTTTAGAGGGGTTTCCTATAAGAAATCCGATGCTTTGGAATTTGCAAAAGAGGTTCTGAAAGGTGAAATTTCGGAGGATGAGACGATTGACCCCGACAGCCTTGAGGTTGGTGTTGGGGGGATTGAGCAGAACGAAGATAAAGTAAGCGCAAAGGTTTCTATCAAAGGGTTTGTGATTCCTAAAGTAGACAGTACTTCTTTAGTCAAGCAGATTTCCGGCAAATCATTCGGAAAAGCTTCCGATATTCTTGAAAAATATCCGCAGGTTTCAAATACTGAAATAAAACTTTCTTTTAGCCTACCACTTCTTCCTAAAATACTGCCCTTCTCTTCAAAAAACATAAGTATTACTACAAAAGTGAATGAGTAAGTATTTTTACCACAAGGGGGATAAGAAATTTAAAAAAAGGATCGCTCGTATTTTCGGAGGAGCTATATTTATATCGGGGCTTCTAATTACCGGATATATTTTCTTTCCTTTTATTTCATGGCAAATATACTTTGCCCCTGCTTTTGCTTACACACTTGAAACTCCCATTCCAAGGCCGGAAATAATAAATCCAAATGTAGTGGGCAGTCTTATCTCTCAAGCGGGAAATTTAGTTTCGGGAGTGGACTACACCAACGCAAAGAATTGGTTCTCTTATACCCCGTCTTCGGCTAATAAGCCTTACGTTCCCTTTTTTACTATTTCAATTCCTAAGCTAAAAATTCAAAAAGCAACTGTTTCAACTACCAGCACTGATCTTTCCAAACATCTTGTAAATTATCCGGGAACTGCAGTTCCTGCGCAAAAGGGCAATTCGGTAATATTCGGTCACTCTACCCTACCACAGCTTTTTAATCCCTCGGATTACAAAACTATTTTTGCAACTGCATATCTTCTTAAAGTGGGCGATACGGTTGAGGCCAATGTAAACGGCGTTACCTATAACTATAAAATTTTTAACATATCGGTCGTCGAACCGGATGACACATCGATTTTCACGCAGAACCTAAGTGATTCCTATTTAACACTTGTAACATGCACCCCTCCCGGAACTACTTGGAAAAGGCTCATCATAAAAGCCAAACTTGAAAAAATATGAATCAGGAAAAATCCCAGATCAAAATTATTTTAATAAATGTATGGCCGGCTGTTTATAGAATAATAAATGGCTTCCTCTATTTTCTTCTTAATTTGGTACGGGCAATTGTAAAAATGGCGATAAATCAGCTCAAGGGAGGCGGCGTATGAAACCGGTGTTTGAAAGTAGAGAGGAGCAGTTAAGAGAGGCTCTTGCGGCAATCCAGAAAAAACTGGTAGGAAAAAAACTTACATACAGAGAAATTTACGCGGTGATGGATGAGATTTCCAAAAACAGACTCGGAGATGTCTTAACCACCTATTTTGCCGCGTCCGGATATGCCAAGGGCTTTACGTCGAAGGAACTTTATTATTTAACCCGTGCAATGGTTGAAACAGGAGAAAAATTAGAGTTTCCGGGAATTGTTGCCGATAAACACTCAATAGGAGGGGTGCCCGGGACAAGAACTACTCTTATTGTTGTGCCCATTGTAGCGGCCGCCGGATTTAAAATTCCCAAGAGCTCTTCGCGTGCTATTACATCTCCCGGAGGAACTGCCGATGACATGGAGGTATTGGCTCCTGTAGTGCATGCCAAAGAAAAAATTTACGAGATAGTAAAGAAAACAAACGGATGTATCGTTTGGGGAGGTAGTTTTGGAATAGCACCTGCGGATGATGTGATGATAAATGTGGAAAAACCGCTCCTTTTTGAAAGCTTTGATAAAATTCTTGTGTCTATTATGGCAAAGAAAATTGCCTTCGGATCAAACCATGTGGTAATTGATCTTCCCTATGGAAAAACGATAAAAGTGCATAGACGAAAAGATGCAGAACTACTAAAAGAGAAGTTTCAGTATTTAGCCGGAGAATTTAATATGAAAGTTAAAGTTGTAGTTCATAGGATGGATGAGCCTCTTGGAAGAGGGATAGGCGCGGTACTTGAGACCAGAGAAGCAATAAGAGTTCTTCAGCAAAAAGAGAATAGACCTTTAGACCTTGAAGAAAAAAGCCTTATGCTTTCCTCCGAACTTCTGGAACTATGTCTTAGAGATGCTTCCGATTCACTAAGAAAAAAGGTTGAAAAAAATTTTGGAAATTCCCTTAATTGGGNAAAGGAAATATTAAGAAGCGGAGCTGCNTTTTCAAAAATGAAAGAGATTATAAAAGCTCAGGGAGGAAATCCTAATATAGATAGTGAAGATTTAAAACCCGGAAGACACGTAGCAGAAATAAAATCGGAGCGGAGTGGGATTGTAAAAAATATAAACATAAAAAATGTAACACTTCTCGCAAGACTTTTGGGGGCTCCCGAACAAAAAGGTGCTGGAATTTTTCTTAACAAAAAACTTGACGAGGAAACTGCGGAAAATGAGGTAATCTATACAATGCATAGCCAAAAAATGTATAATCTTAGGGAAGCAAAATTGTCTAGTAGAAGATACCCAATACTTAAAGTGGCATGAAAAGATTAATTGTTTTGGTGTTTTTGCTATTTGCAGTAATAATTGGAGGGGTGATCTGGTGGAAGAATGGTACAAAAGCCGTTGATCCCAAAAACAATACGCCCCAGATTTTTGTCGTAGAGCAGGGAGACGGTGTGCGCGAAATTGCAAACAGCTTAAAAGCAAAGGATCTTATCCGGGATCCTATCGTCTTTTTCCTGCTTACCAAACGCATAGGCGTTGATAAAGAAATCCAGGCCGGTGACTTTCGTCTAAATCCTTCGATGAATGTTTATAACATAATAGAAAACTTAAGACATGGAACGTTGGATATTTGGGTGACAATTCCCGAAGGGTTAAGGGCTACCGAGATAAGCGCAATTTTTAAAGAAAAAATGCCTACTTATGAGGGGGCCTGGGAGCAGACGCTGGTAAAAAACGAAGGGTATTTGTTTCCTGACACTTATCTTATTCCAAGAGAAGCGGATATGGACATGATTGTTAATATTCTCAGGACTAATTTTAACAATAAATACTCAACCCTTGATATCTCAGATACAAATCTTACGCAAAATGAAATAGTAACAACTGCTTCTCTCATAGAACGCGAGGCACGTCATGAAAAGGACAGACTACTAATTTCAAGCGTTATTGCAAATAGATTTGAAATTGGTATGAAACTGGATATTGATGCAACAATTCAATACGTGCTTGGCTATCAGACTGAGCAAAAAAGATGGTGGAAGAAATCTCTTACCAATACGGATAAATTAATTAATTCCCCCTATAATACTTATCGGGTCGCAGGGCTTCCTCCCGGGCCAATTGCCAATCCCGGACTTGCAAGTCTTAAAGCGGCAATAAATCCCGCCAATACTTCTTATCTATACTATATAACTGATAAAGGTGGCGTGAACAGATATGCTAGCGATATCGAGGAACATAACGCAAACATCGAAAAATACGGATTATAAATTCAAAATTTAAATTTAAAATTTCATTTTTCTTCGCCAATCCGCATTACGCGCGGTGAACCCCGCCTTGGCAGCGCGATCTCAGCGCCATCAATTGAGTCAAGAGGATTTTCGCCTGAAGAATCTTTTGCGTATTGTGGGCTTTTCTTCTTTCGCTGTTTTTTCTTCGGTTACTCCGTTTCCTGAAGGTTCAGCCTCCTCCTTGTCCTCCGTAGCCTTGGCGGAGGAGGGTTCCTCCCCTACCTCTTCATACTCTTCGACTCCCTCTTCCATAAGATCGGCCAAATTACCAAGTCCTTCTTCGGTCAGAGCTTTTAGAATCTTTTTTCCTCCCTTGGTCGAAAGAAAATAAACAACTGCTCCTCCAATTATTGCTCCCCATAGAAATCCGTCAAAGAATTTACTGCCGTTATTGTTATTCATCGTCATCCCTTCCTCTCTTCTTTTTCCTGCCTGCAAGAATAGACGCAATGGCGGATCCTGCTTTAATTCCAGATGCAAGATTGGAAAGGTTTGAAATAGGACCCGAAACGCTTTCCGTAATGACCCCCGTATCGTCTAAAACTTTGTTTGCTTTATTTATGGTTTTACGAAGTTCTTTGAGAATAAAGAATACTTGAATTCCAAGCGCAAGAAGTAAAATCGTAAGAACGATTATTACTAAAAATAAAGCTGTCTGGGCAGGGTCAATCATGGTATTATTAAACATATCATTTGAAAAATAGCAATGTCAATGGATCAAACTCCGATTTAATCGGAGTAAGTGTAACAAACCGCAGTTAAATCAGAGTAA
>C687J35174_10009710_pt1 | contig 12035 bp, 11 predicted proteins | sample RifCSPhighO2_01_FD_35174 | JGI IMG/M metagenome (IMG submission 35174) | reverse complement strand
TGTACACGAAACTTCAGGAAGCGGGGTTCACCCTTGTCTTCAAAGAGACTGTCTATGACGATAAGGGAAAACCGAAGGGAAATTGTGATGCGGACCTCGTGTTACATGCCGTCAGGGATGTCTTCGAGTCAGACGTCGAAAGAGCCGTACTCGTTTCAAGCGACGGCGACTATGCCAGCACGGTGAAATTCCTGGACGAACGTAAGAAATTCGAAGCCATCATTTCCCCACATCCGAAGGAAAGATGTTCTATTTTGTTGAAGCGAACCGGTGTGCCGATAACGTACCTGAACGATATTCGGCCTTTAGTTGAATCCCATAAAGAAAAAGCCCCCGGTGCGGACAAAACCGCACAGGGGTCTCTTTCGTAAGGATATGGCTATGGTAACAAGGCAAGATGAAAAGTCAATGACGCGAATGTGGATGACCGCATTACTCTTGCCCCTATCGCTCTTTTTCCTCGCCGTTTACCCCGAGCCTCTTCGAGCGGCAACGTGCGTGGACATTTCGCGCACCCTCTCGCTCAACACAAAGGGGACCGACGTCTCCGCGCTCCAAGAGTTTCTCCGCGACAACGCGGGCTACGCCGGCGCCATCACCGGCAACTTCGGCCCGCTTACCCGCGCGGCGGTGGGCACATGGCAAATACAAAAGGGAATCGTCGCCAACTCCTCAACTGCTGGGTACGGACAAGTGGGTCCCAAGACGAGAGCGGCGATGCGCTGTTCCGCCGTACCGAGCACAACCTCTCCCTCGACAGGCTCGGGACAAAGCCTGGAGGCTTTGAAAGCCGAGGTCGTCCGCCTCGTCGGCGTTCTCAACTCTCTTCTCACTGCCCGCGGTCTTCCCCTCGTACATGTACCGACGTTTGCCCCTGCTCCGAAACTTGCGCAAGTTCCGCGTGCACAGGTAGGCGGAGGTAGCGCCGCACCAACTATATCAGTGTCAGCACCGCCTCCTGCTCCCTCGCCGAGACTTGCGCCGCCACCCGCTCCTTCTATTCTTCCGCCTGCGCCGTCTCCTTCCCAGATTCCCGATCTCAAGATAACGTACGGCGCCGTCGGAGACGGTATCACTGATGACACAGACGCCTGGCAACGCGCCGTTGCCGACGCATCCGTGTCTACTTTATACGTTCCGCCGGGCACATACCGCTTGCGGGATACCGCAACGCTTGCAAGCAGCAAGACGATCTACGGTGTGGGCGCCTCGTCGCGCCTCCTGTATGTGCAGAATGGCGGCACGCCACGGAGCTTGCTCGTGTTCGAACGCGGTTCGTCCACATCAACGCTGAAGGACATATATATCGACTACGACGTACCGGGTTCGCCGCGCGGCGGTGACTCGCTCGGTCCGAATATTATTTTCGCAAGCCAGCGCGAAAGAGGTGCGATCAGCGACATTACGGTCGAAGGTATCGAGATTTACGCGCACGACGCGCAAGTGAATGGCATCACACTCGACTCCGTCGATGGAGCGCGCGTGCGCGGGAATTACATACACGATATTTACGGACAAGGCATTATGGTCAGCGGTGCCGATTTCGTAGTTGTCTCGAAAAACCGCGTCGAGCGCTACCATCGTGACTGGGCGGGTATCTGGTGCATCGGTGAAGCGCGGGACGTGGTAATCGATTCAAATATAGTCGACGGCTCAAATCAGTATCTACATAACACCGGTGCCGGTATCTCGTGTCGCGGCGTCGGCGGGCAGCGCCTCAGCAATATTTCCATAACAAACAACACATACGTCGGCGTTCCGAACAATAATACGTACAGCGCCGCCATTATACTGTTCGAAGCGGACAATTCCCGTGTCATCGGAAACCATACGAGCGGTGGAGGCGAGGGACTCGCCATCGCTAGCAACACGAATACCATCGTTTCGGGGAACATGATCGAGAAGGCAGGCGTCAATGGGTTCGACGGCTGCAATCCTGGCGATACGATTACAAACAACGTTTTCTCGGGCGAAGGCTATACGCAGATCGGTATCGTCAGTCACTATTGCGGCCCCGGGCATACCGTCATTGCCGACAATAAGATAATCGGGATTCTTAGCTACGGCATTGCACGTGCGCACGGCGGCGGGCTCGGGAGCTATGAGGTCTATGGCAATGAGATCCGCTTCGATCCAAGCGCGACTAACGGTTCGGCGGGCATTTATGTGCGCGATGCGGGAAAAATCTCGATCCGCAATAACGTTATCGACGGCACGAACCAGAATGCCCGGCATGGAATCAATTGGATTGATTCGTCCGACGGCGTTATAGAAGCGAACACCATTCGCAATTTCTTTCTCACCGGCATTCTCGTGGAAGCTTCATACACGACCATCGAAAATTTGATTGTGAAAAACAACACGTACAGCAACAATCGCACTGGCAACCTCGAAAGTATCGGTATTTATGGCGAAGGCGTAATTTTTTTGTGAATGAACGCTGCGAGCGGTATTGTGAGTACAATAGCTGCGCTCAACTCCCTCTCACACAACATCCGCAAGGTCATTGCCAAGGTCTCCTCGCCCGGTACGAGTTGTGCGTGGGCGCTTACGCCAAGGTTTTCCGGATCGTTCTTCCCCCTAGCTGATAAATGATACTAGAACCCATCTGAAAAAAAATACGGCATAATGCGGCGTTCTCCGACCTCGAATCTACGCTGCACTCGCTCCTGGGGATACTCCGCCGCTGAGGCGACCTGCCTTCCTATACAATAGAGAGGTGAAGCGCATACTTCTTGCGGGCATTTTCGCGCTGTTCGCACCTTTCTTTTCTTTCGCAGCCGCCTGCGTTGATATTTCAAGAATACTCTCATTGAACTCGAAAGGCACCGACGTCTCCGCGCTCCAAGAATTCCTCCGCGACAACGCGGGATACACCGGCGCCATCACCGGCAACTTCGGGCCGCTCACGAGAGCGGGAGTAGGAAACTGGCAGCTCCAGAAGGGAATCGTCGCGAACACCTCCACAGCAGGATACGGACAAGTCGGGCCCAAGACGAGAGCGGCGATGCGCTGTTCCGCCGTATCGAGCACAACCTCTCCCTCGACAAGCTCGGGACAAAGCCTGGAGGCTTTGAAAGCCGAAGTCATCCGCCTCGTCGGCGTTCTCAACTCTCTTCTCACTGCGCGCGGTCTCCCGCCCGTCTCCCTGCCCTCGTTCGCAACCACCCTTCGCCCTCCGCCTACGACGCCAGCGGGTGGCGGTGGCGGAGGAGGTGGAGGAGGTGGCGGGAGCGGAGGCAGTCCCGCGACGGGCTCAGGATCTTCGAGCGGAAGAGGAGGGAATACGAGTCCCGCGCCGGCCCCATCACCGAGCCCATCTCCTGCACCTGCGCCAGTCCCGCAGCCGCAACCCTCGCCTTCGCCGACACCGACACCTATCTTTGCGCTGAATGACCGCGTTGAAACGACTTTTAGCGTTCATGCTCGTTCGCTACCGGCTGTTTCCGCTTCGTCGCTCGGGATACAGCCAGCGGGAACGCGAGGAACGGTGGTCGTTGGCGCTCCCACGTTCGCCGATGGACTCCTCTGGTGGAGAGTGCAGTACGACAACGGACCCTTGGGGTGGAGCGCGCAAGACTTCCTCAAGAATGCGACCGCGCCCGTCCCGCAAGCGCCGCAGATAGTATTTACACAAAGCCTTGCCTCAACGGCGTCAGGGCAGCCGTTCACGGTCTCGTGGAGTTCTGCGGGAGCGACCGCATGCACCGTGCAGAGGAAGGCACCAAACAACGTGATCCAGAATGCCTGGGCAACCGGCACCTCGGGGTCGAACACGGCGACCCCGCTCCAGATCGGCGTTTACACATGGTGGATCGATTGCACGGGGCCCGGGGGAGCGGCTCGCAAGGAATTTACGCACGATGTGGTCACCGAGCAGGACGTCACTGAAAACTTTGATTCGCGCGAGAGTTTTTCGCTGAAGGTGAGCGGCGACCCGGCGCTCGTCGACTACTCGGTGGAAAACGGCATGCTCAAGCTCACGCATCGTCCGCGCGACCTGTACAATTTCGGCGGCGTCGAGAAGACGTACGAGGTCGACTTGAGCCGGCCCGTGTGGTTCGAGTTCCGCTTCCGCATGCAGGAGCAACTCTTGGGACAGGACATGTATACGATCATCAAGTTCGCGGGTCGGGATGACCTGCATATCGGCATCAAGATCGATAGCGAACAGCATTGGAAGCAGGTCTTTGTCGACGGATCGGGACTGCCCGCTTGTACTGCAAAAAATGCCGACGACGAGTATGGCATCTCGGCTTCTGCTACTGTCTTTCAAAGATCTTCCGAGGTCCGATTGAAATACCCCGTCGGTTATACGAAGCCCTACACCGAATGGACTACCTACTCAATAAAATACGATCCACCGGTCGGCGGTGCACCCGGCAAGTTCACGTTCTACGTAGACGGCCGCGAAGCGATGCAGAAGATAGACGAACCCGGCGCGATCGACGGCACGACGCGCGCATTCGATGGAATGGGGAAGACGCGCATCACGGTAAGTTATGGCCTTCTCATCGACGGCAACGAACCAGGCTATGCGGGCAATTCGTGGGGCACGCGCGGGCGTGGCTGCTATGCCTTTGCGACACCGGCCCGGCCCACACCCGTCGTCTATCCCTCAAAATTTGAGGGACACCCGCAACCGCTTCTCGATCGCGGCAATTCGTTCAAGACGGATTGGATGAGAAAATTTGATGCGATCGCTGCGATCATGATGGAGGCTGCAAAGGGCACCGGCCTTCCGTATCGCTCGTATGAGCCGCCGCGCAGCTCTCAGCATTCACTCGACGCTCTCAACACAAGTATTTCCGGTGTTCCGCTCGGAACGTTTGGCCTCTACGATACCTATCAAAGGCGCCTCGCTCCCTCTGCCCCTGAACTCATTTCCGCAGCCGCCCGCACCGATTTGGAGAATAGGATCTGGAACGGCATCTACGCTGGCACGATTGATTTTGATGCGGCCGTCTTGATGGGAGCGATACCACTTCCGAATGCAGACCACCTCATCTGGGGCTACACACCCCAAGGCGCACGCGAAAAATTGCAAAGCACCCTTTCTCGCTTGCAGCAATTCTATGGCCACCTCGCGCCACCCGAGCGATACGTGTGGGATATGCTGCATGAAAAAGGAGGAGCGGTCGACGCCGCGCACTTCGGATACATAGCCCCGGAAGCGCTCCGCGAGAGCATCATATGGCAGGCGATGAGCCCGCAGGAAAAAGCTGAAGTACAGCTTCCCTCGACGCCGGTCCCCGCTGTCTTTTATTGGGACTACTTCCGCATCCGCTACTCGCCGTCGCAGGAGATGAGCCAGTCTCGCACGACGAACCTCGCCTCCGCCCTCACCGCACTCGAAGCGGCCATCATGTCGCTCTTGGGAATACTCAACCGTTGATTTCTGTCCGCAGCACATCTGGTATAATCCCGCACATGATACGCATCGCGATCAACGGGTTCGGGAGGATCGGCAGGGGATTCACTCGCGCGATATATGCTCGACCGGAAATAGAGCTCGTCGCGATCAATGACCTCTTTCCTCCAGAGAATCTCGCCTACCTTTTGAAATACGATACCGTGTACGGACGTGCGGCGTTTTCCGTTGCCGCAGCTGAAAAGGCGATAGTAGTGGACGGGAAAAAAATCCCGGTCTACGCCGAAAAGGATCCGGCCACGTTGCCGTGGAAAGACCTTGGCGTTGATATCGTTATCGAATCCACCGGCCTTTTTACCGATGGCGAAAAGGCGCGGGGCCACATCACGGCAGGCGCAAAAAAAGTCGTCATCACGGCGCCGGGCAAGGGAGAGGGTGTGGGCACTATCCTCATTGGAGCCAACGAGGACAAATTCGGTACGTGCGACGTTTCCTCGAATGCATCATGTACGACGAACGCCGCTTCGCCTATTATCGGCATACTCGACGAGGCGATAGGCATCGAGCGCGCCATCCTCTCCACGACGCACGCGTATACGGCAAGCCAGAGCCTCGTCGACGGCGGCAAAGCGAAAGACATGCGCGAGAGCCGCGCGGCCGCGCAGAACATCGTGCCGAGTTCAACAGGCGCCGCAAAGGCAACAGCCCTCGCATACCCGTCACTCGCAGGAAAATTCGATGGTATATCACTTCGTGTTCCGGTGCCGGCGGGTTCTATCGTCGACATTACATTTGTCTCAAAACGTGTGACGACGGTTGAGGAGGTAAATGACGCCCTGCGAAAAGCAGCCGCGACCGACCGTTGGAAGCGGGTGTTTGCCGCCTCCGACGAACCTATGGTTTCCTCCGACATCCTGGGGCAGCCGTATGGCGCTATCGCCGACCTACCCATGACGCGCGTCGTCGACGGCACGCTCGTGAAAGTCTTAGCCTGGTACGACAATGAGATGGGGTATGTGCACACGCTTCTTGAACACGTCATCGAGGTCGGCAAGCGTCTCTAATAGTTGCTGATATGAAAGTGATAATCGCAGCTGACCACGGAGGGTACATGCTAAAAGAAGCACTAAAGAAATATTTGGAAACACAAGGGTACGACCTTGAGGATGAAGGCGCACACACACTCGACCCCGCAGACGATTATCCTGATTTTATGTATCCGGCAGCCCAGAGGGTGGCGAGTGACCTTAGCGCCAGGGGAATATTCTTATGTCGTTCGGGGGCAGGAGCCGCGATCGTCGCCAACAAGGTTCGAGGTGTTCGCGCAGTCGTTTCTCGCACAGTGGAAGACGCACAGCATGCGCGCGAGCACAACGACGCAAATGTTATCGCTCTTTCAAGTGATTCGCTCACCGCCGAAGAAGCTCGCGATATCATCGCAACATTTCTTAAGACACCCTTTAGTGGAGAGGAAAGACACCTACGACGGCTCAAGAAAATAATTCAGATCGAAGGAGCATGAGTGCCGAATCGGTTGAAATAATCCCGACATGCGTGCCTAGCGATGCCGCGGACCTCGCGACAAAAGCGGCAGCTATCCGTCCCTTCGCTTCAACGATACATATCGATATAACCGACGGTACGTTCACGTCCTCATGCACGTGGCCGTATCAAAAGAAAGATACATACAGCTCGTTCGATCTCTCCGTCGCGCACGAACTAGAGAAAGAGATCCATTTGATGGTGCAGGACCCGCGCGAGATCGGCATACAGTTCGCGCGCGCCGGCGCGTTCCGCATCCTCGGACATGTTGAAGCGTTCGAGAACGAAGACGACGCGCACGGCGCTCTCGACGCCTGGCGCCACGCCGGCGCGCGCGAGGTGGGCTTAGGACTCCTGTGGGAAACACCTTTCGAGATGCTCGAACATCACGCGCTCATCATGGACGTCGTGCACATCATGTCCATCGCGCGCATCGGCACGCAGGGCATTCCCTACGAGCCGAGCGCCCCGGAGCGCGTGCGCGCGTTCCACGAGACGCATCCCGATATGCTCATTAGCGTGGATGGCGGCGTCGCAGAAAGCAACATCGCCGACTTAGTGCGCGCAGGCGCGCGGCGCTTCGGCGTGGGAAGCGCTCTTGCGAAAGCACCAGACCCGGTCGCAGCTTTCCAAAACCTCAAAACACTGGCGGAAAATGCGACGCTCTAGTACTCTGGGGCATTAGAGTCGCTATGGCTACCATTTTACTGATCCATGGGCCAAACTTAAACCTTCTCGGGAAGCGTGATACGGCACGATATGGCGCGAGTACGCTCTCCGATATTGAAACGCTTGTCGAGACAGAAGCGAGAAAGAGTGGTCACGAAGTAAAAACATTTCAATCCAATCACGAAGGCGCACTCATCGATTTTTTGCAAACAGAAGCAGGCAGTGCCGCAGGCGTCATCATTAATCCAGGAGCCTTGACTCACTCCAGCTACGCGCTCCACGACGCACTTGTCGACACGGGATTGCCTACCGTTGAGGTCCATCTTTCGGATATTGCCGCGCGCGAAGAATGGCGCCGTAATTCCGTCACAGCCGCAGCGTGCATAGGCCAAGTATCCGGAAAAAAAGAGGCCGGATACATCGAGGCACTACAAATTCTGCTCTCGAAGCTAGAGGCTAGAAGCTAGAAGCTATGATCTCCCCGAGCACGAAACTCACCGGTATCTTTGGACATCCGGTTACACACTCGCTTTCGCCACTGTTGCACAATGCGCTCTACAAAGCAGAGAACATAGACGCGGTGATGCTGGCTTTTGGCAACGCTTCCATTGAACCGCTCATCGCTGCGATGCGCGCACTGCCCATTCATCTCGCTGCGGTGACGATGCCGCACAAACAAACACTCATGCCGCACATCGACGAAATAGATGAGGTGGCGCGGGCGATAGGCGCAGTAAACACCATCATCAATAGAGATGGACGATTGGTCGGATACAACACCGATGTCGTCGGCGTGGCGAAGGCACTTGACGGCGTGCAGTTGAAGGGCGCTCGCGCGCTCGTACTAGGTAGCGGAGGTGCCGCACGGACGGTCGTCTATCTTTTGAAACGTGAAGGCGCCAACGTATTTGTGCACAACCGTGACGAGAGGCAGGCGAAGGAACTCTGCGCGGTCTTCGGCTGCACCGTCGTCGCTGAAGCGGATATCCCGAGAGAGGCGTACGACGTCATCGTGAACGCGACACCTATCGGCATGAAGCCGCACGTGGACGCGATGCCGCTCTCCGCAGATCTCATTACGGCGAAGTCCGTCGTCTTCGATCTCGTCTATTCGCCGCTCGAGACAAAACTTCTGAAAGCCGCAAAAGAAAAAGGCGCGCGAGCTATTTCGGGATTGGTCATGTTCCTCGCGCAGGGCCTCGAACAAGAGCGCCTGTGGCTCGATCGACAATTCGACAGCTCGTTGTATAGTTCACTTCTTGAGGAGCACGTCAGAGGACGAGAAGCATAATTTTCAATTTACAATTTCCAATTTTCAATCAAGGTCCAATGTTCCAATTTGAAAATTGATGCATTGAAAATTCAATGAAAATTGAGGCTTGAAAATTGAGAATTATTCCTATGGATTTGAATTATCGGGTCATCAAAAAGCTTCCTCCGATCGATGAGATAATCGAACGGTATCCACTCACAAAAGACGCGGCCGAGAGAGTGACGAAGGACCGAGAGGAAGTACGGGACATTCTTGCGGGGCGAGATAGTCGTCTCCTGCTTGTCGTCGGACCGTGCTCCGCGTGGCCATCGGAGGCAGTAGTTTTGTACGCGGAGCGTTTGAAGAAGCTTTCCGACGAAGTAAAAAACGCGATAAAGATCGTGATGCGTGTCTACATCCAAAAGCCGCGCACGATAAAAGGATGGCTCGGTCCGGTCAATCAGCCCGACCCCTTTGCTCCGCCCGATATCGCCGCGGGCGCCGCGTATTGCCGGGAAATGATGGTGAAAGTGGTAGAGCTTGGTGTTCCCATCGCCGACGAGGCGGTCTTCACCCACAACGCAAAAGGGTTCGCGGAACTCCTCACGTGGATGGCCATAGGCGCGCGCAGCGTCGAAGACCAAGAGCATCGAATTTTTGCCTCCGGTACCGACTGCCCCGTCGGCATGAAAAATGGTACGACCGGCTCCATCGAGATCGCGGTCAACGGCATCGTAGCGGCGCAGCACAAGCATCACGCGGTCTACGACGGTCATCAAGTCGAGACCAAAGGCAATCCGTATGCACACCTCGTGCTGCGCGGCGGGGCTAGCGGTCCGAATTACAGCGTCGAACATATTATGGAGGCTGACGCGCTCTTCAAGAAACACAAAGTGCATAACCCGGCCGTTCTAGTCGACGCGAGCCACGACAACAGCAAAGTCCGCGGTGCAAAAAGTCCGGTACAGCAGGCAAACGTCGTGCGCGAGGTCTTGGCGATGCGTAACGAGGACCAGGATGTGCGCAGGCTCGTCAAAGGTTTTATGGTGGAAAGTTTTCTCAAAGAGGGGGCGCAGAAAATAGAATCACTCAAACCGGAAACGATAGATAGGGGTGGACTTTCCGTCACCGATGCGTGCGTGGGGTGGGACGCAACGGAACAATTAATACGCGAGATGGCGCAACAGTCATGAGTCAACAGCCATGAGTCAACAGTCCTAAGTCATGAGCGCAGCAATAAAATTTTCTTCGGGTATCCCCGGCGCCGACTACCCAATTGTCGTCGGTCTCGACATCGGAAGTGAGCTCGCCACATTGGTAGCACAAGAAGCAAAAGATAAGCGTATCGCCATCATCTCCGACGACACCGTCGGCTCTAAGTGGGGCGCTGGAGTGGTCGAGTCGCTTTCGAGCGTGGGTCTTGCCGCTGAACTCCTCACGTTTCCTGCGGGCGAAAAGAATAAACACCAAACTACGGTAAGCGCTCTTCAAGATGAACTCTTGAAAAAGAAGTACGGACGCGACACGCTCATTCTCGCGCTCGGCGGCGGTGTTGTGGGCGACGTGGCGGGCTATGTGGCCGCGACGTTCCTCCGTGGTGTGCCCTTCATCCAAATTCCGACCACCTTGCTCGCCATGGTCGACAGTTCCATCGGAGGCAAGGTCGGTGTCGATACGTCACATGGAAAAAATACCGTGGGTGCGTTTTGGCAACCGCGAGCTGTCCTGGCCGACCTTCGATTATTGGAAGGTCTGCCGCAGCGCGAACTAGTAAGCGGACTTCTAGAAGCGATAAAATCGTTCTTCACATCTGACAAAGATGCACTCACATTCGTAGATGCTCTCAATATCGATGAGCCTCTATCCACGCCAGACGCGCTTCAGGAAATTGTCGCGCGGTCGGTCAAATTCAAAGCAGGCGTGGTCGCGCGCGATGAGCGCGAGGAGAACGAGCGTCGTATCCTCAATTTTGGTCACACTGTCGGGCATGCCATCGAACTGCTCTCCGGATTCACGATGCCGCATGGATTCGCCGTAGGTCTCGGCATACTCGTCGAGACGAAGATCGCAGAAGACCTCGGCATGCTTTCTTCGGCCGACCGCGCATATGTCGTCGAGCATCTCTCGCGATTCGGCGTCACGTCCGACGGACTCAAACCATTCGATGTTGAAAAAGTCTTGGAAGCGATGAAAGGGGACAAAAAAGCAAAAGCCGGCGCTATCCATTGTGTGCTTTTGAACGGCATCGGCTCGGTCTCCACCGAAGGCGGCCAATTCGCTCATGCCGTTGCTGCGGACGCTGTCAGAAAAGCGTACTTAAGCTTGTTATAATAAAGAAGTGACACGGCGAGTCGCCATAATGGCTTCTATTCTACTTTTGACGCCGTTTTGGGCGTCTGCTGTCTCGTGCACAGATATTACGCGCACCCTCTCCCTCAACGCCAAAGGCCCCGACGTCTCCCGTCTGCAAGAGTTTCTCCGTGACAATGCCGGGTACACGGGCCAGGTGACGGGCAACTTCGGTCCACTGACAAAAGCTGCGGTCGGGAAGTGGCAGATACAAAAGGGCATCGTCCAGAACACCTCCATAGCAGGATACGGACAAGTGGGTCCCAAAACCCGCGCGGCCATGAGTTGCACCCGTTCCACTCCTTCACCCCCTTCATCCCCTTCGGCTACGATCGAATCCCTCCTCGCACAGCTCCAAACGCTCCAGGCGCGTCTTGCACAGCTGCAAGGAGCATCTCCAACGTCAGCGACTACCTTCACACGAACGCTCGACATCGGCGCACGCGGCACCGACGTCACCGCACTCCAAACCCTCCTCAAGTCCAAAGGTTTTCTCTCCGCAGAAGCCACCGGTTACTTCGGCACGCAGACGAGAGCTGCCGTCGTCGCGTATCAGAGAGCGAACGCTCTCGAACAAGTGGGAATAGTCGGTCCAAAGACACGAGCGATCCTCAACACACAGACAGGGACCATCACACCCGCACCGCGACCAACACCAAGTCCGTCCCCCGTCTTTTATACGGGCGGTGGCGGTGGTGGGGGCGGTGGAGGTGGTCCGGGGCCATCACCGTCTCCCAGCCCATCACCGAGTCCGTCTCCCGGTCCCTCGCCGTCTCCCACACCCGCACCTCCGGCAGCCTGCACACTGAACGGAACGGCTGTCGCACACAGCGCGTCGCGCACCTTTTACTC
>C687J35174_10009704_pt1 | contig 12039 bp, 6 predicted proteins | sample RifCSPhighO2_01_FD_35174 | JGI IMG/M metagenome (IMG submission 35174) | reverse complement strand
TTTAGTTCAAGACCTTTGTTGGGTTCCATTCATGCCTCAACCAATGTACTTCACGAAATCGGAAGAACTTTTACAGTCTATTTTGATTTTCCGGAATTTAATCACCATTTNGTCGAGGCATTTGAGTTTCCGAATGACATAAAACGAAAAGTCGAATGTCTCTTTGTCCACTCGGAATTTTTTAGTGACAGGGTTAAGTTAAGATATGAAGTTGTAGACAAACTGTTTCAAGAAAAGGGCCTTAAAATTAGCCATTATTATCTTAAAGGTAAAGATATATTGACTCAGGCGTTTGAGCAGCAACATTTTTTTGCTTGGGTTGCATATTATTCTTCATTATTACAAAACTCAGACCCGGGCCCAGAAGAATGGATAATTAAACTTAAAAAGCTTCTCGAGCAACCTGTTCACTAAACTCATAATTTGCCCATTTTACTAACTAGCCATTTATCCTAAAATTAAACCATGACTGCCCACGTCAAATCCCGTCACACGGGACAACCGAGTTTGACTCGGCGTGATGGCCCGTTAGACGGGCACCAGCCTTTAAATATTGCCTTCAGCGAAATAGATAAGCACGATCTTCAATTGGTCGGAGGAAAAGGTGCGAACTTAGGTGAGATGACAAAGGCGGGTTTTCCGGTGCCATCTGGATTTGCAATTTCTGTAGTGGCTTACGACAGATTTCTCTTTGAGAATAACTTAAGCCTTAAAATAAAAGAGGTTCTTTCCGATACGGATGTTAATGACCCAAGGGAGCTACAAAGAGCTTCAAATAGAATTGAAAAACTGATTGTTGCATGCCCAATCCCTGAGGATGTTTCCAAGGATATAATAAGTTTCTACAAAAAACTCTCNGGAAGATTTAAACACTCGTTGGTTGCAGTCCGCTCTTCCGCAACTGCCGAGGATTTGCCCGGAGCCTCTTTTGCCGGCCAACANGCAACTTTTCTGAACGTAAAGGGTGAGGCAAACCTTTTGGAAAAAGCGCGTGAGTGTTGGGCATCGCTTTTTACCGCAAGGGCAATTTTTTATAGAGAGCAGAATAAAATAGCCCATGAGAAAGTAAAAATTTCCGTAATTGTCCAAAAAATGGTTCAATCTGAAGTTTCCGGCGTGATGTTTTCAATGGACCCTGTTACCAATGATAAAGATCGAATAATAATCGAAGCAGTCTGGGGGCTTGGAGAGCTTATCGTGCAGGGTTCTGTAGTGCCGGACAGATATGTAGTGCAGAAGGAAACTTTCGCGATTTTATCGAAGGAAATTTCAGACCAAGCTTTTTATCTAACTAAGATTGGGACAAAAACCATTGAGGGTACGGTGCCAATTAAAAAAAGGCTGTTACAAAAGATTACAGACGCGGAGATTATTAAGTTGGCGAAACTGGCTGATAATTTACAAAAGCATTACTTTTTCCCTCAAGATGTCGAGTGGGCCAAAGATGAAGGCAGTCTGTATATTGTTCAGACTAGACCTGTAACCACGATACGTCAGGCGCAGAATAAAATCTCACAGTCTGATTCTTACGGCATGCAAACCGCGCTAAGCCCGCTACTAAAGGGTTCAGCAGCCAGTCCGGGTATGGCCAGTGGATTAGTGAAAATAATAAAAAGTTCCAGTGAAATACACAAAATTAAAAAGGGAGATGTTTTAGTATCAATAATGACTTCTCCAGATTTTGTTCCGGCAATGAAAAAAGCTTCGGCTATTATAACCGACCAGGGAGGTGCCACATCGCACGCTGCAATAGTTTCAAGAGAGCTAGGAATCCCTTGCGTTGTGGGAACTCAGGAAGCTACTAAAAGGCTTAAAAACGATGTTGCCGTTACTGTTGACGGAACTAGGGGGCTTGTGTACCTTGGCGCAAATATAAAAGTAACTCAAACAGAGAAAAAAATTGAGAAAAAAAATAAGACACAGACCGCTACGAAAGTTTATGTTAATTTAGCGGAGCCCGACCGTGTGAAGGAAATTGCTAGAGAGAATGTTGACGGTGTTGGTTTATTGCGAGCCGAATTTATGATTGCAAATATAGGAATTCACCCCAAAGAAGCTATAAAGAAAAAAAAGCAGAATGTTTTTATTGATAAGCTTGCNAAAGATTTAGAAAACTTTTGCAAACATTTTAATCCTAGACCNGTTGTATATAGGGCAACGGATTTTAAGACAAACGAATATNGAGCTCTTCCTGGTGGTAAATTTTGGGAACCGGAAGANCCGAATCCACTTTTAGGTTTTAGGGGTGCGTACAGNTTTATTTCAAACCCTGAAGTATTTACGCTTGAGCTTAATGCGATAAAGAAAGTTAGAGAAAAGTATAAGAATCTTTGGCTTATGATTCCTTATGTACGCTCCCCCCAAGAGCTTGCAAGAGTCAGAAGAATCGTAGCTTCTGAAGGGCTTTTAGCTTCACCTTCCTTTCGATTTTGGATGATGGTAGAGTTGCCTATAAACGTTATCCTTATTGAAGAGTTTATAAAGGTTGGAATTCATGGTGTTTCTATTGGTTCAAACGACCTGACGATGCTTATTCTCGGAACAGACCGCGACAACGAAGAGGTTAAGGAAGTCTTTGACGAACGCTCGCCTGCCGTTTTGTGGTCACTGCGGCGTGTGATAAGAAAATGCAACAAACACGGCGTTTCTTCTTCTATCTGTGGCCAAGCGCCTTCTTCTTACGACGACTTAGTTGAAAAACTCGTTCGCTTAGGCATTACAAGCGTATCCGTAAACCCAGATTCAATAAATCGCGTAAGAGGAATTATTGCTGAAACTGAAAAATCTATAATAAAAGGTAACTAGATGGCAAAAATAACCAGAATTTGGGCAAGAGAAATATTGGATTCAAGAGGAATTCCAACAGTGGAAGTTGCTTGCCAAATAGATACTGGTCATTTTGGAGTATCTTCAGTACCCGGCGGGACCTCTACTGGAATCCATGAGGCACTAGAGCTACGTGACCAAGATGAAACGAGATATCGTGGGCTGGGAGTATTAAGGGCGGTAGAAAATGTTAATAATGTTTTTGCACCAGCAATTGTCGGTATGGATCCGGCACAACAAGAAGAGATAGATAGAAAATTAATTTCAATAGACGGAACAGAAAATAAATCGAAATATGGCGCAAACGCTATATTGGCTGTTTCAGAAGTCATTACAAAAGTGGCTGCAATATCTCAAGGTATAACTCTCTATTCTTGGATAAATAATTTAGCTCAAAGAAAACAAATTAAAGTAAAGATGCAAATTCCTACTCCCTTAATTGTTGTTATAGAAGGAGGTTTACACGGAGCAGGTAACTTAGATTTTCAGGAGTTTCATCTAATTCCAGCTTCGTCAAAAAAATTCAGTGAATCTTTGATGATGGGTGTAGAAATTTTTTTAATCATTGGAGATAACCTTAAAAGAAGAGGTGCAATACATTCATTCGGGCAAGAGGGGGGTTATGCACCTAACCTTTTTACTAACGCTGATGCTTTTGAAGTAATAGTTGATTCGATAAAACAAACTCATTATGACTTGGGAAGGGATATATTTTTAGGATTAGATGTAGCGGCAAGTGTCATTTTTAAAAATAGAGGTTATGTCATAAAGGATAAATCGGGCCCTTTGGATGATAATGCCCTATTGGAGTTTTATAAATCTCTAAATGACCAGTATCATCTTGAGCTAATCGAAGACGCTTTCGCAGAGGATGAATGGGGAAGCTGGAAAAAACTGTACAGCCTATTAAGCGACCAACTATTAATTGTCGGTGATGACCTTTTGGCAACAAACCCCAAAAGAATAGAAAGGGCTATTATGGAAAAGGCCTGTAATACCATTTTGGTAAAACCTAATCAAATTGGCACTGTATCGGAAACATTGGGGGTTATAAAACAATCCAGGGATGCAGGCTGGAAAGTAATAGTTTCTCACCGTTCTGGCGAGACAAACGATTGGTTTATTGCAGACTTTGCGGTAGGGGTTGGAGCCGATTTTGTTAAATTTGGTGCTCCAGCCAGGGGTGAAAGGGTGGCTAAATATAACAGATTGTCGGCTATTGAAATGGAGTTACTGCAGTAATCTATGAGTGCTTCTGAACCCGTCAAATTAGTACTTCTGGCTATCCTTGATGGCTGGGGTATTGCACCCGATGGGCCGGGAAATGCAATTTCTTTGTCAAATAAACCAAATATGAATCGTTTTTATGCTTCTTTCCCAAAAAGTCAACTGTTGGCTTCAGGAGAGTCGGTCGGACTTCCCCGAGAGGAAGCAGGAAATACCGAGACTGGGCATCTTAATTTGGGTTCGGGAAGAATTGTATATCAAGACCTAATGCGAATAAATATGTCTATAGCGGAAGGGTCTTTTTTCGAGAACCAAGCATTCATCGAAGCTTTTGAACATGCAAAAAAAAACAATTCCAATCTTCATTTAATAGGACTTATAGGGGCTGGTGGTGTACACTCTAACATCGAACATCTTTTTGCACTTCTTAATTTTGCAAAAAGACAGGGTTTTCCCAGAGTTTTTTTGCATATAATTACTGACGGCCGCGATTCGCCTCCTACTGCAGCGCTGACATATATTAAAAACGTTCGCAAGATAACTGAAAAGGAAGGGGTAGGCAAAATTGCATCCGTAATGGGTCGATACTGGGCAATGGATAGAGATTTTCGCTGGGAACGTACCGCAAAAGCCTATTTTACTTTGACGAAAGGAACGGGAATTTGCCATACATCTGCGGAGGAAGTTATTAGCGATTCATATAACTTAGGCAGGACTGATGAGTTTATAGAACCTTGCTCTCTCAATGGAGAGGACGGTAATCCCATTGCTCTGATAAAAGACCACGACTCTATAATTTTTTTCAATTTTAGGATAGATAGGCCAAGGCAATTGTCTGCGGCTTTTTTGATAGATAATTTAAATAAAACTTCCAAACCCTGGGGTATTGAAACTTACAGGATGCGTCATGGTGAAACTACCGTAGAAGAGCCGGAGCCGGAAAGTGGAGGCCAGCACGCTTTTGAAAGAGGTCCTACTTTAAAGAATTTATACTTCACGATGATGACAGATTACGGAAAGTTCTTAACAGAAGCAGGTGCTAAGGTAGCCTTTCCTAGAGAGCAGCTGACAAATACACTGGGGCAGGTGGTGTCCGAAGCTGGATTAAGACAGCTTCGCGTGGCGGAGTCAGAAAAAGAAAGATTCGTTACTTATTATTTTAATGGACAGAGAGAACTTGCCTATCAAAGCGAAGATAGGTTAATAATTCCCTCACCTAAGGTGCCTACATACGACCAAAAGCCTGAAATGTCAGCCAGAGAAATGACAGACGTACTTTTGTCCCGCCTACAAGATACGACCCCTTATTCATTCGTTCTTGTCAATTATGCCAATCCCGATATGGTAGGACATTCCGGCAATATTGGAGCAACAGTTAAGGCATGCGAGGTAGTAGACGAATGTTTAGGGAAATTAGCAAACTATGTTACTACTTTTAACGGTGTAATGTTGGTTACGGCAGACCACGGAAATGCGGAAGAGCTGATTAATTTAAAAACGAACGCTGTTGATACTGAACACAGCAACAACCCTGTTCCTTTCCTTGCACTATCAAAGCGTTTTATCGGTAACAATACAACTNTTCCTCAAGGTATACTTGCGGATATTGCTCCAACGGTATTATCNNTACTNAACCTTCCTATTCCATCCGCAATGACAGGCAGAAATTTATTAACAAGCTTATGGAGCAAATAACTCAGTTTGTTGTTATTAAATTAACTTTTTTAGTTGAGCACTACGGGCTTTTGGCGGTATTTTTTTTAATGACCGCGGAAAGCGCTCTAATTCCTATTCCTTCAGAAATAACTATGCCTTTTGCTGGATTTCTAGCCGGAAGGGGTCTCATGAACTTTTGGCTGGCCGTTAGCGTCGGAGCTTTTGCTAATTTAACCGGGTCTGCCTTAGCTTATTGGCTTGGTTATAAAAAAGGTGAAGAGTGGGTAAGAATAGCGATTAAAAAATGGGGAAAGTGGTTATTTATTAAGGAGGAGGAATTTGACAAGGCAAAAACGTGGTTTAGTAACTACGGCCAGTGGATTACTTTCGCATCAAGACTCCTACCTGTTGTTCGCACATTTATATCACTTCCAGCGGGTATTTCCAAAATGGACCTAAAGCTATTTTCAGCACTTACCCTTTTAGGTTCTTTTATCTGGTCAGCTTTCCTTGCATATTTGGGTCTGAAGCTTGGACAGAACTGGATATCTATTGAGCCCTACTTTAGAAAATTTCAGATTTTAATAGCAGTTCTGGGAATATCCGCTGTGATATTTTATATATGGAGTCACATCAGGAGGAATAAAAAGGGTTAAGATAAATACCTTTTCAATTCCTACCGTACTTTCTTATTAAACCAACTACTTTTCCCTGAATACGTACGTTTCTTACAAAAAGTGGGGCCATGCGTGCGTTTGCCGGTTCCAATCTGATTCTTGTAGCTTCCTTAAAAAATCTTTTTAGTGTTGCCATGCCGTTATCCAAAAGCGCAACCACGATATCCCCGTTTATGGCAGCATCTGTTTGTTCAATGACCACAAAATCTCCGTCTCTAATCTGCTCTTCAATCATCGAATCTCCCCTGACCTGGAGAACGTAAACGCGCTTTTTATTTGTTATAAAGGCGGGAGGGATCGAAAGCGACGCGCTGGGATCCGTATAAGGTTCTATGGGGGCTCCTGCGGCTACGAAACCCAGTATCGGGACTTCAACACCCTCACTGGAGAAGTTTATCTCTTCGTTAATAAGCTCTATCGACCTGGTTTTACCTATCTTTCGTTTAATCAGGCCTTTGTTTTCCAGAGTCTGCAAATGTTCATGTACTGTAGCGAGGGAAGAAACGCCTATTGCCTCAGCAATTTGTTTCAAAGTTGGAGCAGAACCGCTTGATTGGATGTGTTGTTTGATAAAGTCAAGTATTTGTCCTTGTCTTTTGTAGATAATCGGAGCCATAATATATTTTTTATACAAACAAAACCCGAAGATGTCAATAGGTAAATTGTGATAGAATTCTAAAATATGGGTAAATTTAGAGTAAAGTCTGACTATAAACCAACAATAGAACAAATAAGGGCTATAAACTCTCTTTCCAGAGGAGTGTTAAACGGTAAAAAGTATCAAACTCTATTGGGAGTAACAGGTTCGGGAAAAACTTTCACTGTCGCAAACGTTATAGAAAGGTTGCAACGACCTACCCTTATTATTTCTCACAATAAGACTTTGGCCGCACAGCTTTATCAAGAACTTAGGGATTTTTTCCCAAAAAACGCCGTAAGCTATTTCGTTTCATACTACGATTATTACCAACCCGAAGCTTATATACCTTCGACTGATACTTATATCGAGAAAGATTCCGATATTAATGAGCTTATTGACAAACTTCGCCTTGCAGCCACCACAAACCTACTAACTCGTCCCGATACNATTGTCGTAGCATCGGTCTCTTGTATTTANAANATAGGCTCTCCTCGTGAATACGGTCATTTTGTCTTTGAATTCAGAGAAGGACTGAAAGCTCAAAGGGAGCAAATAATCGATAGGTTTATTGATTTACAGTACGAAAGAAGTGAGTTTGGGTTTAATCGAGGAACCTTTAGAGTAAGGGGTGATACCCTAGATATTTATCCGGCCTATCAGGATGAAGCAATAAGAATTGAGATCGCTTCAGGTGTTATAAAAAAAGTAACGGTAATAAACCCAATTACAGGCTTGAAGGTCAAAAATAATCAAATTTCCACTAAAGCTCATGTGTTGTATCCCGCCAAGCACTTCATGACAGACCCAGTTAAGAACAAAAGTNTTTTTGGGCAAATAGACTCTGACCTAACAAAAAGAGTCGATTTTTTCAAAAAAAACGGCAAACTTTTAGAGGCNCAGAGAATTCAACAAAAAGTGACCTACGATTTGGAAATGATAAGTCAGTTCGGATACGTAAAAGGTATAGAGAATTATTCTAGGTATTTTGACGGACGGAGCCCCGGAGATGCCCCTTATACGCTACTTGACTACTTTGCTCAACCCTACAAAAAAAATTGGCTAGTAATTGTTGATGAAAGCCACATGACATTTCCACAAATAAGAGGAATGTTTAACGGTGATATGTCACGAAAAAAGACACTCATAGAATATGGATTCAGACTACCGGCTGCGATTGACAATAGACCTTTAACCTTCGAGGAGTTCATAAGAAGAATTCCAAATTTTATTGCAACCTCGGCGACACCTGCCGAATGGGAACTTTCCATGTCGCAGGGAAAAGCTACACAACAGCTTTTAAGACCTACAGGAATACCTGACCCGCAAGTGGAAATAAGACCTACTAAAAATCAAGTAGCGGATGCAATTGGGGAAATTAAAAAGCAGGTAAAAAAGAAACAAAGAACGTTGGTAACGACTTTAACAAAACGAACAGCCGAGGATTTGGCAGCCTACCTTTCCGAACAGGGCCTAAAAGTTCATTATCTGCACTCCGATGTCAAAACGCTGGATCGGGGCGACATTCTGGACGATTTAAGACGGGGTAATTATGATGTTTTAGTCGGAATTAATCTTTTACGGGAAGGCTTGGACCTGCCGGAAGTTTCTTTGGTCGCTATTCTGGATGCGGACAAAGAAGGATTCCTGCGTAGCGACGTGACCCTTATCCAAACAATGGGCAGGGCAGCCAGACACCTCGAAGGACACGTTATCATGTATGCCGACCGAGTCACAGGCTCGATGCAGAGAGCCTTGAGCGAAGTCGAGAGGCGTCGGAAATATCAGATAAAGATGAATAAAAAGCTCGGTATCACCCCTAAATCCATCGAAAAACCGATTCGCGAAAAGTTAATAGAAAAAGAAGAGGAGCCAGGAATAGAAAGGCTTTTCGGAAAGGAAGAATCAACCTTCCTTAAACTTCCCCACATTGATATGGAAGGACTTACCCCAATGGATAAAAGAAGACTTTTAAATAATCTTAAAAAAGAAATGCGTCTGGCTGCGCAAGACCTAAATTTCGAGCTAGCTGCAGAAATAAGGNACAAGATAAAGGATATCTCAACTCGTCTAATCATATAGAAGTCTATATAATAAGCTAATTCGCGTTATTCGAGGGGGATTTTGCATGGAAGAAGTAATTAAAATAAGAGGAGCCAAACAACATAACCTTAAATCAGTCGATTTGGATATTCCTAAAGAAAAACTCGTCGTATTTACCGGTGTTTCCGGCAGTGGTAAAAGTTCTTTAGCATTTGACACAATTTATGCAGAGGGCCAAAGAAGGTATGTTGAGTCGCTATCAACATATGCTAGGCAATTTCTGGGCATAATGGAAAAGCCGGACGTTGAACATATAGAAGGGCTTTCTCCTGCAATATCTATTGACCAAAAAACAACGTCCAGAAATCCCCGCTCTACAGTCGGAACTGTTACAGAAATCTATGATTATTTGAGACTTTTATTCGCTCGTATAGGTCACCCGCATTGTCCAATATGCGGAAGAGAGATTGCGCGACAGAGTATAGATCAAATCGTAGAATCTGTAGTTAACTTAATTCGCGAAGCATGTCGTAGAGATAAAAGAGCCAGGTTTTTGGTTATTTCACCCATTGTCCGAGACAGAAAAGGTGAATTCAGCTCACTTTTTGATAACTTAAGAGCCAAGGGTTTCAAACAAGTAAGAATTGACGGATTTATCAAGGACCTTTCGGAAGATCTGGTTTTGCTAAAAACAAATAAGCATACGATCGAGGCTGTTGTGGACAGAATTGCAGTCGGTGTTTCTAATCTAAAAGATAAGATTTTTACTGAAAATCTCCGGTCCCGTCTTTTCGATTCTTTACAGCAAGCTTTAAATCTTTCGGACGGTAATGTCATTATGACCAAGATTTTAGATAACTCTTTTGAAATCCCCGAATTACCTAAGAAATTTGAAGACCTTCTTTTTTCCGAGCGCTTTGCCTGTCCTGTAGACAATATTCAGATTGCCGAAATAGAACCCAGAACATTTTCTTTTAATTCTCCCCATGGAGCTTGCCCCGAGTGCACAGGATTGGGAAAAATATTAAAAGTGGATCCTAGTGTCGTTTTCGCTGACGCTATATCTATAAGAGAAGGAGGAATTTTACCTTTTTCATCAATGTTTGAACATGATACTTGGTACTCAAGAACAATACTTAAAGTATGTGAGGAGCTAAATATCGATACCAGAGTCGCTATCAGAAATCTTTCAAAGCTACAAATAAAGACTCTTCTTTACGGTACAGGCGAAAAAATCTACAAAGTCAAAGGTCCTAACCGTTTCGGTAGGCTAACTTATATTTGGGAAACGTTTAGTGGAATCGTTGGAGAGCTTGATAAGCGTTATAAAGAGAGCGAATCAGATTATGTAAGAGCGCAGATTGAAAAATATATGAGGCAAAAGGTCTGCACAAGCTGTAAGGGTACGAGACTAAAAAAAGAGGCATTGGGTATAACAATTGCAGGGCTTTCTATTTCGAATATCGGAGATTTTTCAATCGCAGATGCTCTTTTATGGATTGATAAGCTTGCGGAACAAAGCGCTTTCCTTTCAGAAAAAGAAAGGCAAATAGGAAATCTTATACTAAAAGAAATTTCTAAAAGACTGGGTTTTTTAATATCGGTCGGGCTGGATTATTTAACTTTAGGAAGAGAGGCCGGAAACCTCTCGGGCGGTGAAGCTCAAAGAATTCGCCTTGCTTCTCAGATCGGTTCGGGTTTAACAGGAGTCTTATACGTCTTGGATGAGCCAACTATCGGTCTTCACCAAAGAGACAATCAAAAGCTTATTGATACTCTGAGAAGGCTTAAAAATTTAGGCAATACTGTCGTAGTTGTTGAACACGATAGAGAAATGATATCCCAAGCCGATTGGGTTATTGATTTTGGACCCGGAGCAGGCAAAGATGGAGGAAAAGTTGTAGTTTCCTCAAAACCGAGCGATCTTGTAAAGGAAAAACTTTCGCTTACTGGCCAATATCTGTCTGGAAAAAGAAAAATTAACATAAAGAGTCAAATTGAATTTAGTAACGGTAAGGCCTTGAAAATTCAAGGATGCAAAAAGTTTAACTTAAAAAATTTAAGTGTAACCTTTCCACTAGGAAAATTGGTCTGTATAACCGGTGTTTCCGGAAGTGGGAAATCAACACTTCTGGTTGAAACTTTGTACCCCGCACTTTTGCAAAATTTAAATCCATATTTTAGAGGCGAAATTGGAGAATTCAAACGACTTGAAGGTATGGAAAATATCGATAAGGTAATTTTAATAGACCAATCCCCAATAGGCAGAACTCCCAGAAGTAATCCCGCAACCTATACGAAGGTTTTTGATTTGATAAGAGAGGTTTTTGCAAGTACAAGGGANGCAAAAGTCTTGGGTTTTAGGAANAGTAGATTNTCTTTTAACCTAAAAGGCGGAAGGTGCGATGCCTGCGAAGGTCAGGGTCAGCTAAAAATCGAGATGCAATTTATGAGCGATATTTGGGTGACTTGCGATGTTTGTAAAGGTAAAAGATACAATACTCAAACCATGGAAGTTAACTACCGTGGCAAAAATATTTCTGAAGTATTACAACTAACAGTTGCAGAAGCTAAGGAGTTTTTTCACTCTAACTATAAAATAATTAATAAGCTTGATACCTTAGATAAAGTAGGGCTTGGATATATAGAGCTGGGCCAACCTGCCACTACCCTTTCCGGGGGAGAAGCGCAAAGAGTCAAGCTGTCGGCGGAACTTTCCAAAAAAGATACGGGCAGGACTGTTTATATTCTTGATGAACCCACAACAGGTTTGCATTTTGCAGATCTTGAAAAACTTTTGCAGGTTTTGCGCATTCTTGTAGACAAGGGTAACTCGGTTTTGCTTATAGAGCATAATCTGGATGTAATTAAAAATGCAGATTGGATTATCGATCTTGGTCCCGAAGGTGGAGAAAGGGGTGGGGAAATTGTGGCAGAAGGCAGAGCGGAAGATATTAGAAAGTCAAAAAGTTC
>C687J35174_10009702_pt1 | contig 12042 bp, 14 predicted proteins | sample RifCSPhighO2_01_FD_35174 | JGI IMG/M metagenome (IMG submission 35174) | reverse complement strand
ACTATGATTGTTTCTGAAAACAAAAAAGTCTTGGGAGTTATTGCTGTTGCTGATGCAATAAAACCAGATTCATCTCATGCAATAAGAATGCTGAATGCAAAAAAATATATTAATTTTATGATTACTGGAGATAATGAAAAAACGGCAAAGGCTATTGCAAATCAGGCGGGAATAAAATATGTAATTGCCAACGTTCTTCCCGAAGATAAAGCCAAGGAAGTTTCTAAACTGCAGAGACGGGGTTACGTGGCTTTTGTTGGAGATGGCATTAATGATGCTCCTGCTTTGAAGCAGGCAAATGTTGGAATTGCTATGGGAACAGGGACAGACATAGCTATAGAGTCCGGCGATATTGTTTTAGTCAAGGGATCTTTACAAGGAGTTGTAAAGTCTATAAATTTATCAAAGGCTACTTTTTCAAAAATAAAGCAGAATTTGTTCTGGGCGTTTGCGTATAATGTGATAGCCATTCCTTTAGCTGTTGGAGGAGTTTTACACCCAATAATAGCGGAAATTGCAATGGCTTTAAGCTCTATAACTGTTGTAACAAATGCCAATCTTTTGAGAAGGAAGAAAATATAATAAAATTTATAAAGAGAATTCTTAATCTAAAATAGCTCAAAATGAAACATGTTAACGGTTATCTCGAGTTATTAAGATTGCGTTCTAATGAGACATATGAACATAGTCTTAGGGTAGCGGAGCTTAGCTTGAAGTTGGGGAGGATTAATGGTTTAGAGAGTTCAGATGTTGACACTCTTTACAAAGCAGGATTGCTTCACGATATTGGAAAAATAGAAGTTCCAGATGGGATATTAGCAAAAAATGGAAGTCTAAGTGAAGAAGAACGAATGGTTATAAATGAACACGTTAGAAAGGGGTCTTATATTTTACAAAACGAAGGGCTTGAAGAAGTAAAAAAAGTTATGCTTATGCATCATGAATTTTCTCCTAACCCTTATCCGAGAAACGGTGAAAGAAGAGATGGTCATAGAAATAATGGCTCTGATAGAAGAAGACAAGTAGACTTTAGGACTTACTCGTTAGCGCAAATGCTTGCAGTCTCAGATACTTGCGATGCTTTGGTTTCACCAAGAGCTTACAAGCCCGCATTAAGCAAAGATGAAGTTAAAGCCGGACTTGAAAAAGGATTTAAAGGAGAAAGAAAATATATAGATCAAGTTTTGAGCTTGGTTTAAGGGAATTTTTGATCTAAGTTTGGTATAATCTTTGTGTGTGTCGTATGATTTGCTCCAGATCTGTTTGGGTGTTATTTTCTAAGTTTAAAAAAACCGATTTGGGTAAGCCAGCTTTTGCATGTTCCTCAAATCTTTCTTTTAATGTAATGTAAGAAGTTATATTGTCTAAGAAAAACTTATCGGCTTTAGACTCTCTAGCTCTTTTTATCATTCTACTTTTAATTTCTTCTATCTTTGACTCCATAATTAAAAAAGTTGTCTGCTCTTCAAATTTTCTATAATTATTAATGGCTAAGTTCTGCATCTCATTAACTATCCCAAGAAATTCATCAAAACCCATGTTTTCTTTAGAATAATGATAGCCATAATAACAAAAAGAAGGTAATGATAACAACCCCCGGTCTAACAAAACTAAGCCTTCCCTTTGACTTTCTTCAAGACGCCTAAAAAGGTTTGAATAAAATTGAAGTGCTAAACTTGATTTAACGTCCTTCAAAAATGGGCAGTATTTATTATAAGCTTCTCTTATAAAATCGGGCCATGTTTCCCCACCCTTTGTTATTTTTTCAATGATTTTTGAACCACTATCCTTCACAATCAAATCGAGTAAGGTGCTTTTCCCCGTTCCTTTAAGTCCCTCAAAAGTTAGTATTTTCATCTTCTGTATTTTGGCTTTCTGTTGTATCTTTCAAATTTAGTGTTATTGTCAACAAATTTTACTTTTTTGTAGAGATAATAATAGTTTTCCGGGAATAGACTTCTATCAAAATATTGTTCAAAAAGTTTTCTAATCTCAATTATTATTGATGCCTTTGGTATCCCAAATTCCCTATTTAAGAGGTTGACGAACTTGTCCAATACATGCTTACCCAGATATTGATCATAAACAAGGCTGTAAGAAACTTCTTTTGGGCATTCTTCACCCATAATATGTTTTTTGAAATTAGTCTTTAGACCATTTTTCTTCCTTAATTCTTTGTCTAAATATATGCTCTGAAAGTCCCTATGAATTAATCTTGTTATCTCTAAATCTCTGTCAATTTCAACAAGAACATTCTGTCCATGACATTCCAGTAATATTCCATAATTGTTGATAAAAAAGCTCATATTGATAAACAAAGGTCTGACTATTCTTTCAATAAAAAAGTCTAATGGGTCAGCATTTTTTTGTTTAACAATTTGAACGAACAATGGTTTGTGGTCTTTATTTCTTATGTCTTTTGAATAAATAGAAAATAAAGGTACAAGATTTCTTTTTTCCTTTATTTTGGGCCTAGGGGTTTTTTCACGTATTATCATCCCTACATCTTTATACGACACCCCTATACTCTCAGGTAAATAACCAAATGTTTTTGGGCATGTTGTTAAATTCTTTTCTATTTCTGAAGAAATAAGAATACTGTGGGCTACTGAATTTTCCCTCAATCTTCTTATATAACTCGATATTCTCTTATTAAGGTGGAGCTTTATGAAAAATTCTTGATTTTTTACTAAAAGAGTTCGTGTTGAAGCGGTTGGCTGTACAAATTTATCCAAGATAAGTGAATTATTTTTTACCCAATCTAATTCATTAATCATGTCTGGATGAACAAAAAATTTAACCTTATCTTTTGATATTATCTTCTTGTAAATTTCTTTTTTGGGTTTGGATAAGAGGAGCTTAACATCGGTTAATGGCAATTCAATATAAGGTAAAATGAATTGACTTTCACCTGTTTTGGGCTGATATCTCTCTGATGTTTTATTTACAACGGTTCTTTTATACCTATTTACATATCTCTCAGCGTAGATATAATTTTCCGGTTTTGATATATCCTTAATTAGCATTGTCATTTCCTATCCTTATCCCTTTTATGCTTTTTTTTGCCCAATCTCCTAATGTTTCAAAACCCCGCTGTCTCATCTTTTTTCCCTCTTCTCTTTCCACAATATAGGGTGGCTTAAGAATAAACAGTCTTTTTTTAGCATCATAACCATATTCCATAAGAGTTTTTGAAAGGAATTGTATATCTTCAGGATTTTGTGCAACACCTTCATTTGATTTTGAGTTGGGATTATAATCAAGCCCTATAAATCCGTTAGCTAAATTCCCTACATTTATCCATCTCACAGTATTTCCATAGTCCTTGATATCTGTTTTCACGCCATCTATTTCCTCTTCTGTCCATAGAGCACCTTCAAATTGACCAACAACAGCGTCAATATGGTGTCTTGGACTTCCCATTATCAAGACGGTTCTTCCCGTTTCCCTTTCAGTTGCTCCCTTTGTAAAGGGCATAGATAAGTAGACATCAAAATATCTGTCATTTTCAGGAAATCTAAATAACATCTTTCCGTCAACCAGACTATATGAAAGAGTTTCGTCACTTAAGGTAGGAAGCCTTTCAAAATGTTCCCCATACTTGTCTTTTATTAAAGAGATCAGATCTCCTTTTTGCCTTGGAGCGCTTATTCTCCTTACTTTCTGTTTAGGAGCTTTCAAGACTCTTATCTGTGCATCAGGCAGTGCCCATGTTCCAAGTTTCCAGCCCATTTTTTCCTCCCATTAAAGATTTTAATTTTTTAACGTTCTTTTCCAATCCATATTGCCTTTCACTTCTTGATGTTTCAGTGTAATATTTATGTTTTTCAAGAAATGTTAGAGTCTGCCTTTGCCAAGCACTTTTATCTTTAACGCCAAGTTCTTTTCTCAATGATTCATTTTTCTCAAAGAAATCTTCCCTACCCAAGTTATCCACGTCTGCATCACGCATTATTCCATCAAGAAGGGAAATTGGCTGTCTTTTGAGTTCGGTGGCCAGTATTAATCCTGAAACAAGATCAGTTTCTGAATCAGAGTACCCTAATCTTGGAAGAATCTTTTTGGCTATTCTAGAACTAAATTCTTCATTTAAATCAGAGCCTACTTGGTTAACTATATCATGAAGGTATGCTGCTGTTTCCAACAAGAATACTTTATCTCTTGAAACCCCTTCTCTATAACCTATCCTCTTAACTGCTTCAGCAACATCTTCTGCATGGGTGAAATTGTGATAAGCAGATTTAGGCATATATCTCTGACTATATCTCTTTACTGCATTTAACTGTGTTTTAACTTCCGGTGGTTTCTCTATTGTTTGAGTCATAATATACTATGCTTAAAGTTATATAAGAAATATCATTCATATTTTTACATAAAAACCGATAAATTTATAAGTCATTTAAGCTTTATCATAATATGAGGGTTGAAAATAATAAAACGGAAAAAGTTATTTTACTTGATGTCAAAGATAAAAAAATTCTTTTTGAATTAAGCAAGAATGCTAGAGTTCCCCTGACTAAAATCTCAAAGTCAGTTAGACTATCACGAGATTCAGTAAATTATCGTATAAATCAAATGAAGAAGAATAAAATTATCCTTAATCCTCTTCCAGTCATTGATATAAATAAGATTGGATATACTTCCTTTCATATTTTCTTGAAGCTGAGAAATATAACTGAAAGCATAGAAAAAGAAATAATAAAGAAAATTATTTCACTTGATTATATAAGGGCTATTCTTAAATTTCATGGGGGGTATGACTTTGAGATAGCATTGGTAGCAAAAAATGTAAAAGAGTTCGATGATTATTTGACTGAAATACTAAATAAGATAGGTAATTATATAGATGACTATGATATTTTGATAGTTTCAAAAGAGTTAAGATTTGGTTCTTTTCCTAACAGTTTCTTGAAAGAAATAGATAAGAAAAATTTTGCTAAACCTCATGATAAAAGAGAAAAGGAAAATTTGGATAAGAAAGATTATGAAATAGTTAACGTGTTAAAGAACAGTGCAGATCTATCTTTATTAAAAATAAGCGAGAAAGTAAAACTTTCTCCTGATGCGGTTTCTTATAGATTAAAGAATATGGAAAAATGGCTTATCAAATCTTACATTCCAAAGGTAAATTACCAAAAAATAGGGTATAAAATATATACACTATTAGCCAATATAACACCTATAAATGATGAAAAAGAGAGAAAAATTGAGAATTTTCTAAAACAAGATGAAAATGTCTTGTGGGCGGTCAAGACAATCGGAAAATACAATATAATTGTCTACATCTGTGTTGAGAACGAACAGGATTTACATTTAACCTTGAATGGACTAAGGAATAACTTTGGAGAGAATTTAGTCCATTATGAAACTCTTTTAGCTTTTGAAGAGTATAAGTATACTTACGTGCCAGATTGTATATTCAGATAGAAAAGCCTATAAAGGGGGAATTTTATTTTTAGACATGGAAAATCTTGAAAAGCGAATAGGATATCTGGGAATGGTTTACAGAAGACTTGAAAATGCTTCAAACCCCGAGTATATATTTGACAATGAAACACATTATGAAATGGATTCAGAACAACAGATCATAGGGAGAGAAAAACCAAGATATACATATTCTGAAGAAGAAAGAGAAAGAGCAAAAAAAGAATTAATTGAATTGTATTCCCAAACACCAGATAACAATCTTAAGGGAGTTATTAATCGCTATCTTGAAAGAAGTCGTCTGGAAGCAGAACACCCAATAGTTACTGCTACCTTAGAAATTGGAGTAGGCGCGATTGTAGCATTTATAGGGGCTTATTATATTTCTAAAGTTGTTGAGTATTTTTCGAGATAATCGAAAGTGTTAAAAACCATCTTTTTCTGGATTGTAGAGGTGATGGTAAAGAATCACCTTAGAATTCTAAAGAAACAAAATGGAATATGATCTAGAAGGATATGATGTATATAGGAAAATGCTCGATAAGCTTAATGAGCATTCTGTAGGTGGAAGGGCAGAATTGCATGGTTTAGGTTATTTTACAGTTGCATGGGAAGATGGACTAGTTGGTTTTAGTCTATGTGGTAAAGAAGAGATATTAAAATATACAACTCCCCTTACAAAGCCTAAAAGTAAAATAGAAATTCCTAAACATCAAAGACAATTAATCGACCGCTCTATGAGTTTAATTGAAATGGTTGCTAAATCTCTTGGATATTCTGAGTTACATTATGAAGTAACCTTCTGTGAAGATAGAGAAGATACAGAAAAAAAAGGTTATAGATTTGAACAGCCTGGAAGTGTTGCTGTAAAAAGATTATAATCCTCATAACAATTGTCATTAATTTTCTTGTTACTTCATCATCCAAAAACCTATAAATCCTGATTTGTATGGGTTTTAATGGAAAAGTCCTTGTTAGTTTTCTGTGCGAAGGCACAGAGTTAGGACTTTAGTATGCTCAAAATTTATCTGAGCAAATAAATAATAAAAAATTTTGACATGGAAGGGATTAGCACCAAATCAGATGACATTCTCAAAAAACTTAAAACTTGCAACAAAGTTGCAATGACCTTGCATAAGGCTCCTGATGGCGATTCCTTGGGAGCAAGCACAGCTATGAAATATTTTCTTGAAAGGGAGTTAAAGTGTAAAGTTGATTTGGTGAGCGGAGATAATTTAAGTGAAGAGCTTGCCTCACTTTCTTTAACTAAAGAAGTTAACTTTGGGAAGGATTTAACTGACTTAGACCTTGAGAAATATGATGTGGTGATATGTATTGACATAGCAAGAGAGCACATGCTGTCTTCGCGGCATCCAGACTTTGAGTTTCCTGAAAACGTGTTTGTTATAAATATTGATCATCATGATACAAATGCCTATTATGGGAATATGAACTATGTTGATTCCGATAGTCCCTCATCTTGCTCTGTTTTGACAGACTTATTTCAGAAATGGCAAGTAGAATTCGATAAGGAGTTAGCGACTAGACTGCTTTTAGGAATATGTACAGACACTAAGTTCTTCCAAATTGAAAATCATATACTTCACGCTTTTGAGCATGCCGTTTTCCTTATAAAACAAGGAGCCGACTATTTTGACTCGATTGTTCATCCAATACTTTACATGATTCCATTAAGAATAAGGAAGTTTGAGCAACTCGTTATGAAGAATTTTAAAATGGATGAAGAAAAGAAATTCGGATGGAGCACCATAAGATTTGATGAATGGAATGCGCTAAAATTAGATATAGAAGACTTAAGATTAAGCACGCATGTTATAGAAACTGTAAAAGATGTTGATTTTGTCTGTACTTTAATTGAAATTGAGGAAAATAAGGTAAAAGGTTCTTTTAGGGGAAATAAGGGAGTTAATGTTGTAAGATACGCTGAGGAACTCGGAGGTGGAGGACATAAATTTGCCGCTGCTTTTGTTTTGGAAGATACAACAATGCCTGATGCGGAGGCAATGGTATTGGAAGTTATTGAGAAGCTTGGAGTAAAGAGAGAGTAAGATATAACTATAAAATGACAACAGTAGAAAGATTTATAAATACCTTGTCTCTAAAAATAATTATGGTATTAAAAATAGATTTTAACAACCCACAGATACTTCACGGGCATTTGGAGCAGGCCTTACCTCAATGTGAATTAAGTAAAGTTGAAGGAATTTTTGTGGGAAGAAGAGGAGGATTAGTTTACGAGTTATTTACTCAGCCCCGTCTTATGGCTACAGGTGTTAGAGCAAATTCAATGAATGATATGGCAGTTATAAGAACTTATTGGGATGCTGTTCAAAGGTATATTCAATCTAGTTCAGAACACGCTAAAAAGCATGGATTTGGTTTAGTGAGTGTAGATCATGATAGACTTATTACAAATGGTTTGGATTTAGGTTCTTTTGTATACTGTGCTGGTATCGGAGATGAGAATATAGAAAGTTTTGAAAGATTTGACAAATTTTTACAAATGATAAAAGAAGGCCGACCAAAAATAGAAGAAGACTATGGAAAGGTTTGTAGTGCTGCAATTGCGGTTAAAGATTTATAAGTTATATTTCTTTAATACTTAACGAATAACCACACTTTTTTAAACCGCTTTTTGCTTTATTGTTTTACTATTTATACAATAAAAATGGCGCTTTATCTCAATTACATAAAAAAGCATAAGAAGATTTTGTTTTTTGCACTTGTACTTGCAACTATAAACCAGGTTTTTTCTTTGTTAGATCCTCAGATATACAGACTTTTAATTGACAATTATGCAACTAAAGTCAATGAACTGCCTGTTGATGTTTTTTTGAAAGGTGTGGGAGTTTTACTTTTGGCTTTTGTTGGAGTAGCTTTAGTTTCTAGAATTGCCAAGAATATTCAGGATTATTATGTTAACGTCATAACTCAAAAAGTTGGAACTGAGATGTATGCTTCTGGAGTTAGCCATGTTTTCTCATTGCAGTATGAGACTTTTGAAGACCGAAGATCAGGAGAAATATTGCAAAAGCTTCAGAAAGCGAGACTTGACACGCAAACTCTAATCACAAGCTTTGTAAATATAGCATTTTTATCTGCTGTTGGAATTATTTTTGTCTTAATTTATGCTTTAACAGTTAATTGGATGATAGCACTGGCTTACTTNTTGTTAATTCCAGCTCTAGCGATATCTATTTTTGTCATGAGCAAGAAAATACGTCCTGCCCAAAAAGCAATTGTAAAACAAGTCGCAGAGCTTTCTGGATCGACTACCGAAACTCTTAGAAACGTAGAGTTAGTAAAGAGTTTAGGCCTGGAAGATCAGGAAATAGAAAGGCTAAACAAAATAAACGATAATATCCTTGAACTTGAGCTTAAAAAAACAGTTTTGATAAGAAAGCTAAGTTTCATACAGGGAACATTGGTAAATGGAAGCAGGGCACTTATTATGTTTATTATGCTCTGGCTTATGGTTCACCAAGCTATAACTCTTGGAGAATTTTTCACATTATTATTTTATTCTTTCTTCATATTCTCACCTTTAGGTGAATTAGCTACCGTTGTCTCTCATTACCAGGAAGCTAAAGCGAGCAATGAGCAACTTGAAGAAATATTAAAGATGGAAAGCAAGACAAAGCAAAAAGAGGTAGTTGTACTTAACGCAATTAAAGATATAGAACTTAAGGGTGTTACATTCAAATACTCTTCGGGAGAGAAAAACTCCCTAAATAATATTAATATAAAAATTGATAATGGAAAGACAATTGCATTTGTAGGCCCCTCCGGCAGCGGAAAGACAACTCTTGTGAAGCTTCTTGTTGGACTTTATGAACCTACAAAAGGTGAGATGTTGTTTAATAATACGAACTCACAAAAAATAGACTTTGATGAATTTAGAAAAAGAATAGGTTTGGTTTCACAAGAAACACAGCTTTTCGCCGGAACAATAAGGGAGAATTTACTTTTCGTAAACCCCAAAGCTTCTGATAAGGAATGTTTAAAGGCACTGGAAATGGCTGCTGCTAACCCTATATTAAATCGCTCTAAACAGGGATTAGATACTAAAATAGGAGAGGGGGGAGTGAAGTTGTCGGGTGGGGAAAGACAGAGATTGGCAATTGCCCGTGCGCTACTGAGAAATCCTAGCGTTTTAATATTTGATGAGGCGACGTCCTCACTGGACTCTTTGACTGAAAAAGAAATAACCGAAACAATAAGACAAGTAATAAAGAAGCAGAAGAATATTATAACTATAATGATAGCTCATAGATTATCAACGATCGCACATGCCGATGAGATTTATGTTCTTGAAAAAGGCAAGATTGTTGAAAGAGGAACACACAAATCTCTTCTTTCAAGCAAGAGATTATATTCTGCTTTATGGAGAGAACAGAGCGGAGAGGGAAGTAAGAAGGAGTGATAAATTATAAATATGTGTGAAGTTTTGTTCTCATATAGTAATTTCTAATTAAACTTAATGTTTAATTTTGTTTATTAAATCCAGATAAATAAAAAGAAAATTTTGGCATGTCTATAATTTGTAGAGTTTCATAATTTCTCACTAAATCCGAGAATTGTGTAGTTAGCTCCATTGTGAATTGTTTAAGTTGAAATGGATTTTCCACTTCTAAGTCAATTTCATAGTCCCAGGAAGCCAAGGTCTTCATTACGGCTGTAACTTTAATATTATTATGAATAAAACTCGAGAGAGAATTTATTTTGTTCTCAGACAAATCATTAAGATGTAGCAATATTTTATAATGAATTTGATTTAGCTTCTGTTGGTTAAGGTCTATTGTGTATCCAGTAATGAAACCTGAATTATTTAATTTTCTCAATCTTAAAGCTATAGCATCAGCAGACATATTTAGTTTTTGTCCAATTTCAACCAAGGATAAGCGTGCATTATTGGCAAGAACTAGACAGATTTTTTTATCAACTCCATCAAGCTCAACTTTTTTAGGTGCATCACTATAAGAAGGAACTTTGCTAGATGGTCTTTTTTGATAAAGCAAATAATCTCTAGGAAAGAACTTTCCCTCAAGAAGAAGAGATATTGTTTTATTCATAATTTTATTATTGAATTTCTGATATATGTCTTCCACTATCTTTTGCAGTTCTATTTGATCCCTAACAACCACAATACATCCCAAATCGTAATTTCCCTCAAAGTTTGCAACCCATGCCACATTATCATTATTTACTAATTTTTTTACAATATCTTCCTTATCGATCTCTCTTACATTTTGTAGCTTAAAGAATATTTGATAAATAGAGAAACCTAGTAGTTTCATGTTTGTTAATATCATAAATTTCTTTATTATTCCCTCTCTTGTCAATCTGTTCACTCTATATCTAACAGTTTCTTGTGAAGTATGAGTCGCTTTTGCAAGTTGACTATACGTTGCTCTAGAATTTTTAGATAACTCATAAAGCATGATTTTATCTTTCTTGTCCATTCCTGTTTAAAGCTAATAATATATATAAAACTATCGGTTTTTAGTAAGATATTAATAACAATTTTTATATAATACATTTATACTCAAAGATGTATGAAAACAATAAATGTAACGAGGGTTTTAGAAAATGAATTGCATTAGTAAGTGCCTCGTCACTAATGAGGAAGAAAGAAGAATATTGAACTTAGCTAGAACCGTAAGAAACAAAATGTATTGGAGTATTGAAGACTATGAGTTCTTTTATCAAAGGTATCACCCAACCAGAGATTATTTGTATAAGATGAGTAAGAATGGAATGTCTTGGGACATTGACAGAAGAGAGATGACCAAAGCCCAAAGAGGTTCTACAAAAGAATGTGTTAGAGAAGCCCAAGAAATAAAGAGAAGGGAAGTAGATCCGAAAAATGTTATGTATAATCTTGGAGTTTTTACATTACAATCAATCTTTGTTGGGTTGAGCATGGGTATGTTATTTAGATTTAACGAAGATGCTTTTCGACCAAATTATAGAGAAAAAGTTTAGATTGCTTAGGGTATAGCAACATTCATTAACTTTTTTGGATGAAAAATATTTTTTACCATACCTTTATAAATCACCAATATTAACTAAATTTTAAGAAGTAAAATGGAAAATAGAAAGAACAGAGACCAAGAAAACTTTTGGTATAAAATGAATCTAGAACTTGCAGAAAGTTCAAGTGAAAGAAGAAGAGTTAAAAGAATGTTTGATAGGAATTTGCTCAACTCTAAAGTTGTTAACACGTTACATGCTATAGTGTTTACAGCTGGAATTGCTTTTGGAATATACCAAGCATATAAGGAAGAAATTCCCTCACCAGTATATGAAACTGTTGAACATAAAATGAACCAAACTTATCTTGATGGTTTAATAACAATAATTCCCTGGTAGATAATAAAAATTACACACCCTTTCTTGGGTACATATTATAAAATTCCCTCAAAACTTATCTTCCCCAAACTTTCTTAATATAACTTTTATTTCATCAATTGTTTTTTGCTGTGATTTTTTATTTGACATTCTTACAAACTTGATTAGCAAATTACTTAGTTCTTCTTTTTGAAGCATTTTTATCTTAAATCCATCAGTAATGAAGTAAAATCTATGGTTCTCATA
>C687J35174_10009701_pt1 | contig 12042 bp, 10 predicted proteins | sample RifCSPhighO2_01_FD_35174 | JGI IMG/M metagenome (IMG submission 35174) | reverse complement strand
ATTCAAAATGCCTTGGCGGGACTTGGCGGAAACATCAGCCCGAGCCCGCGCCAAAGGCGCGGGCGAGGTCAATCTTTCTTCAAATTCGGAATTGTGGACCCGAGCGGACTCGAACCGCTTACCTCCTCATTGCAAATGAGGCGTTCTACCAGATGAACTACGGGCCCAGAACCATACTAGATTGACATGAATCTTACTTTTTCTCAACCCCTTAGCGCATTGTGCTTCAGAGTGTAGTAGGTTCTACCCAACAAATAAAACTTAAATGTGCTAAGGGGCAAGTGCCAGCGTGATCACATGATCCAAAAATTCAGGCAAATCAGACCCGACCGCGCGAAGAGCTTTAGGCATGAGCGATTCAGGAGTAAGCCCCACCGCAGCAGCATTGTTGGCTTCTAGAAAATAGATACCGCGCTTGGGGGTTACGATAAAATCAGACCTTGAGTAATGGCGAAGCCCAAGCGCACGATGTGCGAGTACCGCAAGCCGTTGTAGTTCAGTCATTTCTTCTGGTGAGAAATTACCCGGACAAATTTCCTGCGACTTTCCTGAATATTTTGCTTCATAATCAAAAAAATCTTTATCTGATGGAGGACGAATTTCAATAGGAAGGAGAGAGTAAATGTCTTTTCCCCGGAAACCCTCTATCACGCCGCAACTTGCTTCTTTACCTTTGATAAATTCTTCTACTAATGCAACCGAAGCAACGGCAAGTGCCTTGCGAATACCGGACTCAAAACTCACAAAATCCCGAGCAATCGTCATGCCAACGGATGAACCAAGATTCACCGGCTTGATAATCGCTGGAAGCGGAACAGAACGAAACGCAGAAAGTATAGCTTCTTCTCTATTTCTTCCTTCAACCCTTACAACCGCGTACATCGGTGTTTTCATCCCCTCCTCCAAAACACGTTGTTTTGTCAAGATTTTATTCATCGCCAGTATGGAACTAAATAATTTTGATCCCGTATAGGGAACGGAAAAATGTTCAAGAATATGTTGTACCCTCCCGTCTTCACCATATTCACCATGCAGAGCATTGAACGCAACATCCACGCCTTTAAGGGCCTGTCCCGGTTTGCGCGAAGCTCCATTGATATGCCACACACCCTCTTTATCAATCAGAATGTCGCGCGGCGTATATTTCGCCGGGTGTAGATTTTTTAAGACGTTTTCTCCCGTCTGCAAAGAAACCTCGTGTTCGCTCGAGGGGCCACCGCGCAGTATCCCAACGGTAATTTTTGAACCTATGTGCATAGCGGAAGTATAGCAAGAATAATGATGAACGCGAGAAGCAATTCCATACCCTTAGTACCGCAAAGCTCTTATCATCTTACCGCCACTGACTGTACGGACTTAACGTTTGTTATCTTTTTCCGAACGGTACTGGTAAGCTCGTTTGTACGTAGATTTTGAATGGGCTACCGTTACATATTTTTTATAACGAAATACTGATGCGGTACGATAGGCAGGACGTCCATCTCTATTCCCCACTTTGGCATAGTTCTTCATATGCTTAAGAATATCCCGAAAACAAAAAAACACAAAAGCCCCGCACGGGGCTTTTGTGTTTTCAGAATTTATTCAGTCTCTTCTTCTTCAGTAGTCTTTTCTTCTTCAGGTTTTGTGTCCTCGTCCATGTTGTAGTTTTAGTTGCTGGTAAAACTAATCGCTATTAACACCAACCACTCCTGACCAGAACCTACGGCAACTACAGTAGCATCTGACAAATTAAAACGCAACACTCAAAAAACCCTGTAAAAATATGGCTATAATAGCTTCTTAATCGTGCGTCCGTATGTCTAGGTTGAATGAATTATCTCTCTCTGTGTTGTCTGAATATGATGATTCTTCATGATCAGAAATCAAGTTGTCATTGTCCGGAGTGGCATCAAGCATGATTTGAGCTTCCTGAACCGCCCGCCCCGCTTTAAGCAGTTTGGGGAGTGTGTCACGATACGACTGTGTTTCTAAATCCGCTTTTCCGCCCTCAAGCGTACTCTGTGCTACGTTCAAATCCTCCTGGAGATTGGCTGTCGTGGTTGCCGATAGATTCGTGGCACGTGTCTGTAAAAGCGCTCGTGTATGTTCATATTCCTTTGAGACTTGCTTAAATTTATTCTCAGACTTCTTTTTGAGAGCTTCAGTACGTCGGGCACTGATTTTTTTCTCAGCATTTATACGTACCTGTGAGACTTCCTCGGCAGAGTTGCGTAGCGTATCAAGCGAGCTTGACGCGCTAGATGGTGTCAACCCCCCTGCGAGACTGATAGATTCCCCTCCCTTTTTGCTCTGTTCCGCCTCCTCCGCGAGCTCTACATGTGCGTCCAGCGATGCTTCAAGGTGAGAGCTTAAATCTGCTGCGCTCTCCGGAGCAATACCCTCGTCCGCTTCAGCTAGTTTTTCTTTGAATTTCGTAACGTGACGAGCCGCTTCGTTAAACAGAGAGTCTTTGACTTTTGCGTCTAAACGCCCTTCTGAAGCGAGCGATGAAACTTCGGAAAGTCGTCGCTCGGCGAGCTGGACTTCAAGATGCGCTTGAGACGCAGCCGAAAAGGCGAGCTTCTCACGTAAGGGTTCAGTCACCGAAACCTTAAGCGAATACAGCAAACTTCCCGGCAAAGAACTCTCAGCGGCATACGATATTCCTCCACCGATAATGAAAATAAAGGAGGTCAAAGCTACATACACAACGGGCCGAGAAATATGAGAAAAATAAAAAGAAAATCTCATCCAAGCAAACTCTGAATAGGCGGGCTTGTCGTTATATATGCGCGAACCTAACTGCTCACGCAATCGGGTACGTTCAAGCGCCGAGAGCTTTTCTCTCTTCATTCGTGCAAATACTGTATGAAATAGCTTATCGTTCATGAATTTATTTTATATGACTTCTCAGGCGCGCAAGCGCTCGAGAAAGACGTACGGCAACGGTATTCTCCCGCTCTCCCAACACTCTGGCAATTTCCTTGACGGTCTTATCCTCAACAAATCGAAGCTGTAAAAGTTGCCTATCTTCATCAGACAGTTTCTGGAATAAACGAAGTGCAAGACGATACTCAGTTTCGGTCAGTGCAGACTCATCAGGATCGGGGAAATCAAAGGGCTCATCATCTTCGTTAACCTGCAACATACTCATTGGCAAAGCTTTTTTCTTTTTCCACTGATCTTTGACGTAATTGGAAGCTACCGTAAACAAAAAGGCGCGCATATAGGTAACTTCCTTTCCCCCTACTAAATACTGCCACACCTTCATAAAAACCTCCTGGGTAGCATCTTTGGCGCGATCTCGATCAGAAAGCTTGAAATAGCAGTACCGAAAAATCTCGTCGGCATGCATATCATACGTCTCTAGAAAGAGCTTTTCCAGCTTAGGATTAATCACCTTCTGTTGTATTGAGACGACTAAATATAGGCATTATTACAGCGTGGCGCATAGCGGCATAGTAGCATGTCTATAAAAGACAATACATAGACTCTAAGCCCGTGGAAGCATAAAGAAAGGCCCTGTTGAAACAGAGCCTGCAAAGCACGAACTCAAAACGAGCGCGCGCATTCACTTGGAACGCGAAAATTTAGTCCACCAACTACTTTCGGGATCACCTGTTTTAGATGAGCGTACATGAAGCACATGGACGATCAAATGCGGGGGAACAAAATCAGGAATGGGTGATGCATCAAATCCCGTCGGCTCCAACCATGAAACGTCCTTGTAAATCATTGCGACCATAGCCATGAATGTGGGAAGTTGAAAATCCGTCAAGGGCCGCCACGCGTATTGTTGGGGAAGCCCCAGCTTATGACAAATTTGCTGATAGCAGACTGCTTCATAGCGATCACGCAAGTGCCACAAGCGTCGTGCATTAGCGTGGAATAGATTGAGAAGTGATTTTTCCACGTATTCAATGGCCTCTTTCGGAAATATGTAAACTAACGCTCGGGGAATGACGAAAGCGTTTCCCCCTTCGTGCCTAATCAAACGTCCCGGCCTTAAACAAGAACCACATTGCCAGCCAGATATCACTAAGCGACTCTTTTTTTGCCTGCTTTGAGACAGCCACTCATTTTTTGCTCCACAGAAACATACAGGTAATGTTAAAGAAACACTGGTCATAAGACCCTCCTTTCTGAGTCTATGGTATCACTGGTTCAAATTTTGTGAAGTGCAGAAAATTCTCTGATGAAAAGAGACGGTACGTGATGTACTACAGGCACAGGGACTATTGAATACCGCAAAGCGTCTTCAATGCAACAAGGTCGTCGGAGCTTAGTTTTTCCCTCTCACTTTGATTGAGCGCATACATAATAGAGATCAGGTTATCATTATGTTCAAGTCCCAAAGCATGCCCAAGCTCATGCGCAAGCACGCGAATAAGCTTTGCTTTGCTGTCAAATTGATAAATCGTTATCCGCTCCCCTTTTGCGTCACGAATATAGAGCCCTGCATCAAACTCTTTTCCGACAAATTGTCCACTATTATATGAATCTATTTTGGCATTTGTTTCTCCGGCAAGTGCATTAACTTCAGCCGTGAGTATGCGAAGCCTATCGGCAAGTGCATTGACCGCAAGTCGCTTGGGTTCAAGGGTAGCCTGTAGCGCAAGTAATTCATTTTTTTCTTGGGTCAGGCGATTGTATTCACTCTTTGATCCGCCACCGCGACCATTGTATGCACTGACATCTGCTTCGTAGGCATCTGCCTTCGCACGAAAATCTGTAGCAAGAGATTCATACTCGGCTGTAGCGGTTTTGTATTGTGCAGTCAGAGCATCAAATTCGGCACGTTTGGTCTTGTACAAAGATTCCGTTTGATCTATGGCGACACCGATTTGTTGGCGATCTTTTGTTTCTTGCTGGCGTTCGTCATACACCAAGTTTATCTGGAGCTTCCCTTTTGGATCATACGTAAACAAATCACGCCCAATGGCCTTTTCCCATATATCGCTTGCTTGGTTTATAGCCTCTAAAAAATCTGTACGACTGAGACCAAACTGTGTATCAAACGTGCTAATACGGTATGCGATAGGGACTTCACATGGCTCTTTATGGAAATAATAGAAAGCAGCGGATGCTGCGCCGGCCAATGCAAGAACAAACACTGCCTGGCTTAGAATGTAAGAAATTTTTCCTCTCTGATACATATTAGGTAGATGCGTCTAGAATAATACAAGAATACAAGATAGGCAAAAGAAAAAGTGACTCAAAAGAAAACCCCGGGAGTATATACCCTCCTAGGGTTGAAATGAAAGAACGATCAGACTGTACTCGTATGGCTTGGTGGCGGATTGAATGTATCGGTAATATCCGCGACACGAGCGTACTTCGCGATAACCTCATCAAGACCACCGCCGTCGCGATAGACTTGCTTGTCTAGGTACGCGCCATCTTCAATGACGCGCCACGAATCGTTGTCAATAACATCGGCAAGCAAAAGTTCGCCTGCATCAGAAACACCGAATTCAACCTTGAAATCTACGAGTTTACATCCCACACGATTCCATGCTGTCTCCAGAGACAGGAAGGTACTCTTGGCAATATCTCCCATCCGTTTGATGTATGCAACTTCCTTGGCATCGCTCAATACCTCGTCAGGCAAAAGTATCAGGAAAGGATCCTGACCCAGCATGTCGGCCGCTGGGTTGTAAAGCCTTAACCCATAGAGGTACTTTTCAGTGGGACTCCACACAAAGCCAATGAGCGGGTCATCACAGATAAGGCTGTGTGCCTTCCATTTCTTACCACTTGTCTTGAGAAAGTACTCAAGAAGAAGTTCTTCAAAGCGACGACCCTTCACAAGACTGGGATTGCGTTTGAGGTATGAGCCGTGTGCTTCGCGGCGAACCACAACTTCGTATGGAAGCATTCGACACCTTGGTGCCCTGAAGGACGTCGGGCCTGTTTGCTCGTCAAACGCGACAGGAATGCCGGCGCTTTTCAGAAGCCGAAAGACATTGCAGGTCGTACGATTGGCAAAGTCCGCTTTGCCTTTCAAGATGTCGTGTTTTTTGCCGTCTCCGGCGGTTATATCCTCCTTCGAAAAAATGTCCACTCTGCTTGGATCTTCCTCCACGGCAAAGACTTGCTTCGTTTTACCCTCCGCAAGGAGCGCTCTACTCATAAGTTTACCTTTCTTTACAATGTTCACGATACGGAAAAGCCGTATCAGCTTGAGGACTTAACCCTCGTTATTCTGTAGGAGATACTACTCAAACTCATACTAAAAGCAACCTCCAAGAAAACTTAAAGAGTTACTTTGGGAGAGAATCGCTATTGAGAGGAAATCGTAATACTTTGAACGACTACGCCCATTACGGGCCGATCAGGACCTTCGGTCGCAACATTCTCAATTTTATGAACAATATCCATACCTGATGTAACCTTGCCAAAAACCGTGTGCTTACCATCAAGAAAATTATTATCAACCGTACTGATGAAAAACTGACTGCCGTTTGTGTCAGGACCTGCATTAGCCATTGCGATAGTTCCTGTAATATTATGATTGGTGGACCCGAGTTCATCAGCAAAGGTATACCCCGGTCCTCCAGTCCCCCATCGGTCTTTCTGCGAGTCGTCCTTACTCAAGGGGTCGCCGCCCTGAATCATAAATCCTTTTATCACGCGATGAAATTTTGTACCATCGTAAAAACCTGCTCCAGCAAGCTTAACAAAATTGGCAACCGTATTCGGGGCCTGCGTTGACAAAAGTTCTAATGTAATATTTCCAAGATTTGTTTGTATGGTTGCAATCATAATTTTGTTTGTAGAAGTTACGGTACTATTAGTGTTTGATGGGGTTGCCGTGGTTATTGCATCAGTTGTTGTAGATGTTTGGGTTTGTGCCATTGAATCTTGCTCGGTAGGCTGACTCTTCTCTCTCGTAAAGAAAAAATATCCCCCAACGATCAACACAACGATTGCTAACGAAATATAAACTCTTTGCATATGATTTAGACGAAATCATGTCGCGCAATCCGATTTAGCGAAATCGTGTCGCCCCCATGTCCTTTAAGGGGCGATGGCGCGACGCTTTTAATGGCAGTTCATTATAACCTATAAAAATTTCGCTAGCCAAGCTCCCAAACACCTACCCCTATCTTCTTGTCCTGGTATAATAAAGTTGTGAGTTTACGTGATGAATTACAAAGTTTTTTCAAAGGCGACCTGGATGATTCTCCGAAGACGCTTGAGATGTACAGCCATGATGCCAGTATTTTCTCCGTGCGACCTGCGCTTGTGGTATATCCTAAAGGTGTAGACGACATTAAGAAGCTTGCGCTCTTCGTCAATGAAGCAAAACAAAAAGGCAGAAACATCTCGTTAACGGCTCGCTCAGGAGGAACGGATATGACTGGCGGCCCTTTGAGCGAGTCAATTATTATAGACATGACTCGCTCTTTCAATCAGATAAAAGAAGTAGGTGCGGACTTTGCAGTAGTACAACCTGGTGTGTATTACAGAGATTTTGAAAAAGAAACTCTCAAACATAACCTTATTCTGCCAAGCTACCCCGCATCGCGTGAAATTTGTACGGTTGGAGGAATGGTGGCAAATAACTCCGGCGGAGAAAAGACTTTGCAGTACGGAAAAACAGAACGATATGTACGAGAACTTAAAATGATTTTGCGAGATGGCAATGAATATACGTTCAAAAAAATTACAAAAGAAGAACTGGAATCAAAAATTAATGCTGGAGGCGTTGAAGGAGAAATATACAAAAATCTTTCTGCACTTATCAAACAGAATCAAGACATACTCACTAAAGCAAAGCCTGACGTCACGAAAAATTCTTCAGGTTATTTCCTATGGAACGTGTACGATCCAGCCGACGGTACGTTTGATATCACCAAAGTCATTACCGGCTCACAAGGCACGTTTGGCATCATCACTGAAATTACGTTTGCACTTGTTAAACCAAAACCATTCTCACGAATGCTTGTCATATTCCTCAAAGACATTAAGAGACTTTCTGAATTAACTGAAGCAATTCTCGTGCACAAACCAGAAAGTTTTGAGTCCTATGATGACAACACCTTCCGACTCGCCATCAAATTCTTTCCTGAGATGATACACCGCATTAAGGGAGGCATGCTTCGCATTATGCTTAGCTTTATTCCCGAACTTTGGATGATTATGACGTCCGGCATTCCTAAACTCGTACTCCTTATAGAATTTACTTCTGATACGGTGGAAGAAGCCACCAGGAAAGCAGAAGCGGCGCACAAAGCGCTTCACACTAAATTCACGTACAAAATGCATGTAACCAAAAGCGATACCGAGACGCAGGAGTTTTGGGTGGTGCGCCGCGAAAGTTTCAACCTTCTGCGTAAACATGTAAAAGGTCTGCGTACTGCACCCTTCATTGACGATTTCGCGGTCAACCACAAATACCTCCCTGAATTCCTTCCAAAACTGTACACAATCCTCGCACGTTATTCTCTTATCTATACCGTTGCCGGACACGTTGGCGACGGGAACTTTCATATTATTCCCTTGATGAAACTCGCCGACCCTAAATCAAAAGACATCATCATCAAACTCTCACGTGAAGTATATGATCTCGTGCTATCATACAAAGGAGCCATAACGGCGGAGCACAACGACGGGCTCATTAGAACGCCATTCCTCAAACAAGCCTACGGTGAAGAGGTCTATACTTTGTTTGAAAAAACAAAGGAGATTTTTGACCCCAATACGATATTCAACCCCGGCAAGAAAGTTGGCGCGGATACGAGGTACGTGCTCGCGCATCTAGATACAAGAGTCTAAAGGTATTCACTTGTAAAATGTATGTATACTAACTTTACGCTATAGCGTAAAGTTAGTATACATACATGGTGATTGACAGTAGTGTGAATATATCCTAGTGTTGTCAGCAGAAACGAATTAACCACACGCCAGTTCACTGGGGTTAGTTCAAAAAATTAACTGAACATTGAAAAGGAGTTCTCATGACTGCGATTAAACTTATAAAAGGGTTACCGAAAGTACCTGCTATTCACCCGAAAGACGACTGGCTGGTCAGCCTTTTGCTGGAATCAAACTTAATCACATCAGTGCAAGCCCAAGAGGCACGCGAGGAGGCCAAGTTGGCTACCCCTGATATCAGCGCAGTGGACCTGCTACTTGCAAGCAAAATGGTCACCTCGGCCGATGCGGCAAAAGTGAAAGCCTTGCATTTCGGAGCCGAATTCATTGATCTGAAAAAAACACGACTGGATAGTGACGCGCTGGCAAATATCTCCGCGGTGCGAGCTCATGCCTATCGTGTGATTCCAATCCAAACATCAGGTGACATCCTCACCATTGCGATGGCCGATCCCACTGATCTCAACACCCTTGACACTTTTTCTCATCTGCTGAAGATGAAACTGGATGTTAAAGTAGCCTCCGAAGATGATCTTCAGTGGGCGCTGGACAAGTTCTATTCCTCCGGCAAGGAGGAAGGTGAGGACCTCCGAAGCGAGCTGCGTCTCGCTTGGACGTAACTGAAACAAAAGGCTGCAAAAACCCCTGAATGCTCGAGCACTCCTCGAGCATTTTTCTTTTGAAAAAAATCATCTTGCGGGAAAAAATGCGGCGAGGAGAATATATTCGCCGTGTGCATGCATCATATTTAGCCGCTATCGCGGTTAAATATGATGCAATTATACCCTATCACAATACTTCCTTCATATTTCAAGAATGACAGAACAACGATGAAATGTTCATGAAGAAACAAACACACAAATACTGGCTTGCGAAAATAGCCTTTCTGGGTAAGCTAAAGGTCAGTGTTCTTTGACAGGACCCAAAACAATAAAGGGTATGAGACCCTTTGTTGCCGTCGCTCGCTCGGGAATGAAAAAAAGATTTTTTCATTCCCCTCGCTTGCTAGGCAATAAACGAAACAACCAAAAGAAAGGAAGATTCCGTATGAAAAATCTAGCTCTGGATGCATTTTTCCAAAAAATGGAGGCAGATGGAATGGCACTGGCATTTAAGGATGTCAGATTGAAATCGGGGTACTCGCAGGTTCTACCTCCAGAAGTATCAGTCCGTACGCAATTCTCTCGAAAGGTAACCCTAAACTCCCCTGTGGTAAGCGCCGCCATGGACACCGTGACCGAAAGCACTATGGCAATCGCTATGGCAAAAGCCGGTGGTATTGGTGTTATTCACCGTAAGTTTGCCACTCCTGCCCAACAGGCAGAGGAAGTAGAACGCGTCAAGTTGTATCTCAATGCCATTATCAGCAAACCGATATGTGTGTATGAAGACGACACTATCGAAACCATCGAGTCTCTAAGGGAAGAAAAGATGTACTCGTTTCAGAGTTTCCCCGTTCTCAACCGACAAGGGAGACTTATCGGACTCTTGACCAGAAACGACTTTGATCTGTGTCAGAACGTTTGCTTACCGGCCCGCGAAGCAATGACGCAAAAACTTATCACCGCACCAGTTGGAACGACTCTTGTACAAGCGTACGCACTCATGATTAAAGAGAAGAAAAAAGTACTGCCGATTACCGACACCGAAGGTAAAGTCACGGGCATGTACATTTTCTCGGACGTCAAACGGGTTATGGAGGGTAATTCTCAAAGTTACAACATAGATTCGGCAGGACACCTCCGTGTAGCTGCCGCAATCGGTACCGGCGACTCGGCGCTCGGGCGAGCAACACTGCTTGCAAATGCGTCAGTTGACGTCATCGTCATTGATACGGCACATGGTGATTCTAAACCAGTCTTTGAAACCCTCAAGGAAATCAAACGTGCATTTCCAGACATTGATGTCGTTGTCGGAAACGTGTCTGAAGGAGCGTCCGCAAAGCGTCTCGTTGACGCAGGGGCAGACGGCATCAAAGTCGGTCAGGGTTCAGGTTCAATCTGCACCACAAGAATGGTCGCCGGCATTGGCTGTCCGCAGGTAACGGCAATCTATAACTGCGCTAAGGCAATTCAAGACTCCGGGGTACCCGTGTGCGCGGACGGCGGCATTGAGTATTCAGGCGACATCACCGTCGCCATCGGTGCAGGCGCACACTCCGTTATGCTTGGCAATCTGCTCGCCGGAACGGAAGAAACGCCGGGCGAAATCATCACCATTGATGACATGCGCTACAAACACTATCGTGGCATGGGCTCACTGGGCGTCATGATTGAAAGCAGGGAGTCCAGAAACCGCTATGGCCAGACGAATCTGGGAAAAGACAAGCTTGTCCCGGAAGGCGTTGAAGGCGCGGTGCCCTGCAAAGGACCGGTGGAAAAATCCCTCTACCAATACGTGGGGGGGCTTAGAAGCGGCATGGGCTACGTTGGTGCACGGACGATTGAAGAACTGCAAGAAAAAGCGGACTTCTATCGCATCTCCTCGGCCGGCTTGGCTGAATCACATCCACACAACATCCGCATCGTCAAAGATGCGCCAAACTACTGAAAGGAAAAACTTATGAAATTACCGAATGCGCCGGCTGTCTTCGCCATCGTCTGCACCCAATGGGGAGACACAGGCAAGGGCAAGCTGGTTGATTACTACAGCGATTGGGCAGACATCATTGCCCGCGGCACTGGCGGCGCAAACGCTGGCCATACTATTGAAGTTGGCGGGAGAAAACATATCTTCCACCTCGTTCCATCGGGCATACTCCACGATGACAAGATTAATATCATCGGCAATGGAGTGGTGTTAGATCCACGCACGTTGGTGGAAGAAATCAAGATCCTCCAAAGTGAGGGCATTGATTGCGCCAAACGCTTGATGGTCGCCCTCAACGCCAAGCTCGTTTTGCCTCAGCATATTGTCCTAGACCGCGTGCGTGAGAGCGCAGCGGGAAAAGGAAAAATTGGCACCACGGGGCGTGGCATCGGGCCGGCATATGAAGACCACTACCGTCGAATCGGTCTGGTGGTCAATGACCTCCTCAATCCTGACATCTTTGTGACTAAGCTTAGGCATAATCTCAAAGACTTTGAATTACGAAACTCCTCTCCCCTCCACTTTTCCACACACCAAAAACACCCACAGTTTTCTGTGATTCAGGGCAAAAGCGAATTTTTCTTCAAACAA
>C687J35174_10009699_pt1 | contig 12044 bp, 23 predicted proteins | sample RifCSPhighO2_01_FD_35174 | JGI IMG/M metagenome (IMG submission 35174) | reverse complement strand
AGCAGTGGGCAGTAAACTTACTCAGGTAGAACCATAAGACAAGAGTGGTCGACATCGGATGTCGACCATTTACAACAAACGATTATGAAAACCGCGATCATTCTTCATGGGATGCCGTCGAAAGAAGAGTATTTTAGTCCTGACGGTTCATCTCAATCAAATAAGCATTGGCTGCCATGGATTCAAAAAGAATTAACTTTGAACGGCATTTTGGCGCAAACTCCTGAACTTCCTGAACCATATGACCCGGTGTATGAGAAGTGGGCTTCTGTCTTTGAACAATTTGCAATCAATGAGGGCACAACGCTGATTGGGCATAGTTGTGGCGGAGGATTTCTTGTTCGGTGGTTGAGTGAAAACAAAGTAAAGGTTGGGAAGGTTGTGCTGGTTGCTCCGTTTCTCGATCCGGATCACGATGAAGTAAAATCCAACTTTTTTGATTTTGAGATTGATGAAAACATGGCTGAACGTACCCAAGGAATATTCATGATTTTTTCTGTTGATGATGACTGCGAGATTTTGGACAGCGTCAATCAAATACGTTCAAAAGTAAAAAATATTCAGATTATTGAACTCCTCCAAGGCGGTCATTTCACGATGAATGATATGAAGACAGAGGAATTTCCTGAGTTGCGCGATCTTCTCCTAAAGTAAACCAAAAAAATACATGGAACTCATTGATAAATTGGGATTGGTATATATTAGAGATAAGAAGATTTTGATGGCGAGGTCTAAAAACAAAGACGTGTTTTATATTCCAGGGGGAAAACGGGAAAGCGGGGAGTCGGACCAGCAGGCCCTATCTAGAGAAATTAAAGAGGAGCTCGGGGTGGAACTTGTTCCTGAAACCTTGCAACACCTAGAAACATTTGTAGCGCAGGCGCACGGTAAAGCAGAAGGCGTGAAGGTTCAGGCAATTTGTTATACTGGAGAATTCAAGGGAGAACCCAAGCCCAGTGGAGAAATCGAAGAAATCGCGTGGCTTGCGTATGCAGATCGCTCCCGAGTAGGAAATGTGGCTCAAATACTTTTCGACTGGCTCAAAGAACGAAATTTGATTGATTAATAAAAGTAGCGCGCTTGACATTGTGTATACAATGAGTATACTGAAAGTATGGGAACGATTAACGTAAGAATCGATAGAGATATTAAGGCAAAGGCAGGAAAAACGCTTTCTGCTTTGGGTTTAGATACCTCAACCGCGGTGCGCATTTTCTTGCATCAAGTGGTGGCCCTGGCTCAAAGAACGAAATTTGATTGATTAATAAAAGTAGAGTGCTTGACATTGTGTATACAATGAGTATACTGAAAGCATGGGAACAATTAATGTAAGAATCGATAAAGATATTAAGACAAAGGCAGGAAAAACGCTTTCTGCTTTGGGTTTAGATACCTCAACCGCGGTGCGCATTTTCTTGCATCAAGTGGTGGCCGATAAGGGACTTCCTTTTACCCCCACAAGGAATTCCGCGACTATCCGCGCGCAGTGGGATAAAGAGGTTGTCATGGCTAAGAAAAATAGCCGCCGCTACAAAACCGCTAAGGAAGCGTTGGCCGATTTTTAGTAGGTATCTACCTTTAATTGACTTTGGATTCACAGAGGGTATAATGGAAATATGTCAAGGCAATTTACGGCGATATATAAAAAGAACGGGAAATGGTATTTGGGCTGGATAGAAGAAATTCCCGGAGTTAATACCCAAGGAAGGACACTTCGAGAAACAAAGGAAAATCTTAAAGACGCGCTTTTACTTATTTTAGAAACCAACCGGCTTTTGAATAAAAAAGAAACTTCAAAAGGGAGGGTAATTCGAGAGCCGTTGTCAGTTTCTCTGTAAGAATGAAGCGGCAGGATTTTCTCAAGCATCTTCGAGCAAACCGCTGCATTCTTATACGCGAAGGCGCAAAGCACAGCGTCTTTTTCAATTCACTTACCAAAAGATCTTCCACAATACCGCGGCATAACGAGATAAATAACTTCCTGGCAAGAAAAATTTGCCAGGATCTAGGCATAGAATCACCAAAGCAAAAATAAGAATTCTATAAAACTAAGCTTCGCTTAGTTATCCACATATGAAAAAGTTCAATGTCATAGCGCTTGCGAATACGTTTGCCGTAATTGATGTAGTTCTTCACCTATTTTTTCACGTTTGGATTTGGATGAATCCAAATTCGTACGAGTGGGTGATGAACTTGTTCGTCGCCGGGCTCCGTTTGGAGGTTACGGGATTTGACTCAAGTTTTCAACATATTATCTCTGGGACAATACTCGAAGCCTCTGTTTTTTGGTTGCTCGGCGCGGCAGTTGCACTAATTTATAATAAATTCTCCAAGGAATAAGCCACTTAGAAACTAAGCTTCGCTTAGTCAAAACTAGGCCTCGCCTAGTTATGTCCTAGACCTGGTCTAGGATATAGGGTATTGACAGGATGTTCCCGTAGATTATAATGGGATTATAATACGGTTTATACTCGTATGACCCAGAAGGTTCTAAAAGTAGGAAGTTCCGCGGCGGTTACCATTCCCAAGGATATTTTGAAAGAACTTGGCGTTCGCATCGGGGATCGCGTAAAGCTGCGCTTTAACGAAGCGAAGCGCACCATTGTGATTGGGCCCGAAAAAGAAACTTCTAAGGAAGATCAAAGAATCGCGCGTCTTACCCTCGATTTTATCAATCGGTATCGCAAAGACCTGGAATCTTTGGCAAAGAAATAATGGTGCGGTATCTCACGAAGGAACAGATCCTTCTTATTCACTCAATGCTTATAGATGAAACAGGAGGGAGCCATGGCATTCGAGACCACGGCACCATTTTGGGCTTGGAGGATTTTCCCAGGCAGAGCGTTTTTGGAAAGGAACTCTATGGAACGGTATTCCAAAAGGCTGCTGTGTATGCGAGAACCATTATTTTCAATCATCCATTTGTTGACGGCAACAAACGCACCGCTATGACCACGGCTTTGGTGTTTCTTGAGAACAATGGGTATAGGGTTACCGTGGAGACAGGAGTGATCGCGAGATTCGCTTTGCGGATCATTAAAAAGAAGCTTGTTCTTGACGCCATCGCCTTGTGGTTCAAGCAGCATACTCGCAGGATATCGGAGTAAACTTGGCTTAGCCAAGTTTAAAGAAAGAAAAAGCCCACACGGAGCGGGCGGCGTATAGTGAAGGAGAACTGTTCTCCTTTATTTACAAGAATTCTATAAAACTAAGCTTCGCTTAGTCAAAACTAGGCCTCGCCTAGTTATCCATAAAACACATGAACCAAATAGCTATTGATCTGCTTACTAAGGAACGGGTGTGCGTTCTTTCTGTTGTTCTTGCTGATGGTTCGCCGCACGCGGCTGCTTTGCACTATTCGCAGCAGATTGATCCTGTAAAACTTTTCATACAAACATACCCAACCGTAAAAACCCGGGCAATTTTAGAAGGCGGCGGGGCCGCAAAAGCAGCAGTAGTGATTGGTTTTAATGAACAAGACTTTCTAACGCTTCAAATGCGCGGGATGGTGAATATAGTATCAGACCCAGCGAAACTAGAGGAGATCTACAAAATTCATTACGCAAAGCACCCAGAGGCCGAGAAATACAAGAGTTCACNCACAATATTCCTTGAGTTCACGCCAACCTGGTGGAGGTATTCAGATCTAAAAACCGACCCTGAAACGATTATAGAAAATGCATGACAATAACTTTTGAAGATTTTGAGAAGGTAGACGTCCGCGTTGGGCGGGTGATTGAGGTTGAAGATTTTCCAAAAGCCAGGAATCCTGCGTTTAAGTTGAAGATAGATTTTGGGCCGGAAATCGAGGTGAAGACCTCTAGCGTGCAGGCAGTAGGCGCGCATACCAAAGAGGAGCTTGAAGGAATGCTGGTATGCTGTGTGGTGAACTTTCCTCCAAAGAAAGTCGCAGACTTTGTTTCAGAAGTGCTTACTCTCGGATTTAAAAATACGCAAGGCATAGGTTGGGTTCTTATAACTCCCGCAAAGGGAAGCGTAGACCTGGGAAGCAAGTTGTCATAATCCAGGTTAAGGATTTGAAGTTGATTTTTTCTTTGGTTTGTGGTATCGTTAGGTATGATACGAAGATGGAAAAAAGAGGAAGCAGATACGAGCCAGGAGCAAGTAACACTCGCGCAGTTCTTGGAATCATATAACCAGAACATTCCTGCCAGTTTTCCTCACGCTTCTGTTGGAATATTAAAGAAGTTCCAAACCACGTATCCTACGCTTTTTAACCATGGAGGCATGTGGTCTATAGCCCAACACAGAAAACGGGTTATTGACTGGCTTTCTTCACATCGCGATGCTGATTGATGATGTAATGATCAAAGTGAGGGCTGGCAACGGCGGCAGAGGAGCCGTTGCTTTTAATAAGAACATAAGAACTCTGGGGCCAACCGGAGGAAGCGGAGGCAAGGGCGGCAGCGTGTATGTTGAAGGCGTTCCTGACTTGAACGCGCTCAGCCAGTTTCGGTACCGGAAGGATATCAAGGCAAAGAACGGCGAACCTGGAAAAGACCAGTGCAATGACGGCGCGAGCAGGGACGACCTTGTGCTGAATGTCCCGGTAGGAACAGTAATTTTGAATATTGAGAGAGGGGAAAAGCAGGAAGTACTGAAGATAGGGGAAAGAACTCTAATCGCAAAAGGTGGGATTGGGGGAAGGGGAAATTTCCTTTTTCGGTCTTCAACAAACACCACCCCAAGGCAATTTCAAGAAGGTTTGCTTGGCGAGCAGGTTACCCTAAGGCTTGAGCTCAAGCTCATTGCCAGCGTAGGCATTATAGGTTTGCCGAACGCAGGGAAATCAAGCTTGCTCAACGAACTCACCAGGGCGCAGAGCAAGGTTGCGAATTATGCTTTCACAACCCTCGAACCCAGTTTGGGGGCGTATTATGAGCTTATTCTTGCCGATATCCCCGGCTTGATCGAGGGAGCCTCTCTGGGAAAGGGCTTGGGAACAAAGTTCCTCCGCCACATTGAACGCACGAAAATACTCTTTCACTTGATCTCTGCGGAATCAGAAGATCCTGTAAAAGATTACCAAACGATCAGAAAAGAGCTTGAGGCGTACAACATGGAACTTACTCAAAAAACCGAATATGTATTTTTGAGCAAGAGCGATACAGTGAGTTCACGGGAATTAGAGAAGAAAATAGCAGCGCTCAAGGGGATTCAAATAGAAGCCCTTCCCATTTCTATCCATGACTGGAATAGCCTTGAAGAAGTGAAAAAGATATTGAATAAGATTAAAGCAGATACATCGAATGAATAATACGAACACACAACAGAGCACGGGATTTTATGGCCTGGGCATTGCCCCAAGGATCCTTGAGGTTTTGCAAAAACTCGGGTACGTGACTCCTACTCCCATTCAAAAGAAATCTATCCCAGCAACAGTTGAGGGGAAAGACATTGTGGGCATTGCGCAAACTGGAACAGGGAAAACCCTGGCTTTTGGGGTTCCGATGATCCAACGGTTAGCCAGCAGTTCTGGCAAAGGGCTGGTGCTTTTGCCAACCCGCGAATTGGCAGTTCAAGTGGAGGAAGAGCTGAGAAAGATAGGGAATCCTTTGGGATTGCGCACAGTGGTGCTGATCGGAGGAGCTCCCATGTGGCCGCAAAAGCAGGCCTTAAGAAGAGATCCGCATATTGTTATAGCAACTCCTGGCAGGCTCATTGATCATTTGGAACAAAGAACCGTGCAGTTGGGAGTAGTTACCATTCTGGTGCTCGACGAAGCAGACCGCATGCTGGATATGGGATTTTTGCCGCAGATCAAAAGAATAGTGGAAGCAGTTCCCAAGCAAAGGCAGACCATGCTTTTTTCAGCCACCCTTTCCCAAGACATCATGAGGATAGCTTCTTCCTATATGAAACTCCCGATACGCATTGAGGTGGCTCCCGCCGGAACTACCGTAGAACAGGTTACCCAGGAGATCTTTGTTGTGGGAAAAGACGAGAAGCCACGACTGCTCGAAAAGATATTGGGCCAATACACGGGCTCAACACTCGTATTCTCAAGAACAAAATACGGAGCGCGCCGCCTTGCCCGCGACATACGGAATATGGGGCATTCGGTTGCTGAAATGCATTCTGAAAGGTCCCTCGCGCAGAGAAAAGACGCGCTCGAGGGGTTCAAGGTAGGGAAGTATCGAGTACTTGTGGCAACCGACATTATGGCGCGGGGCATTGATGTGAAAGGCATTGAGCTTGTGGTGAACTTTGATCTTCCCATGAGAGCCGAGGATTACGTGCACCGCATTGGAAGAACCGCGAGAGCGGGCCAGGCAGGGCATGCTATTTCTTTCGCAACCCCAGACCAGAGAAAAGAAGTTCGGGAGATCGAGCGCTTCATTCGAAAGCCCCTTCCCGTGTCTCCGCTTTCCGATCTGCCGCCAGCCCGTTTCGTACCCAAAACACCCTATGTTCCGAGGCCAAGATTCGCAGGCGCGAGACAAGGGCCTCGTCCATTTTCTCGGTATCAAAGAGGCAGAAGGCCTTCTTGAATTGTTGGAGATAGCGTAGTAGAATAAGGGCGTATGAGATCTGTTTTTACCATAGTGCTTGCTGTAAGCTTTTTGGGCATAACGCTTTTTGGAGTTCTCGCGGCTAATCACGACAACTCCCAGGCGTTCATGGGATGCTTGGCCTCCTTGGTGAAAGGGGCCATGTGCCCTGACCAAACAGATCTGTTCTCGTTTGCGAATTTTCATCTTGACGTATTTAAAGTATTTTCTCTCGCTTTCTTAATTATCTTGCTTTTGGCAGGAGGCATATTGGTTTCGTTCCCAAAAAGCGAGGTTTCGCGTTCGGCGCGTTTCCAGATCAAAAGACTGGAAACTTTTGTTTCTCGCGCCCACTATGCATTCTTGAGCTGGTTTTCTCTTCACGAGAACAGCCCCAGCATTCTCTAGGCGCTGACTTGCCGAGCCATGGGTCGCGTGGCTTTTGGTATTTCTTTTATTTCTCTTAACTATTATGAACAAAAATATCGTTATTCTGATTGTTGGTACGATCCTATTGTTTTTGGGCATTGTGTTTTTTGCTAGACCCCAGGAAAAGAGCGCGGAAAGTTTGCTTCCTGCTTCCAAGGGCATGCTGGCTGCTTTGGAACAGTCCTTTGATTTTGGAACTATCTCAATGAAGGCAGGAAACGTAAGCCATATGTTCCAGTTCAAGAACACAGGTGAAGAGCCGGTAACTATTGGACAGATGTATACTTCTTGCATGTGCACGAATGCGACGCTCATAATAGGTGGAAAGGAGTTCGGCCCGTACGGCATGCCAGGCCATGGTTTTGTTCCAAAAGTGAATAAGAGTATTGAGCCGGGTGGGCAAGCTTCGGTTGAAGTTGTGTTCGACCCTGCCGCCCACGGGCCTGCTGGAATTGGGAAGATCCAGAGAAGCATAATTCTAGAGAATAACGCGGGAGATCCTTTTGAGTTTCTGATCTCTGCGAACGTCACTCCATGAGTAAGAAACTATTCATTCTCATAGTTTTGAGCGTTCTGCTTTTGGGCGTTTTTCTCTTTTTCAGGTTCAGCGGTTCTGGAACAAGCGTACTCTGGAGTTTGAGCAACAAAGGATCATGGCTCTTGCCCTTGGTAGCAGTGTCTGCATTGATAGACAGCATTAATCCCTGCGCGTTCTCTCTATTGCTTCTAACCATTGCGTTCCTCTTCAGTATTGGGAGGATGCGTTCAAATGTACTGAAGATAGGAGGAGCATATATTGCGGGCATATTCCTGGTGTACATACTTATTGGCTTGGGTATTTTGCAAGCCCTGCACCTGTTCAACACTCCGCATTTCATGGCAAAGCTTGGCGCTTCGCTCCTGGTTGCTTTGGGCATGATCAATGTTGTGAACGAGTTCTTCCCGAAATTCCCGCTTAAGCTTCAGATCCCTCAGGCCGCGCACCACAAAATGGCGGAATTCATGAATAAGGGCTCCCTGCTTTTTGCTCTTATCTTGGGAGGGTTGGTGGGGCTTTGCGAGTTTCCCTGCACAGGAGGGCCGTACTTAATGGTGCTTGGATTGCTGCATGACGCGACAACGTATGTGACAGGGCTCGGGTACTTGTTGTTCTACAACCTCATTTTCATAGCTCCGCTCGCGCTTATTTTGCTCATTGCGACTAATCAGAGCTTGGTAGATCAAGCGCGCTCTTGGCAAAGAACAGAAAGGAAGTTCATGAAGCTGGGAAGCGGGGTTGCCATGATCGTCTTGGGAATTCTTGTGTTTTTCCTCTAACACCATGAACTTACCAATTGTTATTCTCTCAATACTCGCTATAACTGGTTTTGTCTGGCTGCTGAATAGAATGATCCCCTACAAAGTGTGCGCTCTATGCGCAGGGGTGTCTGGAACATGGCTGCTCATGCTGGGAGCGAGGTTCTTGGGGTATTCAATCGATCCTACGATCCTCGCGATGCTCTTGGGAGCTTCGGTTGTGGGAATTGCCTACACGCTCGAGAAGAAGCTGCCGCAAGATAGATCCCCGCTGCTCTGGAAAACCATATTCATTCCCGCGGGATTCATTGGCGCGTATGCGCTCGTTCAAACTCAGTGGTTCTTGTCTGCGGGGATGCTTGTATTACTTCTCGCGTTCTCGTATGCTTTCTTAAAAGCCCCTGAGCAGAAAGAAACAAACAAAAATGTCGAGGATTTGGAAGAGAAGATGAAGCAGTGCTGTTAGGATATGGAAAACAAAACTTCAAAACAACAGAACTTTTCTCCGGTAACGTATGCGACGGTCGCGGCAGTGGTATTGGCAGGTTTTTGGCTTTCATACACGGGCGCGCTTACCCCCAACAATTCACTGATGTCTTTTGAAGAACAACTCTTGCCTTCTTTGGGAGTTGTTCTGCCCATACGGTGGGGGAGTCTTGGCGCGCAAATGGTTGAGGCGGGAGTTATTGATCCGCAGAAGTTCGAGGCTTTGTACGAAGGGAGGGGCGGACTTCCTGAGGATATGAAAAAGCTTTTGTATGGTTCTGACACGGAAGAGGTTCGCATGACTGCCGAAAACTCTGGGATCCTCCTTAACTTACTGTGGGCTTTGGGATTGGGGAATAAGAACCCTGTGTTAGAGGAAGGGCCCATGCAAAAATATGGCGACGCCTCAAGGTTTGCCTCAACCGGAGGCTGGACCCTGGCCCAAGGCGACACAATGGATCACTACTCAAAGCATGAGTTCATCGTGCTTACTCTTGCGCAACAGGAGCTTGTGGAGCGCGCGTCTCAAAACATTTACCGGCCTTGTTGTGATAACTCCGTGTATTTCCCTGATTGCAATCATGGCATGGCAATGCTCGGGCTCTTGGAACTCATGGCTTCGCAAGGAGTTTCTGAAAAAGAAATGTACAAAGTGGCGCTCCAGGCAAACGCCTACTGGTTCCCAGATACGTATCTTACGATCGCGAAATATCTTGAGCTGAAAGGAAGCGCGTTCGATAAAACCGATTCCAAGGAAATTCTGGGAAAGAATTTCTCAAGCGCTTCCGGGTACAGTAAGGTTCTTGAAGAGGTTCAGCCTTCAGATCCTCGGGGCGGAAGTTGCGGAGTATAGCAGAGATTGTGTATAATGAAATCTGTATGAAGTCTTATATTCTTGGTTTCGCGTTAGCAATTTTTGTGGGAGGTTTGTTCTACGTGTTTGTGCTGCGCCAATCTCCTGAACAAGAATCGGCCAATTTACCTCAAGCGCAAGAGCAACAGCAAATACAAGAGAGCCCTATGACAAACGACTTAAAAATAGAAGAGATAGCAATAGGGACGGGAACAGAGGCCAAAGCAGGGAATACCGTGCTCGTTCACTACACAGGGACGTTCCTTAGTGGAACGAAGTTTGACAGTTCCCTTGACAGAGGCGTTCCTCTGCAGTTCGTGCTGGGAGCAGGCCAGGTTATTCAGGGATGGGATCAGGGAGTCCTTGGTATGAAAGTGGGAGGGAAAAGAAAGCTTACCATTCCTCCTGCTTTGGCATACGGAGAACAGGGAGCAGGAGATGTTATCCCTCCCAACTCAACCCTGCTTTTTGAGGTGGAACTTCTCGAAGTGCGAGTGCAATAATTACGGGGTTTGATGCGTCAATAGTAGTGCGCGCTATGCGAATTGACTTGAAAAAAACAGAGCTTGAGCTTATGCCTGAAGCAAGGCGGTACATTGAGCAGAAGATGGAGTCATTGGCAAAGTTCATCAAGCGCTATGAAGAAAAAGGGGAAACCCATCTTTTTGTTGAAATAGCAAGAACTACCAAACACCATCAGAAAGGCCCCATATTCTACGCAGAAGCAACCATAGAACTGCCCAAAGCCGTGCTGCGCGCGGAAGCGAACGCGTATGACGTGCGTTCTGCCGTCGACCAGCTCAAGGACATCTTGAAAAGGGAAATGGAAAAATACAAAGAAAAAAACGAAATTACTCAGCGCAGGCGCAATATCCAGGCGGAGTAAAGCGCGTGTGGATAAGTTTGTAGACGAGGTTCCTTGACCTGATATAATGAATGAATTGGCTTTAAAGGTCGAGGATCTCAGATTAGTATTGCAATCATCCATACATTTTTATGAAACTCATCGGACCCGTAGCGTTGTTATTGGTAGTTGTTGGAGCATTGAACTGGGGATTGGTAGGACTTCTTGGCATGGACGTGGTAGCGAAAATCTTCGGCGACATGACGAGCATAACCAAGATAGTATACATCGTGGTAGGATTGGCTGGAGTGTACGTAGCAGTCACCATGCTTCCCAAACAGCTTGCAAAGTAAGGAAGCGCGAAAGTTCAGAGCAGGGCTTGCAAGCTCTGCTTTGTTTTCTTAGAATACATACATTAACCATTCAAAGGTCGGTACTCAAAAAAGAGATCCATCACATATGAAACATATTATTGGAGGAGTAATACTCGCGCTTTTAGTGGCAGTTTCTGTTTCCGCGCACACTGAGGGAGACGTTCAAGGAATAGTAAAGGACGCGGTACAGAATGTTCGCAAAGAAGCAACACAGCTGCGCAAAGAAGCAGTTGACCAGTTCAAAGCGAAGCGTGAGGAAGCAAAAACGCAGCTCAAAGCAAAAACAGATGAGCTTAAAGCAAAAGTACAAACAAAGCGCGAAGAAGTGAAGAGCAAGATTGAAGCAAGGAAAGTAGAACTGAAGGATAAGCTCAAGACAGTACGGGATGAGAAGAAAAAGCAGATCGTGGAGCGCGTGTACAACAGCGTGAACGAACTCAATGAGCGCATGACAGACCACTTTACCAAGACCTTGAACCAGATCCAGGAAGTGCTTGATCGCGTTGAGAGCAGGGCAGACAAAGCCGAGGCAAATGGCCTTGACGTTGCTTCTGTGAGAACCGCGATCACAGCTGCGGAAAGCGCAATAGCTTCAGCCCGAAGTGCGGTGGAAGCGCAGGCAGGAAAGACATACAGCTTCACGGTAACTACTGAAGAGAAGTTGAGGTCTGACGTGGGAACAGCGCGCCAAGCGCTTCACACCGATCTTGTCGCAGTGCGCGAAACAATAAAAGCAGCACGCGACGCGGTGAAGAGCGTGGCAGTTGCGTTGGGCCAAGTTCCAAAGGTTGACGAAGCAGAGGTTTCTGAAGACTAAACCAAATTACCATGAATAAAACCATTCTTATTGTAGTAGGTGTTGCGGTCCTTGTTCTTGCTGGAATTTGGTTTTGGTCTCAGCAGTCTTCTGCTCCAAGCCAAGCTCAACAGCCTTCAAGCCAAGAACCGAGCGACAATACAGCTTCCATTAACGCAGACCTGGAAGCCCTTGATTTGGGAGATGTTGATAAAGAGTTCCAGGGTATTGATGCAGACGTGAACAGCTTATGAGAAAGTCTGACTAAGGCGTGCACGCCTTAGTCAGACTTTGGCACATATCCCGTCCGCAACAGAGCGGGCGGGTTTGTGTTATACTATACGCATATGGTTACTTTAAAAGAAGCAATACATGAAGCCCGAAAAAACAAGATCGCCCTCGGCCATTTTAATGTCTCAGACCTTGCTGCTTTGCGCGCCATATTCCAGGCCGC
>C687J35174_10009690_pt1 | contig 12051 bp, 13 predicted proteins | sample RifCSPhighO2_01_FD_35174 | JGI IMG/M metagenome (IMG submission 35174) | reverse complement strand
TCAGCGGTGCGGCTCCGCCGCCTTTCCGAATTTTCGCGGGGGGACTTCCTCGCCGCCGCAGGCGGCGAAATGCGTTCGGACTAATTCAAGAATACTGCACATAAATGAAGAAAAAAGTATTGGTTATTCTCGGACCTACCGCGTCCGGTAAAAGCGCTCTCGCGGTCAAACTTGCTAAGAAATTTAATGGAGAAATAATCTCCGCCGACTCGCGACAAGTTTATAGAGGCCTCGATATTGGTACCGGCAAGATTACGAAACGGGAGATGAGAGGCGTACCTCATCATCTTCTAGATCTAGCAGACCCAAGGAAACAATTCAATGTTGCTCAATATAAAAAATTAGCGGAAGAAAAAATAAAAGAAATAAATTTTCCCATTGTGGTTGGCGGCACTGGATTCTATATAGATGCGCTTGCCGGATTAACTAATTTCCCCGATGTCCCGCCAAACAAGAAATTTAGAGAAAAATTGAATAGAAAATCTGCCACGGAACTTTTCAAAATACTTCAAAGAAAAGACCTAAAAAGAGCCTGGAGTATTGATCCAAATAACAAAGTGCGTCTCGTTCGCGCTCTCGAAATTATCGAGGTATTGGGCCACGTGCCAAGGTGTCAACCTGCCACGTCGACACCTTATAGATTTATTTATATAGGCCTTAGACCAGATAATTTAAACAAAAAAATACTATTAAGAATTCGTAAGTGGTTAAAAAATGGTTTAGTAGATGAAGTTAGAAAACTCCATACAGATGGCATTAGTTGGAAAAGATTTGATGAAATAGGTCTGATTTATCACACAGTAACCAAATATTTACAAGGCAAAATATCTAAAGAACAGATGGTTCAAGAAATGTTTATTGAAATCCGCCAATATGCTAAGCGCCAGATGACCTGGTTCAAACGTAATAAAAAGATTAAATGGTTTAAGCCGGAAGATTTAAATGAGATTGAGAAACATGCTAGGATGACTCTGTTGGGCCTATAGTTTTAATGGTAAAACATCGCTCTCCAAAAGCGAGGTTCCAGGTTCGAGTCCTGGTGGGCCCGCCTTCGCTACGCCGAAGCTCGCAAGAGCGTAGGCGAGTTTCGCATAGCTCCGGCGTGGCAAAGCCCGCTTTCAGCACGACGAAGTCAATCTTTGATGTAGTCGGCTATAATAAATATATGTATTACGTATATAGCTTGAAATGTAAAGATGGATTTTATGTTGGTTGCACAGACGACTTAAAAGATAGAATGACTAGACATGAAAAAGGTCATGTCCCGGCGACCAAAGACAGACTTCCAATTAAGTTGGATTTTTATTTTGCAATACCAGACAAATATAAAGCTTTCGAATTTGAAAAATATTTGAAGTCTGGATCCGGTAGGGCCTTTATTAAGAAACGTTTTTTAAATTAACTGGTATCGTGTGGAATTCTCCGCATATAATTTAGAACCGATTGCTAGCAGTGGAATTTTGGGACATTAATTTTTTAAAATAAAACGAAAGGCGCACTCCCCGAAGGAAAAGCGCCCTTGAACGACTTTCACGGCTTGACCGTGCCGCCGTTCGTATTCTGATTCCCACATCGCTGGCATGGACCGGCACCGCCGTCGAAGTCCCAGCTACCCTCGTACTTGCCCTTCGTTTTCGTGCGACCGTTAGCGACGCCGATCCTCTCGTACGTCATGTGTTCAGGAATTCTACATTCATCTTAGCACACTGGACTTGACTTGTCAAGCCAGTTGTGCTACTCTTATTCCAGAATAGTTCGTAAACCTTTCCTGTGAGGTGATACGTGAACATAAGCGACGTTCTCTCGGTGCTTTCCGGGATCGTCATCCTGATCGCTTTCTTCCCCTACATCAGGGCGATTGTGAGAAAGGAGACGAATCCACGCAAGGCAACCTGGCTCATCTGGGCGACGGGTGATTGGATCGTCCTCGCTGGAATGATTGCCAAGGGAACTATCAGCGGACTGATCGCGGCGGCGTGCCTCGGTGCGACGACCATCTTTCTCCTTTCTCTCCGCTACGGAGAGCCAGGCTGGAAGATCCGCGACAAAGTCTGTATCACGCTGTCGGGGGTAGCAATACTTCTCTGGCAGTACTTCGGTGAATCAAACCTGGGCATCGGTTTCAGTCTGCTATCGCTTGCGATCGCAGCTTGGCCGACGTACGTGTCAGCGTGGGAGAAGCCAGAGAACGAGGATGCGAAAGCGTGGATCATTTTCAACATCTCGAGTTTTATCGGGGTGCTGGCGATCAGACACGCGACGTTCGCAGACATCGCTCCTCCGGTGACTTTTCTCCTCATCGACTTTCCATTGCTCTATCTGCTGTTTATCCGCCCAGCTTCGCTACGGCGGAGAGCGCAGGCAACCTAATGACCCGTCATCGGTCAGTTCGACAGAAACCTGTCGCGCTGTATCGGTGATGGGTTTTCTGTTTTATAACAACATTCTAACTCACAAGATTAAACCCTTGGAAAACATTATTCCATTTAAGGACCATGTTTTGTATAATGTTCCATTCTAAACCCTGATAGCCCGCCAATTAAGCCTTTTTCTCTTTATAAACCGTGTGTTTACGAATTATTGGATTGTACTTTTTGAACTCCAGTTTGCGCTCGACAGCTTTTTTATTCTTGCGCGAATAATAAGTGTGGCCTTTGCCGGCACCCTTTTCGTCCCCTACCGAGACCAGTTTTATGAGATGGACTTGCGACATGACCTTAAAATACCTAAATTGCGTTAGAAATGCAAATTTTGTTATATGCGACTAAGCTAGATGAATTTCTGAACCTTCCCTAGCTTTTTGGGAAAGTTTGATCGCTACCTCATCACCTTTCTTTCCGGATTCAACTGGTTCATGATTGAGCTGCATCGAATTAATCGAATCCCCAAATTCATCATCCCCATGTTTGACTTTAATCGAGTCGCCAATTTTTAAACCTTTCTTCAGTTTAATAACAGCAACACCGATTTTGTCATACCAATGAGTTACTTCGCCGACTGAATCACTCTTTGCCATAAAACAATGGTATGTGAAATTATTGACTCTGTCAATATGTTGTACTTCGTATGTTGTGCGCCGGGCAGGAATATTTCTATACGAGTCTTTTGTTTCTAAATGCAAATCCCGAACTTGATTTTAGATATTTTTCGAATTCTTGAGCTTTTGATTTATTTATAGATGCTCCATACCAGACTAGTTTAAATGGTGTTTTGTTAGAAGAATAATTCGCTTGACCACTATTATGTTGTTTTAATCTTTTCTTTAAATCAGAAGTTGATCCGATATAGAAACTTTTATCTTTTAAACTCTGGATTATATAGGTATAAAACATATGGATTTTGTCCCACTTCACTACGTTACGCGGGACCACTTCGCTAAATCATAACAAAAACACTACCATTTTAGATAGTGCTTTTGTGCTTGCACCGCGTAGCTTTGCCAATGCAAAGCGAAGTGGTGCGCCGGGCAGGATTCGAACCTGCGTAGGCCTAAGGCCGCCAGATTTACAGTCTAGTGCGATTGACCACTCCGCCACCGACGCGATATCTATAAACTTAACAGTTTTTTCGAAGCATTTCCACTCTTGCACAAATTATAGAAGATGATATATTGAAAGCAGGTCGGGTGTGCAAGCCAACCTTGAGGGGACAAGCTCACTTCTGGTGAGCGTAGGCATCAGCCTAACCAACACGCTTCCGCAGGAGCAGCCCCTCGCGGCGAGCTACGCCCCGACCTACCCCCCCACCGCTTCCAAGCGATGGGGTTTTCTATTTCAAGACTGGTTCTTTCTTCGACATAATGGTATTGATACTCGTGGAGCGTTTACTCCTTTTTATATCAAAGGAAAAGTTGCCGCTTCGCACATCGACCTCAATCGTCCCGCCAGAAAGCACTTTATTGGATATCATCATTGAAGCCACCGGATTGAGGATTTTTTCTTGAATGAGACGTTTCAAAGGTCTTGCTCCATATTGCGGGTTGTATCCCTCCTTAGCTAAGAGTTCAGGCACGGGTTCTGTCACCTGTAGATTGATTTCCTTATCTCCAAGACGTTTTTTTATAATTTCGATTTGAATATTAACAATCTTTTTAATCGCCTCTTTAGAAAGAATGTCGAAGACGATAATATCGTCAAGGCGATTTAAAAACTCCGGTCGGAAATGTTCTTTGAGAGTTGAGAGTAACTTGTCTTTGACCCCCTCATAATTTTCTTTTTCGCCGTTGCTGAAGCCGATGGATTGCATTTTGTCGATATATTGAGCGCCGATATTAGAAGTCATGATAATGACTGTGTTTTTGAAATTGATGACTCTGCTCTTAGCATCTGTCAGACGACCGTTGTCAAGAATTTGTAGTAAAACGTTGAATACTTCGGGATGTGCTTTTTCTATCTCGTCGAAAAGAATTACCGAATAAGGTCGGTGCCGTACCGATTCGGCAAAGCTCGAACCTTCCTCGAAGCCGACATAGCCGGGTGGCGCGCCGATGAGTTTGGAAACAGAATGCTTTTCCATAAACTCCGACATATCCACGCGAATAAGCGCTTTCTCGTCATCAAACATAAATTCCGCCAAAGCTTTGGTTAGTTCGGTTTTACCTACACCAGTTGGACCAAGAAAGATAAAAGAACCAATAGGGCGATTGGGGTCAGATATGCCAGCGCGCGAACGCTTGATTGTGTCAGAAATTTTTTTAACCGCCTCATCTTGTCCGACAATACGTCTCTTGAGAAACTCTTCCATCCTAGAGAGTTTTTCGGCTTCTTCTTCAAGCATTCTAGATACAGGAATACCAGTCCAACGACTGACCACCACCGCGATGTCCGGCGCGGTGATTTCTTCTTTCAAGATTCTCCTCGAACTTTGGAGTTTTTTAAGACGTTTGCTTTTAATATCCAGTTCCCGTTCCAAGCCTGGAATTTTGCCATAACGAAGCTCTGCCGCGCGTGAGAGGTCGGCTTGCGCCTCTGCCGCTTCGGCATCTAGACGCAAAATCTCGAGAGTTTTTTTAATCTCTTTTATTTCCCCTACCGTTTCTTTCTCGTTTTTCCATTTAAGCTCAATCTCTGAAGTTTTTTCACGCAAGTCCGCAATTTCTTTGTCGATAACTTTCAATCGAGTCTTCACTTTAAGATTCTTAATCTCTTTCTTGAGCGCCTCTTTCTCAATTTCAAGCTTCATAATCTTGGAGTGCGCTTCTTGAAGCACCGGCGGCATATTCTCAAGAGAAATTTTCAAGAATGAAGCGGCTTCGTCTATGAGGTCTACCGCTTTGTCCGGCAGAAATCGGTCAGTAATGTAGCGCGAAGAGAGAGTAACAGCGGCTTGGATAGCATCATCGGTAATGCGCACTCCGTGGTAGAGCTCGTATCGTTCCTTGAGTCCACGAAGAATGGTCATGGCATCTTCGACGAACGGCTCTTGAACATAGACCGGCTGGAAGCGACGTGTCAGAGCCGGATCCTTCTCGATATGTTTCTGATACTCGCGCAAAGTGGTCGCTCCAATGGCCCGTAATTCTCCTCGAGCCAGCGGCGGTTTGAGCATATTGGAAGCATCCATGGAACCCTCTGCGGCGCCGGCGCCGACAATAGTATGAATTTCGTCTATGAAGAGCACAATTTTACCTTCGGACTTTTCAATTTCTTTAATAATATTTTTAAGTCGCTCCTCAAACTCACCGCGATACTTGGTACCAGCAATTAAGAGTCCGATGTCAAGAGAAACAAGTTCTTTGTCTCGGAGGGATTCCGGTACATTACCTCCAGCCATGCGCAGAGCGAGCCCCTCGGCAATAGCGGTCTTGCCGACACCAGCCTCGCCTATGAGAATGGGATTATTTTTTGTTCGGCGGGAAAGAATCTGGATAATGCGCGAAATTTCGTCATCACGGCCGATAACCGGATCAAGTTTGTTCTGCTTCGCCAGTTGAGTTAAGGAGCGAGTGTATTTAGAAAGTGATTTGAATTTCTTTATCTCTTTTGGTTCGGCGGGACTGATCTTTTTTAGTTCTTCAAGCACTTTCAAAACCGTTTGTCTGTCAATCTTGAATTTTAAAAGGAGTTCACGCGCTTCTCCAGGCACATCAAGCACTGCGATAAAGAGATGTTCGGTGGAAACAAATTCATCTCCCAACGATTGCGCTACTTTACTAGACGATTCAATAGTGTGAGCCAGTTCAGGTGTTAAATAAATCTGATAAGACGGAGAAATGGTCTGACTAATTTCTGAACTTTCTATCGAATCAAGCACTGAATCGGTCAGAAGAATAGTATCAACATCCATCTTATCTAAGATAGAAATGGCCATACTTTCCTCCTGTAAGAGAAGGGCGGCTAGGAGATGTATCGGATTGACGTGATTCTGACCACGCTCAATGGCCAGCTCGTGAGCTTTGCGGATAACCTCTTTGGCCTTGGTAGTAAAGTGGTTAAATGGTTGCATATTGTTATTTATAGCGACCTCGTGGAGCTATTTTACCATGGACGACGCTACCGAGCAAAATATTTCAATCGCTCGCCTGACTTCACTACTGGTTGTGAAGCGCCCGAAGGAGAATCGTACCGGCGTATCCGGTGGTTCGGGCTTGTTTGAACTGCATGCAGGCCCGGCAGATACGAGCACTCCAGCGCGGTCGAGTGCCAGTACTAGAAGTTCCGGAAGAATGCCGGGTACGGAAACATTTATTATATTAGGCACACTCTTAGTTACACTCACTTGCGGTAAGAACTTCCGGATTGCTTCCACAAATTCGGCGCTCAGAGAATTCAGACGTTTATGCTCCGATTCTCTGTTTTGCACCGCTATTTCCAGCGCTTTGGTAAACCCTGAAATCAAAGGTACGGCGGGAGTACCTTGCGGCGGCAAGTTTAACTTAACCCCCCTTCTTATCGCTAAGATGCCAATACCTTTGGGTCCGTAGAGCTTGGCCGAATCAATAGTCAGGAGGTCGCATGCCAGCGCTTCCAAACCGACGTTGAAATATCCTGCCGTCTGCGAAGCATCTATATGCAGGAGCGGAAAATTAGCATTGCGCTTCTTTCTTTCTTCGCGCACTCGCCGGCCAGCTTTATTGTCGACTACTACGGCGGAAACTAAGGTCGTATCTTTTTGTATAGGCATAGGTTTGCCGGCCTGCCACGTTGAGATATTGAGACCTTCGGCAGCTTCAAATACGGAAGGGTGGCTCTCCGCATCTATGGCAAGATGGTTATTTTTTACTCCACGAATGGCCCAAGTGTTTGCTTCCGTTCCTCCGGAAGTAAAGATGATTCCTTCTTTCGTCGCAGACAACATCTTTGCAATCTTGGTGCGATATTCATCAACCTCTTTTTTCACTTCTAACCCTTCCTCGTAAATAGCGTTTGGATTGTAGAAATCCTTCGACCAATATTTATCCATCACTCGCTTGACCTCCGGCAAGACCGGTGTGGCGGAAGCATAGTCAAGAAAAATTCTTTTCTTTCGGAAGAAATTCATTAAGCTAATCATAGTTATTTGCATATCTTTTATCAAATGATGAAGCCCGCGGAGAACCGAGGGTTCATCGCGGGCGATAGTTAAAACTTTTTCGGGTTGGGGTAAGCAAGCTCATAGATAGTGAGAACTGCATCTTCGAATGGCAGAGGTTTGCGACGAAGTTTTCTCCACAGCCAGAAGAAAGTTCCCAAAATGAAAGGCGCTACGGTCGCAAGCACCACCAGAATCAGCAAAAAGATCAGGCAAGAAATAACAATCATTATTCCTCCACTCCACTTATGACATTACTACATAAATCTCTCATTGTCTAGCCCCCTATCTTAACATTTTATGCGATCGCTTGGTTTGTTAAGATTGTAATTATTGTAATATTATTTCAAATACTTAAGCGTGTTTTTGCAATATATTTATGATAAGGTTAGAGCTTAATTATGGCTAAACTAGAGCAGAAAGAAAATAAAGATATTCGTCCGCCGGTAGTGGTTATTTTGGGGCACATTGACCATGGCAAATCGACACTCATTGACTACATCAGGAAGACAAACGTGACAGGAACAGAAGCAGGTGGCATTACTCAACATGCGAGCGCTTACGAGATTATTCATACTTCAAAGGATGGGCAAAGCAAACACATTACTTTTCTCGACACGCCCGGTCATGCTGCTTTCGAGAGCATGCGTACTCGTTGTGCCAATGTAGCCGACATCGCAGCTCTCGTTGTTAGTGCAGAAGATGGAGTCAAACCACAAACACTTGAGGTTTTTAAGTATATTAAGGAGTGTTCATTACCATATCTTGTCGTCATCACTAAGATCGATAAACCTTCGGCCGATATCGAGCGTACCAAACAGAATCTGGCAGAAAATGAAATTTATGTCGAAGGTTACGGCGGCAATACACCGATCATCGAGCTATCAGCCAAGACAGGTAAGGGTGTGGAAGAATTTTTGGATATGATTGGACTTATGGCCGAATTGGAAGAGAAAACGGCAGACAAAGATGCGCTCGGCTCTGGAATAATTATAGAGAGCCGACGTGACGCTAAAAGAGGCATCATTGCCGTCGGTATCATTAAGGATGGCACAATACGCCAAGGACTGTTTGCCGCCACCATGGCGGGGCAGGCCGCCTCGAACGGTACCATAGCACCGATGCGTCTCCTTCTTGACGCAGACGGCAACACAGTCGAGGAGCTAACTTTCTCAAGTCCAGTGCAAATTGTCGGTTGGAATAAAATACCAAGTGTTGGAGCCAAGTTTAAAACATTTCTAAAAAAAGATGAGGCGCTTGCTTTTGCAGCCTCAACATCTGGAATAGTCGAGGTTCCGACCCAGTCGAAGACTGGTGTCGGAAAAGAAATTACTGTCTTGCCTATTGTCCTTAAAGCCGACACTGCCGGCAGTTTGGAAGCAATTATAGGAGAAATCTATAAACTTTCGAGAGAAAAAATTGAGCCTAAAATTATCCTCTCAAGTGTCGGCAATATAAATGAAAATGACGTTAAGTCAGCACAAACTACTCCCGGTACCATTATTATCGGTTTTAATATCAAAGTAGATTTACAGGCGGCCAACTTGGCAGAACGTTCCGATATCACTATTACATTATTTAGTGTTATCTATGAACTTACAGACAAAATCAAAGAGTTTCTCACTGAAAAAGAGCCGAAAACCGAAGTGGAAGAAATAGAAAGTACTTCTAAAGTAATCAGATTATTTGGAACATCAAAAGGTAAGCAAGTTTTAGGCGGACGCGTACTCTCGGGTATTCTTAAATGCGGCGCTTTTATTAAAATTATCAGACGCGAAGCAGAAATTGGCCATGGTAAAGTCAAGGAACTCCAACAGTTCAAAATCGCCATTGACTCCACAAACCAAGGCGCCGAATTCGGCGCCTTGGTTGAATCCAAGACAGAAATTGCACCTGGAGATATACTTAATGCAATAGTACTCGTTACTAAATGAAAGAAATCAGGAGAGAAATAATTGCAGAAATTCTGCATCGTCTGGCTGCCGAATTTGTGCACGACAAGTCAAATACCACTTCACTTCTTACTATCACTCGTGTCGAATTATCCCCTACCGGCAAAGAGGTAAAAATATTTTTTACTACCTTACCGGAAGCTCAGGAAAATACTGCTCTAAAATTTTTAACCAGAAAGACTCCGGAATTTAAGAGATACATACGAGATGAATCCCGTATCGGCGTAGTGCCGCATGTCGATTTCAAAATCGACTATGGCGAAAGAAACCGTCAGAGATTGGATGAGTTGAGTAAGTAAGCTTTGACTAAATTCTCAAACAAAGAAAAGACCGTCATGGGACCGACCCCGCCAGGCACAGGAGTAATCGCTTTTACTATTTTGCTGACTTTTTCGTAATCTACATCACCAACTACTTTGCCATTCTTGAGAGTGATACCAACATCGATAACTATCTGACCCGACGAGACATGATTTTTAGTTATCAAACCGGGATGGCCGGCGGCTACTACTATAATATCGGCCCTTTTAGTTTCTTCTTTAAGGTTTCTTGTGTGAGTGTGACAAACTGTAACTGTTGCCCCTTCGTTAAGGAGTGCAAGAGCAATGGGTCTTCCCACCAAACTTGACTGCCCCACCATTGTAATTTTTTTACCAGTGAGATCTATTTTGTAATTTTTAAATAAAGTGAGTATACCCTTGGCTGTAGCGGGCACAAAACCATTCTTTTTATCAAAAAGAAGTCTGGTATTTTTGGCAGTGAGTCCATCCACATCTTTTCTCTGGTCTATTGCCATAATAATCCGCGTAGTATCAAAATTCTTCGGAAGAGGCAACTGGACTATGATACCGTGAATACTTCGGTCTTTATTGAATTTTAATATATTGGAGATTACTTTTTCGATTTGAATATTTTTTGGATATTTCTCGTGTAAAACTTTTGCACCAATTTTCTCGGCAAATTCTTTCTTTTTCTTGATATACACATTGGTTCTGTCGAGATTCCCTATCTGTATTATTACCAACTTAGGATTAATGGCCAATTTGCTGATTTTTGCCATGAGCTTAAGAGCTAATCTATTACTCAATTTTTTACCATCTAAGATTATTGACATAGTATTTTAATAGTATAGTGCGAGATGCCGGAATCGGACCGGCGCCCGATGCTTGGGAAGCACCAGTTCTGCCACTAAACTAATCTCGCTTACCATCGCATTCTACTTCACCACACCTTATTCCGTCTAGTTTAGGCGGGGTAAACCAAACTATACCCACTTGCCTGTGCAGTATTCTTGAATTAGTCCGAACGCATTTCGCCGCCTGCGGCGGCGAGAAACCCCCCGCGAATTCGGAGCGGCTTCGCCGCGAGATTTAACAATTTCCAATTTTTCTTTGGCGGCAACTAATTCAGTATTCGCGAAGCGAATACAATTACATCTTATGAAAAATTTAAGAAAAAATCAAAAAAAAGAAACCCACCAGAGGTCTTGCGACATGGTGGGTTCTGACCGAGCGCGAAGCTCGGCGGTTGGACTAGTGGAGAACGGCGAGGATTCTTGCCTTCGCATTCGGGAAGGCCTTCTCGTATTCGGGGTGCGGATCGCCGAGTTCGTATTCGGTGCCACCGCTGACGAACTTCTCGTCGCCCTTCTTGTTGTCGACGGGAAGCTCGGCCTGAACTCCGTTCACGAGACCCTTGAAGAGAAGCACCTTCCGCCACAGCTCTGGGGCACCGTAGCGACCCTGCGGCGGTGGAATTTCTCTCTGAAAAAACTCCCAATTCTCGATTCTCTGTGCCATGCGGCACCTCCTTCGTGGTTGGTTGATGATTCGGTTACGCCGGAATGGCGTGGAGTTCGCGGAGTACGAGACAGCCGTCCTTGCAGTCGTCTTCGCCCATGGGACAGCCGACATCACCGCAGAGGCGAACTTCGCGCCGCAGATGCTCTCGCCGGTCTTCACGGCAGTCGAGACACTCTTCGGACAAGAGACACAGAGCGTCGAGATAGCCCTGCTTCTCCCGTTCGATACATCGCTTCTCGAGATCGCTCCCGCGCGGCGCTTCGTAGACGTGGCCTGCCAAGCACTGAACGTTGTACATGGTTTTTACCTCCTCAATCAGTTTTGGGTTTGGAATTCCTGCGACACAGCAACCAAGAAAACCGAATTTCTAAGCTATTGTGTCGCAGGAAAATAGACCGCTATTTACAAGGTACTAACTTTAATTTACTGCCTAAAGTGTAGCATATTTCATCTATCCTGTCAAGCTCAACAAAAAATCAGCATTTCTGCTGTTTCTTGTCTAAAATCTTATGAATTCAATGATTAAAAATTTTTCTTTTCTTTTTTCTCCTAAAACATGGTTCGAGCTGATTGTTTTTCCGGGCTCTTTGGCGGTTTTGAAATCTCGCGGCGAAGCCGCTCCGAATTCGCGGGGGGTTTCTCGCCGCCGCAGGCGGCGAAATGCGTTCGGACTAATTCAAGAATACTGCACCATTGAGGAAATTGCAAGTTTTGAAGGTTCGCCTCGCTTCGCTCGGCGACTAATTTGTATTGGATTTTCGGGGCAAAAACGAATTGGCGATTTTGAA
>C687J35174_10009685_pt1 | contig 12053 bp, 10 predicted proteins | sample RifCSPhighO2_01_FD_35174 | JGI IMG/M metagenome (IMG submission 35174) | reverse complement strand
GCAATCGCTCCTGCGTCCTTGGTTGCCTTTCTTTGCGTATCGTTAAAATATGCCGGCACCGTGATTACGGCTTCAGTTATTTTTTCTCCCAATTTTGCTTCCACATCAGTTTTTATCTTCTGCAGAATCATCGCTGAGATTTCCTCCGGTCTATAAGACTTGTCCATCATCTTTACTTTCACCCCACCGCCGTCACCAGCTTCAATTTTGAATGATGCTGTAGCTTTATCCTTTTGCACTTCTGGATCTTCAAAGCGATGTCCCATAAGACGTTTAATTTCTGCAATCGTATTTTCCGGATTTGTCACTGCTTGTCTTTTAGCTAGAAGTCCGACAATGCGATCACCATTTTTTGTGATAGCCACCACCGAAGGCGTGGTGCGATTGCCTTCAACATTTTCAATAATTTTTGGCGCGCCCCCTTCAATTACAGCTACAGCCGAATTTGTTGTACCTAAATCTATTCCTATTATTTTACTCATATGATTTGTAGGCCTGAGGCGATTAGGCACTAGGCGTTAGCATTTTTCTACTAGAGCCTAAAGCCTAGTTTCCTAGAGCCTTAAATTAAAATTTATAATTTTTATTTAACTAAACCTATTATATACTAAGCTAAATATTTTAGCAAGTTTTTCGCGACCACGAACTACTTGTCAAAACCTAATATATATTATAATATATGTTTATGTCAATCCCGTTAGAGATCGCGAGGGCTCGCAGCGACCCTCTATCTCTAACGGGATCAAGCAAAAACCATGAAAAATTACTCAAAAAAACTACTCAAGATTTTAGGACAAAAAACAGCCATTTCCCTACCAGAGCTACGCAATCTAGGAAACGAGCTCCCAAGTGGTAAATACGCTATTACACGCTCTTTAAAAGGGCTAAAAGAGGCTGGCCTGATAGAACAAATCTCCTCTCCGCAGAATGAATACGCTCGCCTGACAAAAGAAGGAAAGAAAAAAATGAGCATCTTAAAATTAGATAGTGATACTACCCTAGTGAACACTTCTTGGGATGGGCTGTGGAGAATTATTCTTTTAGATCTTCCAGAAAACAGAAAAAACGAACGAGAAAGTTTGCGCTATCTTTTGAAGAAAGCAGGGTTTGTATGCCTAAAAAATTCTGTCTGGATTTCTCCACACCCCTATGAACATCTTTTTGTTAATATAAAAAAAGATCTGGGACTAACTACAGAAATGATGATTATAGTCACCCCATCTATTGATGAAGAAAGTAGAAAAGTTTTATTTGAAACTTTCGGCAAGTAGGCTGTTGATAAATTCCGCATATGCGGAATTTATCAACAGCATAAGATTTTCGCATATGCGGAAATCTTATGCACGAAATTAATACACCTCTTGCTGGTAACAACGCTCGCAATAAACTTTTTCTTTTCGGTCGGGGGAATATGGTGTTTTGAATTCATTCGGGCATTGATTGACATGGTCATGATTAATTAAATTACACATACAGGTTCTGTGATAAAGCTTGGGCAATGGTACCTTGTTAAAACGCTCATAGTAACGACAATTAGCGCAAAGCTCCGGCAATGGGATATTGTGTTTTTTATAAAATTGGAGCTCACCCGGAGTGATTCTAAAAGCTATAGCACACTGGTGATTGCAATCATCTTGATGCGCACAGGCCAAAACTTCGTTCAATATTTTTTCATCAACTTCGTTTATGTTGTCCGGTATTTTATCCGCGGGGGTTGTTATGTTAAATCTCTTGCCTTCCATGTCTTTCCACTGATAGCCTTTTTTGATCGCCTCCTTTTTAGTTAATGGCTCAAACTCTTGAGCCGGAGTTTCATTATAAGCAAAAGGAGAAATTTCAATCGGAAAGAATTCTCCATACTTGTAGACCCTGCCATTTTTACCTAGATAGGGCATGGTGTTCATATGCTGGATAATTTTTTCGCGCAACTTTTGGAACTTTTGTTTTGGATAGACTTTATTTAAAATAACGTTTTCTTTATTTTTTACACCCACACAACCAAAACCGTTTTTTAAGTCTAGACAGGAATGTATGTACTCTAAATTCTGCCCGCCATTTAACGCCGAAGAAGAAAACCTAACATTATAAGCGTTGCTGGCTCCGGTAATATACTCATACATCAGTTCTGAACCTAGCCCATAATCATAATCCATCCCGTCTCGAGAAATAAAGGCGCGGTCGCAATATTTCAAATCCTCCGCGTCATAGACGTCAAAACACTGTTTGCAGTTTTTAGTATTCTGAAGATTATTGCCAGTAGAATTGACGGCGTTTACATTATTACTAAAACGATGTATGCTTCCCTCGCGCAATTTACCAAACTCAACTAAAAACTTTTGCCGATTGCTACGACTATTTAAATCCAATTTTTTCATCTCTCGTAAATAATCTTCTTTAGGATATTGCTTATTCCTGATACAAAACTGTTTATTGCGAAGGTTACTGGACATAAAACAATTACTGCAATTGACACAATCAAAAAGAAAATAAGAATCGATGCAATTGCGACAGGTGTGCAAATACTGAGAATTATAATTACGGTCACCTTCAATATTTTCATAGCAGTTTTCGCAATGTTTTAAATTAAGGCTGTCGAATACATTAAAAGAGCTATCTATGGCTTTAGAATAGAAAATATTTTCGGATTGCAATACCACTGAAACCGACAAGTAAATATTTTTAGATTCGCCGACGTTATTAGAATAATCCGAATTAATCGCATTCCTCTGCCATAGATGAAATCTCGGCACTTTATTTTGCAGTTCTTGAAATTGTTCAAAGAATGGTCGGAAAAAGTTATATTCCTGGGCGTAGTCCGTAGCTTCCCACTTATCACTCCACCAGCAGGGATTACAGTAAACCGGAAAAGGTGCATCCGATGGATACATAGAGATAATACTTTTTTTGCATAAATCACATTCTCGTTTATAAAGAACACGGTCGCTTCGCCAGGCTTTGCGCCGGATAAACCTGCACCATGGGCAAAAAGTCGGCGACGGGACTTTGATTTTTTCGTAAAAATTAAAATCCTCCGGCACGATGGTGAAGTCTTTTTTGCAATTTTGGCAATTTTTATCCTCTGAATTCATAACGCTAATATACCTCCTGCTGATAACATTTTTCACAGTAAATTATCTCTGGCCGTTCTGGAGCGTAGGAAGTTTCGAATTCATTTGAACAAGCGTTTGCATGCCCATGCTTTTCATTATTACACATACAAGATCTGTGCCAAAACTTTATTGGATTCCGATTTACAACGCGCTGATGATGTCGACAATTCGGACATAAACGTGGTAACGGCAAATTTTGCGACCTATAAAAATTTAATTCAGGCTCTATGACTCTAAAAGCAGTTGTACATTGTTCTTTACATTCACCCCCATGCTCACATCCAATAATCTGCAAAACAATATCATCTTTTGCGTCCTTAATGTTGTCAGGTAATTCCTCTGGTTTGATAGTAATTTTGTAATTCTTCTCCTTTGGATCTGACCAAGAATAACCCATGGCTTCAGCTTCCTCTTTAGTAAGTGGGAAAAATTCTTGCGCTGAGGTTTCGTTATAGCTGTATTCTGAGATTTCTGTCGGAAAGAAATCTCCGTAAACATATTTCCTCCCATTTTTATCAATGTAGGGCATATTTTCCATGTGTTCTATAATTTTTTTCACTAATTCTTCGTATTCTTCTTTTGTATATTGCTTATTCAAAATGGAATATTTTTTATTGCGCAATCCTATACAACCAAACATATCACTGCCACGGCAATCCATGGAATACGAAACATTCTGTCCCTCAAGGCATACGACACTTCCTATAACATTGCTTATATTATTACCTGATACTAGACATTCATAAATTTTTTCAGTATTTTCGCCAAATTGTGTATAGTCATAACATTCTTTGTTATTTTTCCCGACTAACCATGAGCAATATTTGCAGTACTCTGAACTTGAAACTAAAAAGGATTTTTTTACATATTTTGAATTATAGATGTAATCACCATCAGAATCTAAATTCTGCGTGCTGTGCATATATTTATTAGGGAGAGTCAGCCAAAACCTTTTTGCTTTTTCCTTAATTTCCTCAACAGCGGAATATGACCCCAAATTAAATTCTCCTAATTTCCTTTCATAATCCTCTTTGTTGTATTTTTCATTGAAAATACAGTACTGCTGGCCTCGTAAGTTTATACATCCAAAACAATTCGAGCATCCGACGAGGTTTTTAGAAAACCATATATCGTGAGAACTTTCACAATCTACGGAGTAATAAATTTGATAACATTTATTACAATTCACTACTTCATAGGCAAGCTGGGTAGTTTCAGCCATCGTTACATCAACACAATCCGTGGAATGCTCTATCTCTTCTCCATACATGCAATTCTCATCATAATCAGAATTGAAAATATAATAACAATTTTTCAAGTAATGATTCATATTTGTAAAATTGCTATTGGTTAGTGTCTTGTAGCTTACAGAAAGATTTTGATGAGGGACTTTTTTTCTAAGTTCTGAGAATTGCGCAAAAAACGGCCTAGAAAAATCATATTCCTGTGCATAGCTTGCTGGATCCCAGCCGTCACTCCACCAACATTCACCGCAATAGTTAATTTCTCCATTTTCAGGATCATATCTGGATATTGTATCGACGCCACAAAAGTCGCAAGGACGCTTATAAAAAGTTCTTTCATTACGGAAAGTAAAGCGCCTTTGTAATCTACAATCCGGACACCAAGTAGGAGGAGGCACCTTCATCTTTTCGTAAAAATTAAAATCTTCAGGCTCTATGGTGAAATTACCTTTGCAATTTTGACATATTCGATTTTCGCTGATATTGCTCATATTTTCCAAGTAAACATTTTCTGCTATAGCAGAGTTTGTATACTTACATATTTTAATATACTTCTTTATTGTAATCCCAGTAGTAGAGCAAAGCTCACTACGGGACAGGCAACTCTAATAAACTTCACTATTGTAACACTTCTCACAGAAAACTAGCTCTTTGCGTTCGGGCGCGTACGCAGTCTCAAATTCATTACTGCACTTACCGGCATGGTCGTGTCCACCTCTATCACACATACAAGCGCGGTGCCAGAGCTTGCGCATTGGCCTCAAGTCAAACCTCCTTTTATAGCGACAGTTAGGGCATTGTCTTGTTAATGGAATATTCTCCTTTCGCAGAAATAGAAGTTCATTCTTGGTGATGTTGTAATTTTTGGAACAATCTACACAAGCAAAAATTTCATTCAAATAAGTATCCGGCACTTCTTCTATCTTATCAGAAATGGATGAGCTTGAGATTGTTTCTTTTCCAAAAGTTCCGGGAATATTATCTTCCCAATGCCAGCCTTTTGCCAAGACCTCTTCTTTCGTCATCGGCATATACAGATTTCCTTGTGTTTCATTATAGTAAACAGGAGCGATGCTTGGCGGAAAAAATTCGCCATACTCACCCGTCTTCTTCATATATTCAATAATCTTTTCCTTTAACTTTTCATACTCAACTTTCCCGTATTTTTTATTAAAAATCATATACTCTCCTTTTTTCACACTCACACACCCAAATAAATTCTGGCTATTTTGACAGGTATCAGAGTACATTATATTCATATTGTCATAACAAAGGTGGCAAAACTGACAGTTGGAGGTACGGGTACACCCATGCAGTTCGTAGCAAAGTTCAAGATTGTATCCCACATGGTATAAATCCATGCAATCTTTTGGCTCAAGGCTTCCATAGAGATATTTAGAATTTTCTCCTTTAGTAACTTCAAAAGCAAAAGTTGTATTCTTGCAATCGTATATAAGACTGCCCGTAGAGTTTATATTTCTTTCGCTGATAACATAACGATGAATAGCCTCTTGTTCCATTAAATCTTTAAATTCTTTATTCAAACCTTCACGAGTTACCAAAGAAGACATTTCATATTCTTTTATTTTCTTTAAGTATTCTTCTCTTGTATATTGCTTGTTTCTAAATACATAGCTCTTGTTACGCAAATTAGAAGACATAAAACAATGGTTGCATCCATGACAATCATAACAATAATAGACTGACGAGCAGTCTTTTAGAAAAAGACTATACTGGCATTCATAACAAGAACGAGAATCGATAACTTCATACAAGCGTTCTCCTTTTTCGTAAATAAAACTACAATCCATACAATCTCGAGACTTCATACACCAAGTGCTATACAAGACATTTTCATTGTCCAAACATGCAAATGAGAGATAAACATTCCTATTATCTGCGGAATGATTGGTGTATTCAGAATTTACGCTTCTTTTATTTAGGAGCGCCATACGAGGCACATCATGCTGGAGCTCGGCAAATTGTTCGAAAAACGGCCTACTAAAATCAAAATCCCGTCCATATGAAGTAAAATCCCAATCATCTCCCCACCAGCAATCGTGACAATAAACTGTGTAAGGCTTATTTGGGGAATAGATCGTAACTGTGCTTTTACCGCAAAGGTCGCAATTTCTCCTGTACAAAGTTCGTTCATTTCTCCAGGCGTATCTACGAAGTTGCCGACACTCCGGGCACCAAGTCGGTGGCGGAACCTTTATCCTATCGTAAAAATTAAAATCCGAAGAGTCTATTGAAAACGAAATCTTACAGTTTTGACACACCCTAGTCTCTTCCATATATAATTATATTACCACCCAAAAAAGCGAAGTCCAGTACCAAGCTTTGCTTTGGTGCTGTGGCTCCGGTTCTATCGTGAAATCTTTTTTACAATTCTGACAATTTTTTGTTTCTGTTTTCATACCTTTTTCATTCTATAATTCTAACGAACTTTAGAATACACATTTACGCCATGGCGTAAATGTGTATTATGCTATGTTTTGCTTATAACACTCTTCGCAAGCTATTTTCTGATAGCCCCATTCGGGTGGATAATATGCCATTATATCTTTTGTGCAGTAAAAACATTGATAGGGGTAAGACCTAAGAGTTGCTGTCCTTCCGATTTTTTTAAGCATCCTACGGTCGAAATGAATACGTGGTAAAGCAAAGTTTTTCCTCTTATGAAATTCATATTCTGTAGGTGAAATATTGAATCTGTAATGTGTCTCAGGACAAATCAAGGCTTGGGTTGAGATTTCTGGTTTGGTTTCCCAAATACTATCGGGAAGTTCTAGCGCTGATATTCCATCCCCTGAAGAGAAATCTTCATCGGACCAATAACCGCCCAGCCTTAACACTTCTTTTTTCGAGTTAGGAAAATATATTATTCCAGTAGAAAAATTGTAATCACAGAGACCCATAGCATAGGGAAGAAATTTGCCATATTCCCCTCTTGCTTCCATGTCAGAAATTATCTTTGTTTTCAATTTTTCATATTCTTCTTTCGTGTATTGTCGATTTAAAATACAATATTTTTTCTTCCGAAGCCCAATACAACCAAAGCAATATTCCACTTCCACGCAATTGTCCAAATACTCCGAATAACGGGCATCGGACCAGGAAGAATACTTAATGGCAAAACCGCCAAACACTCCGCTATTATTCCCTGAAAGCTCGTTGTTCCACACAAAAGTCTGATCGATACAATCCGTTGTACGGAGACCACGCACGCAATTTCGACAATTTTGTGACTGATCCCAGGAAAAAACATTTATACATTTATCGCAATCAGTAATGTAATTACCAGTAGAGTTAGTGCACCTTATATTGAAATTCTCCCTATGAACTGCCTCTGTTTTTAAGATATTTTCAAGTTCAATTTTAAAAGATTCAATATTCTGATGTGAACCCATATTGATTCTTTTTAACTCTTTTTCGTATTCTTCTTTTGTATACTGTTCGTTTCTTATACAATATTGTTTATTGCGTAAATTCCAGCACATGAAACAATTCTGGCAGTTTCGACAATCAAAAAGAAAGTACGAGTCTATGCAGTCTCGTGAATTCTCAGAAAAATTTATATTAAAAGAATTATAGCAGGCCAAACAGTCGTAGGAATTCTCCAGGTTGAAAGAGAAAACTATGTCAAAAGAATCTTTAGTACCCAAAACTCGATAAAGATAACTTGAATTTTGACAATCAGACAGACCTCTGGAAAGGTAGCAGTTTTTACAATCCCATACATCGTCACACCAGTCACAGTTGGTATTATTCTTGCCTTTCTGATGAGCCATTGGAACCTTCTCCTGAAGCTCTTTTAGTTGGTCAAAAAAAGGTCGTTTAGAGTCATAATCCTGCCCGTAAGATAAAGGATTCCAGGCATCGCCCCACCATTCATGAGAAGTGTAAATTGGATATCTGGATTTATTAGGAAGAACAGTAATAAAACTATCTCCAGACAAATCAGAAACGCCTTTACGAAATTTTCCAAATACAGAGAAAATAAAATGCTGCCGGACACGACATTCAAAACATTGTATCGGGATTTTCAATCCAACTTTCTTATATAAGATTAAATCCCCTTCATCTATTATGAATTCATGATTGCAATCCGCGCAGATTTTAGTCAGAGTTTTTGTACTCATACACATTTACCCGCGCCGGACGAATTACTCGCTCGCCAAGCTTGTATCCTTTTTGAATTATATTTGCAACTGTGTGGTCTTGTTCTTTTTTGTCTGTCGGCACCGACTCTATAGACTGATGAATGTTGGGGTCGAAAATTTCTCCTTCTACTCCTATTTCTTTCACTCCATATTCTTCAAAAACTGTATTCATCTGGGAATGGATGTGTTCCACTCCCTTACGCCAACTTTCTTCTACCTTTCCCCAAGCCTCCTTGTTAGCAAAGGCCATATTGAAACTATCCATTACGGTCAAAAACCTGGTAAGAATGCGCTCGCGCATAGCTTCTGAAAGCATAGCTTTTCTGTCTTCTTCTTGTTTTCTGTAATTGGCAAATTCAGCTCGCTCTTTTTGCCAGCCAGTCAAATATTCCTCTTTTTGAACTTTGCACCCCTTTAGATCAGCCCGAAGTTTTTTGAGAGTTTTCTTTAAATCTTCTTCTCCGTCTTCATTGAACTCAAACTCAAGGACTTCAGCATCTGGCATAGGTTCTTCGTTTTTATCTTTTTCTTCATCACTCATAATTGCTATATTAACATAAAAAAATCCCTCTCGGAAGAGGGATTTTTTTATTATCTTTTTGACCACTGTGGTGCCTTTCTTGCTTTTTTGAGTCCGAATTTTCTGCGCTCTTTGGCCCTTGGGTCGCGCTTTAAGTATCCCAAGGTTTTTAAATTACCACGAAGTTCTCCATCAAACAAAGAAAGGGCTCGCGAAAGTCCGTGGCGAATAGCTTCTGCTTGACTATGAATGCCTCCACCCCCGACACGAGCCTCCACGCTCCACTTTATGGCCTTTGCTCCACTAGTTTGAATACCTTTGGTTATTGGGTCTAGAATCAAGCGACGCTGGTCTTCAGTCTTGAAATACTCCTTCGCATCTTTGGTATTCACTGTAAAACTCGCCTTGGCGGATTCCATAATGCGCACGCGAGCAGTTGAAGTTTTGCGTCTTCCTATTGCTTCAATGTATTTTATTTTTACTGCGCTTTTTTCCATATAATTTATCCGCCTAAATTTTTTAATATTATATTTTTTAATGTTTTAATTTATTTTTGTGAAAAATTTTGGTGGATTAATCAGTTATTGTTAAATTCTTCATCATCTCCCTTCGCAATTTGTTTCCTGGCAACATTTGATAAGTCGCAAGTCTTATTAATTCTTTTAGGCCCTTTTTTTTAACTGTTTCAGTGCCGTGTGATATGCGTAACCCTCCTGGAATACCCGAATACCTGGTGTGGTAAATTTCTGCTAATTTTTTGGAAGTTATGCGAAGTTTTGAAACATTAATAACTTTTACCGGAACGCCGGAATACTTATTCCTTTCAAAAGTTACTTTAGTTTTACCCATCAAATACATTGCTGCCTCGGAGGCCACTCTGCCTAAAGTTCTTCCGCTTGCATCTATCATTTTTTCTTCTGTTTTGATTGCTTGTTTTGTCATTTTATTTTATTCGCATTATTAGTATCATTCGTTACATTCGTATATTCGTATCGTGTTACACAAACTCTATAATCGCCATCTTCGCACTATCGGACTTTCTGGCTCCCAATTTTAAAATCCTGGTATATCCTCCTTTTTTATCAATATATTTTGGCGCAATAATCTCAAAAAGTTTTTTTACTTCATGGCTACGGTTTGAAAGCTTGGCGATTATCAATCTGCGAGTAGCCAAATCTCCACGCTTAGCGCGAGTAACGAGCTTTTCTATGAAGGGTCGAAGTTCTTTTGCCTTCGGCTCAGTGGTCTTTATCCTTTCTCGCACGATTAAATTGAGCGCCAAAGAAGATAACAGTGCTTTTCTCTGATTTTTATCCCTTCCGAATTTTCTTTTGTTATTGCCATGTCGCATATTATTCTTTTAGATTCAAGCCGAATTTTCCTAAAACTTTTTTAATCTCAGATATTCCTTTCTCGCCTATACCTTCAACTTCCAATAAATCTTCTCTTTTCTTTCTAGCCAGTCCACCTAGGGTTCGGATATTGGCAGAAGTAAGCGCGTTTAATGTTCGAGTAGAAAGGTCCAAGCTGTCAGTTCTCGTTTTTAAAACATCAGCAAAATCAGCTCCTTTTTTATCATCTTCTTCTGCAGTATTACTGTCCTCCTTGGATGCTTTCTTATCTGCGCTAGCAGGCAGGCTAACCTCTTCGGGCTCCTTAAAATCAACAATTGCTTTCAGCTGATTGATCATAATTTCTATAGATTGCGAGAGCGCTTCGCGAGGAGAGAGTGTGCCGTCTGTTTCAATTGAAATTCTTAAGCGATTATAATTAGTCTTATCGCTAACACGCATATTTTCAACTTCATAGGAAACTCGACGAATCGGGGTAAAGATAGCATCTACTGCTATTGTGCCTACATCTATTTTTTCTTTCTGAAAAATTTCTTTGGAAATAAATCCCAATCCCTTTTCAATTTTCATTTCAATATTTAAATTAATCTTACCAGTAACTTCCACAATATGAAGTTCTGGATTTAAAATTTCTACTTGTCCGCCAGTTTTTATATCTGCCGCTGTAACTTCCTTCGGTCCCTTTATAGAAAGCGTTACTGTCTGTGGTTCATCTGACAGCATCCTGAAACGAATCTTTTTTATATTAAGAATCATTACGATGACATCCTCTTTAATCCCATCCATAGTTTGAAATTCATGGCTAACTCCATCAATCTTGACAGATGTAACACTGGCGCCCGGGAGCGACGAAAGAATTATTCTCCTTAAGCTATTCCCCAATGTATGACCATACCCTGGGTATAATCCATCTATTTCAAACACCCCTTTGTTGCCCTCTTCTACAACAATACGAGGCTTGGAAGGCATAATTATTTTATATTCAGGCATATATATTTAAGTTATAAAGTTTCAGCCCTAGGCTGATCCGCCTTTGGCGGAAATTAATAATAAAGTTAACGACTATAAAACTCGAGCACTGCATTTAAATCAAGGAACCCTTCAGTGTTTTTTGGTTTATCTAAAATCTTTCCCTCCATGCTATTTAAATCAAAACTGACCCATGCTGGAGAATTGTAGTCTTTTAAGTTCTCAGCCAAATTTTGAAAAATTTTCTTGCTCTTGGAACCTTCACGAATTTTTACAACATCTCCGGATTTTAATTCATATGACGGAATAGTAACTCTCTGGTTATTGACAATAAAATGTCCGTGAGAAACCATCTGTCTTGTGGCCCGTCTGCTGTTGCCGAGCCCCATTCTGTAAATCACATTATCCAAGCGAAATTCAAGTCCTTCATACAATTTCTCTGCTGTCCCGGCGCCTTTTATATGGGAAGCTTTTTTAACATAATTAGACAGTTGGCGTTCGGATATCCCGTAAGAAAAACGAGTCTTTTGTTTTTCAATAAGCTGTGCTCCATATTCCGAAGGCGCCTTGGGACGGCGCGCTCCAGGCAACCCGCCCTTTGAAGATACGGCTCTAAATTTAGAAGTCTGGCATTTATCATAAACTCCGGGGCCTAGTCTTCTGCAAATTTTAAATTTTGGTTTGGATAACAT
>C687J35174_10009678_pt1 | contig 12055 bp, 15 predicted proteins | sample RifCSPhighO2_01_FD_35174 | JGI IMG/M metagenome (IMG submission 35174) | reverse complement strand
GTTTCATTTTTTAATTGTTCTTTTTCTAAAGTTGATGAATTTTTTAATTCTAATAATTTTTTATGTATTTTTTCCTGTCTTTCTTGACTTTTAAAATCTAACTTAAATTCGAAGAAATCTCTGAATTTATCTTCATCTAATTTGTTGTTTTTGAAGAATAATTCTGAGAAATCGTTCATTGCTTTTAATGCATAAGTTATGAAACTGTCCTGGTAATCTATCTTATAAGATGGAAAAGTTCCGCCCATTATAATTAATTCCACTTTTTCTGGGGTTTGATTTAATAAAATATAATGCTCTAATCTGTTAAAAACTTGAAGATAGGGGTCAAACTTATTTCTTATAGCTCTCATAGAAGCCGGTTCGTTTCCTGTATAAGACATTGGAACGTCTCCAAAGAAAGAGTTTGGGCCTCCGCAGCAAAACAAACATTTTCCATGTGGACAATATGCAGGTTTTGTCATTATTGCTACTGGTGCTACTCCGGAAATAGTTCTTGTTGGTTTTGTTTTTATCTTTAGCTTAGAATCTAAAATACACAATTCAATATTCTTTGGGACTCTGTCTAAGTGCAATCTCTTTGCTGTTTCCTTCCTTAAAGTTTCTAGATTCATTTCTTATTATATTTAATATTTTTTTAGCCATCAGATTTTTCCAGTCCTTATCTGAAAATTTTGTAAATAATATATGGCAATTTACTAATTTACATTCTTCAATTATCTCATTTATATGCTTAATGTTTTCCCAACCGCTATCTAAAATGACAAATCCTATAAATTTATTTTTCTTTAATAGTTTATCCAAAACACATTTTCTATAGATATCAAATATGTGAGCTCTTATGTTTCCGCCAATCATTTGATGTTTAAAATTAGCTTCATAAATACTAGAAACTAGTTTTTGAGTTATCTCAATAATTATTTTTTTACTATTATAATTGAATTCTAAATCATGATCAAAAGAATGTGGGGTCATTATTTCATTAGGTATTTTAATGTTAAGTCTTTCTAATTCATATGCTAATTTTGCTGCGTCTTTGTCTGGATAGAAAAAATATTTATTCAAACCAAATTGTTTTGTATTTATTATAACCTTTACAGGAAAACTGAATTTTGTTTCTTCTTTTTTTAACATACCTATTTCTTGTTTATATAATATCTTACTAGATATAGAGATGGTAGTTTCTTTTTCTCTAAGTGCGGATAGTTTATTCCCTTTTTTATCTAAATCTACAACAAATAAACCTTCATCTCTACAAATGTTTGCTTTAACATTATTTCCTTTAGACATTATATGTTTTGATAATATTCTAGAATTAATCATTAATAGAAAGGATTTCTTGATGGGCCTATATCTTACATAACCAGACATTATTGCAATATCTTTTGTCATTTTATTAAATTGATATGTATTCATTTATAAACGCTACGGGGGTCTGACGGGTGTGTCATTTTGTCTGGTAAAACTTATAAACTAAATGTCTTAACATTACAAAATGGTAAAAATATACATTGAAATGAGTGATGATGCTAATGGAATTCTCCATTTTGTTAAGGATAAAAACAATTTAAAAAACTTAGGAGAAGCAATTGAGTTTATTGCAGATAAATACGAGGATGATTATATGAAACTTAGACCAGAGTTCATTAAAAAAATGAAAAGAATAGAAAAACAAAGGGGAACTCATTTTAAAAATATAGATGAATTAAGGAAACATATTGGATTAAAATGAATCAAAATAAAGTATGGAATAATATAGCTGAAAAGTGGAGTAACTTCAGGCAAAAACCTGAAAAGACTGCTGTTGAGTTAAGTGAAGTATGGGAACCTGGAAAAATATTAGATGTCGGCTGCGGGAACTGCAGGAATTTACTGCCCTTTTCTAAATTTGATTGCTATGGTGTTGATTTCTCTGAAAATATGATTAAAGAGGCTGAGAAATTTGTTTCTAAGAAAAATATGAAAGTTACTTTGAAAGTTGGAGATGTTACTAAAATACCATTTAAGGATGAAAGCTTTGATTATGTTATTAGTTTTTCTATGCTGCACCATCTTAAAAATCATGAAAGGGGAGTTAAAGAGATTAGCAGGATTTTGAAAATTGGCGGAAAAGCATATATAAGTATATGGAACAAAATGCAGTTAAAATTTTTATTTAGAAGCAAAGAAACCTATGTTAAATTTGGAAATGAAGAAAGGTATTATAATTTTGTCTCTTTTTTTGAGATGATAAAATTACTTAAGAAATATAATTTTACAATATTAGACAGCAAAATGCTTGGGAAAAATTTAGAGTTTTTAATTGAAAGAAAGGCTTAAAAACAGTTATTTCAGTATATAGATTAGCAAAGAGGTTCTATAAAAAATGACAGAAAAAGTGTTAAGTCCCATCCTAGAAAAAGAAATTTATGAAAACGCTCCTAATTTAGAGACTATTCAGGCCGAATTTATGAGAAGAGGGCATAATCTGGATTTATCCTCTACATGCGATCAGGCTCTCCATGACTGGTATTTGCATAATAGAAGAAGGGGTCTTAGGTCAAATGGATTTCCTGCTACATCTGTAAGAGTTAATGGTGTTCGATATCATATACATGGGATTGACCATTATGAACAAATCACCGATATAGTAAGAGAGTATATCCGTGGGGAAATTGGAAAATGTTTAAATTTAGGGCATGAAGTGCTTATCGAACAGGGGATAGATTCATTTATTTTCAGAGGTTATATTGATGATGACCTGGGATTAGAAATAACATTTGTTGACTTACCTGTTGTAGAAATGGATGATCAGAGTTGGGCAAAAGGAGTTGACCATAAAGGAGTTAGAAGATATAGAGAATTGGCCAAGAGTGAAATGAATTTTTCAGCGAAAGATGCTTTGGCAGAAGGTGATTGTAACTTTTGCAATCACATACAAGCAGATGGTGCAGATATCTATGAAAGATCCTTAGGAGATCCAAGTTGTTTGGTAGATTTGCAAAATCATGTCTTTTCAACCATACTTCCAGAACAATTAAACAGACAATATTTGGAGTTATTTTATCCTGAAAAAGCTTTAATGGTTTCCGGCAGATCTAGAAGAATGGCTGAATTTGCCTCTGAATATGAAACACAATCTAAAGAAATTGATATGGTTGTAGGAGTCGCTCATCAGCTCGGAATAGCATATTATTTACAGGAATTGTAAAAGGATTAGAAATGACTGAAAGAAAAATTGAAGAAATGGTTGAAGAAATAGGGGCATATCCTGTCTTTGTAAGAGGTACTTGTGTAGAAGAAGCATTATGGTTACTTGGATTTAATAGGGGAGTATATGAATCTTTACCGGATGTAGTTTATGCTTTTACTGTTTACGAGGGGTTTGAAAAAGCTGGTATTACGCCTATAAAACCAGTTCCTCAAAATTATACTTTAAGAAGAATGCGGGATGAAGCTATAGCTTGGGCACATTCTTCGAATGAGGAAAAATCATCCTTATACCACTTTGGAGATGAAAAACACGCAAGAATGTTTGCGGAGGATAAAGAAAGATTAGGAGTTATTCTTTATTTTAATCCAGAAATAATTAGAGCTATTGAATACAGACAAGATCCATATGATAAAGATAGAGAAAGTGAATTATGTGCAGTAGAAATTCCAATTAATGATGATTTTGGACCTGAAAATATTTGTCTAGTTGAACCATTAGGTCCTACAGATCATAATATTCTTCAAAGAAAAAAACCTAAAACTAAAATACTTCCACCACTTTTTAATAATTGGGACCAAATATGCTCTTATCTAGGTGAAAACGATGAGATTACTAGTAGGGGATTTGAATTCCCAAAATAAAAATATTAAAAAATGACAGTCGAATTAAAAGTTGATGAAAACTTTGTAAGTTATGTTTTAGATACTTATGATTTATCAGATAGAACAAGAGAAAGATTAGAAAAAACTGTTTTATTTAGACTTAGAGACAATGGAATTACTGATTTTGATGAGGCTTATAGTTATATAGATAGTTTAGCTATGGGTACTGAGTTAAGACATCATGCTAAAATTAGAAGCTTAGATGAAGAAGTTGGAGAAACTGAAAGAACTCTTCATGAAATAATAGGAACTGAGGATGAAAATTTAAGAAGGCTGTTTGAAGATTTGCAATCAAGAAAAAAACTTTCAGGACAGGAAGTTGTTGAATGCTTATCTTATTGTTTAGATAGACAAGATACTGAGATACTTTCTAAATTAATGGAGAGACAAAGAGTAGAATTTGATGTTTCGTTAGATTACCTTCTAGATAATGCTGAAGAAATTGGAGCAAGAATTAGACAAACAGCTCAAAAATATGAAAGAGATGGAATAATTTTATTCCCAAAAAAGCTAATAGTTTCAGTTTCATTTGACCCCTTTGAAATTAAATTTGAGAATAGAATTGGTATTAATTTAACAGAAGAAGAACAGGATGTTGTAATAAAAGCATATAAATTATTTGGAGGAAGTGCAAGTGCTGCAGCAAAGCATCTTGGTTATAGTGGCAGAACAATAATTAAATATTGGAGAAAAGTAGGGCTTCATATTCAAGAAGGAAGAAGAGATCTACAAGATGAAGATATTTCTAATATAATTTCTGCCCACTCTAGGTTTAGAGGAAATGCGACCAAAGCAGCAGAAAGTTTAGGTTATGCTGCTAATACTATATTAAAACAATGGAAAAAAGCCGGATTAGAAACAATAAATTGGACAGGGGCCTTGAGAGAAGAAGAAGTTTCTCGTATAATTTTCTCTCACTCAGAATTTGATAGAAATGCAACTAGAGCAGCAAGAAATCTAGGTTATGGTATTAATACTATTTTACGTTATTGGAAAAAGGCTGGACTGGATACACTCCCACCAAATATGGGTAGGCCTAAGAATGGACATTCTGAGAAAGAAAGAGAAATGGAACGAAAGGTAGTTTCCGTATATGATACTTATAATGGAAACGCTAGCAGAGCTGCAATGGATTTGGGTCATAGCCTAACTACAGTAATAAAATATTGGAGAAGTAATGGATTAGAAATTCGTTCTCAAGGATATCATGGAAATGATTCTTATATCAGCAAATCTGAAAAATAATCTTATTAAACACTTTACTTAACAATTTATAAGTTAAATACTATTCAAAATTTTACTTCTTAATCTTTCTACTGTGTATCTTACAATAAAACAACAAATTATTTAAACATTCTTTATTTATATAGAAATTATGAAAAATAACAAACAGATTTCCATATTAAAGAAAAAGATAGTTCCTGTTTTGAGAAAATATAAAATAAAAAAAGCTGGAATTTTTGGAAGTTATGCTAGGGGGGATTATAAAAAGAGATCAGATATTGATATTTTGGTGCAATTAGGAAAACCCATGGGGTTTGAATTTGCTGGCATGGCTATTGAATTGGAAGAGAAATTGAAGAAAAAAGTAGATTTAGTTACTTACAAATATATACATCCTAAATTAAAGTATAGAATCTTAAAAGAGGAAATAAGAATATTATGAAAAGAGATTTAAAATTATTTTTAGAAGATATAATTGAACAAATTGAATTAATAGAAGGAGACTCTATAAGTAGTAAAGATAGATTCTTGANAGATTTGAGACTAAGAGATGCAACTGTGAGAAGAATAGAAATTATTGGGGAAGCCGTTAAAAACATTTCAAGTAGTTTTAGAAAAAAATATCCAGAAGTGGAATGGAAAGAAATTGCCGGGACTAAAGATATAATGATTCATGCTTATTTTAGGGTTGATATAGATATTGTTTGGAAAATAGTCAAAGAAGATTTACCTAAATTAAAAAAACAAATAAATGAAATTCTAGAAAAAGAAAATTTCTAACTGGAGGTTGTGAACGAAGGTGAACTTACTAAAAATTAAATAGCATTCAAAATCTTACTTCTTAATCTTTCTACTGCATATCTTGCTTTTGTTGAAAATCCATATTCTCTATTAAATGGTTTTACGACGTTTTCTACTTTTTCACCTATCACTTCTATTTTTTTAGGATTGAACTTATAAAATTCTTTGGCCCTTTTCAAGAATTCAATTTCATCTTCATGAATCCCCATGCATCTTGTTCCTATTATATCTAAGGCTAATGGGTCATGGGAAGCTAATAATATATTTGAGTTTATTGGATGAGATCTAACTTCTTCCACCTGGTTTCCAATTATTCCATCTACAATTCCAAAATCAGGATACCTAACCTGCAATATATCCATTAATGAGGACCTTATTGAGGGATGGATTCTTACTCTATGATTTCTGGTTGGAACGCATCCAAACATATTTTTTAAGGATAATGTTACCTGGCAGAGAGCATGACATTTTAGTTTAGCTAATGAGACTATGTAATCCGCTTCTAAGACTTGTCTTGCTAAAGGAATCTTATCAAATTTAAATGGTGTTTTAACTGGTTTGAAAATAATATCTTTTTCATTTAATTTATCAAAGGCAACTATTTTAAGGTTATATTCCTTTTTTAACTTATTATAACCTGTAGCTTCAAAATTATCAAAATCGTTTCCTATTGTTACTTCACAATTTTCTAATTTATCTAGGATAGCTTTGCAGATACTAACATCAGAAGTAATTCCTGAAACACTAAGGTCATCAGTAACTAAATTCGGCTTAATTAACACTTTTTTATTTTTAACTTTGAAGTTAGCTTTGGTTAAAATTTTCTTAGCCGCTTCATAGGATTTTTCTCCATACTCAACATCCGCTTTGTCAATATAGACTTTAGACATAATATTTAGAAATTATTTAAGTTATTTTAAATTTTGCGATATACGGTTTTTTAAAAGTTCATATGGTTTCTTATGATACCAATTGGTAACCAAAAAGTTTATATAGTTTCAAAGGATACCATTAGTATGCAAAGAGAAAAGAAGATAAAATTATTAGAGGAATCAGAAGCGTTTTTGAAAGTGGTTTACTGGTTTTTTGCATTTCCAACAAAAGAAATAAGTTTAAATGATCTTACTGAAGAAGCTGGGATATCAAAAACAACAGCAAATAAAGTAGTTAAATCCCTTGAAAAAGAAGGATTCCTTAGAAAAGAAGTATTAGGGAAAACATGGCGAATTTCGTGTAATCAAGGTCATCCTTATAATTTAACAGTAAAAATACCTTATAATTTTGGGCTTGTTTATAGGTCTGGGATTATTGAAAAGATTCATAAAAAGTTTTCTAATCCAAGAGCAATTATCTTATTTGGGAGTTATAGGAAAGGTGATGATGTAGAGAATTCTGACTTAGATATTGCATTAGAAGTTTTGGATGATAGTGAGATTGAGATTTATAATATGGGAAAAATAAATTTAGGATATAGAAAAAATATACAGGTAAATTTGCATATATTTTCAAGAAATAAGATTGATTTAAATCTATTTTCTAATATTGCTAATGGAATTGTACTTGAAGGATTCTTGGAGGTTCGACCTTAATGATAAGATATAAAAGACCAGATAAGAAAAATGCCTTGAGCTTGGTAGAAGCTGCAAAGAGAGATTTAAATTTTACATTAACAATAAAAGTTTCTGAAGATTCTGGGTCAACCATAGTGAGGAATATTCACAATTCCTTTAGAATGTTGGGTGATGCTTTATTGATTTATAAAGGGATTGAACCTAAAGATCACATAACATCCATAAAAGAGTTATTAAAGTTAAATGTTAGTACATTAAGACCGATTAATTTGGTAGATAGTATAAGAAAATTAAGACATAATATTAATTATTATGGTTATAGTCCAAAATTAAATGAAGTTGAAGATGCTGTGTCTATTGCGAAGACATGTTTTGGACCACTATATGAAGAAGTAAAAAAAATAATATCTATTAAGTAGACATAATATTTAAATAGGGAAGTTTAATCTTTTATATTTGTTGCGGTGGTAGTATAGTGGTTAGTGTATAGGTGTTATTTTCACTATGCGACCAATATAGGGCCTTGCCAAGGCTCTGACCGGGGTTCAAATCCCCGCCACCGCAATTATAAAAATGGGAACAATAAAAGAAGGCGCAAGACAAGCTGTAAGAAATTGTATGAAAATTAGTTCTAAAGATATTGTATTAGTAGTGACAGATACGAAAACTAAACCTGTAGCTAAATACATAGAAGAAGAATCTAAAGAAATAACTAAAAAAGTTGAGCTATTAAACTTAGATGATTATGGAAAGAGACCATTAAAGAAACTTCCTAAAGATATAGCTGAAAAGGCTAGGAATGCCACTGCTGTTTTCTATATGGCTGAACAATTTAAAGGAGAAAAGGAGTCTTTAAGAAAACCTATTATTAAATTAGCTACTGAAAATGGAAGACAGGCGCATATGCCTGGGATTACTAAAGAATTAATGGAAGAAGGGATGTGTACAGACTATAAAAAAGTGCAGGAATTATCAAAAAAAGTTTATGATATTGCATCCAAAGCAAAAACAATAAATGTTTTAACCAAAAAAGGGACTGATTTAACAGCTACTTTTTCTTCTAAGATAAAATGGCTAATTGCGGATGGTAATATTACAAATAAGGAAACTAAATGGAGCAATTTACCAGATGGAGAAGTGTTTACATGTGTTGAAAATATCAATGGCATAGTTATAGTAGATGGTTCTTTAGGAGACTATTTTGATAAATATAAAGTAATAGAAAAAACTCCTTTAGTTTTAGAGATAAAAAACTCCAGAATAATAAAATTAGAATGCAACAATAAAAAATTAGAAAAGGAAATTAAAGAATATATTAAACAAGATGAGAATGCTGACAGGATTGGAGAATTCGCCATTGGAACTAATATTGGTTTAAAAAAATTAATAGGAAATTTGCTGCAGGATGAGAAGTTTCCAGGAATACACATAGCTATAGGGCACGGATATCCAGAGCATACAGGATCTGATTGGGATTCTAAGGCGCATTTAGATGTAATTATACAAAAAACTACAATTATTGTAGATGGAAAAGAAATAATGAAAAATGGAAAATTTATAATTTAACCTTCTTTATTTATTTTAGTTACTACATCTTTGATTATTTTTGCAGCCATATGAGGGTGCCAGAAATTTAAAAAACCGTTGCATTCAACTTCAATTATTACTTTATCTTTATGGGGGAATAATTTATTTACAGGTCCTAATGCTAAAGAGCCATCATGAACATCCTCAACAGTCACACATGGCAATGGACTTCTTTCAACTGCGTTTTCAACAGCAGAGAGATAATTAAATGGCGTGAAATTTTGTTTTAATCTATTAATAGCTATAGTATCCGCATATTTTGTTATTTTTTTTAAATCTTTTTCTATCCCTTCTCTTCTGCCCGGAGACATCTCATTTGGATTAAAATGCTCATAAATCCTTAATGTATCCAAGACAAATCTTTTTGTTTCACTGATAACAGCATTTCTATAATCTGTCGCTATCTTTTGAAAGAAGTCGAAATATTTTGCATTAATAACTTCAACAACTTCTTTTATTACGGTTTTTTTAATTCCTTTTTGAGAGAAAGTAACTATATCCATTACACTCGGCACTGCTTTTATTTTAGGGAAATTTTTATGAACGAAAATAATTACATTTCCTTTGCAGACATCCTCCCAAAAATTCTGATAAATCTGCAATCTATTATAGTAATCCGCTTCGTCTTTTGCTACCCAGGCGTATTTTTTCAGATATTTGTAGCGTTTTTCACTTGAATTTCCTGACTGAAATATTTCATAATGTTCTAACGCATTTTTTACTGTTGGGATATACCTATTAAAATCAATTCCAAATAACCTATCTCTTGTCATACTAGAAACAACTAAAGTGCCTCCTATTAGCTCCCAGCATCTTGTAGCAACTGTTTCAGAATGGTCATCTCGAGTTACAGGGCTTGCTAATGCCGGGCCTGAATGAGGCGCAACAAACATAATATGTCTTTTGAGTCCTTGTATACGGTATAACCTCTTTTAAATTCTATGTCCATTTGCTATTAAAATTGAAAAAGATATTTAAACTTTTATTTTCTCTAGAATGATATGAAAATTGAGTTCAAGAAGGATTTTATTGAAAGATACAGTAGTTTAACCTCTTTTGATGAGTTTAAAGAAATAAGCTTAAAGCCTCTGCCAAGGACTATAAGGGTCAATACTTTGAAAAGTAATGTTGAAGAAGTTAAAGAAAGATTAAAAGACTGGGATTTGAAACCATTAAAATTTTATGATAAAGGCTTTGCGATAGAGCATAAGAAAAAAGAAAGAAGAGATATTGGGAATTTAAGGGAGCATTTTTTAGGGTTATTTTACATTCAGGAAGCCGCTTCTATGCTGCCGCCTTTGATTTTAAATCCGGATAAAAATGATGTTGTTTTAGATATGGCTGCTGCACCTGGAAGTAAAACCACTCAAATGGCTGCTATGATGGAGAATGAAGGATTGATTGTCGCTAATGAGGTTAAACCTAATAGAATAATGCCATTGGGTATTAATTTGCAGAGATGCGGTGTTGTTAATACTATTTTAACTTTGCATTATGGAGAAAGGATGAAGGGAAAATTTGATAAAATATTATTAGATGCTCCATGTTCAGGAACGGGAGCTATCAGAAAATCTTTGAAAACTTTACAAATATATAATACGGGAATGATAAAAAAATTAAGCTATGACCAGAAAAAATTAATATTTAATGCGTTTAAATTGCTAAAAAAAGATGGAACTATGGTATATTCCACCTGCAGTTTAGAGCCTGAAGAAAATGAAAACGTTGTTAACTCCTTATTGGAAAATTTTAACGATGCCAGCTTGGAAAAAATTAAAATCGATGGTTTGAAGACTAGCGATGTTGTTTTAGATTTTGAAGGGAAAGCTTTTAATAGCGAGATTAAGAAATGTTTAAGAATTTGGCCGCAGGATAATGATACTGAAGGGTTTTTTGTGGCTAAGATAAAGAAAAATGGTTAAATTAAGAATAGTTGAAAGGGATAGTAGTTTGATTGATAGATTATCTATGACCGCAACTGATTTAGGCAATAGAGTATCAAGAGTTAGTAATAGAGTTGCAGATTGTGCTTTTAGAGCATCTGATAAGATTATTCATAAAACCAAAGTTTATTTCACTGTTGGAATGATTGCTTTTAATACAGCTGCCTATTCTTTTATTGGTTATCATGCTCTTAATGACCGCTTGGAAGAGATAGGAATGAGCAAAGATTCTTTAAAGAAAGCAGGAATGGTTTTTGGTGGCAGTGCTGCTGTTTGTTCTCTACCGATTGGGATTTATGGACTAGTCAGACTAAGAGATAGATACAGAAGAAGTTCAAGAGAAATTGAATCTTATGAAAGAGAAGCTTAAATTTTTTCATAATAATTTTTCATTAATATAGCATCTTTTTCTATATTTGGGGATTCGCAAGTTAAGCAGCCCTTTACTTTGAATTCTTTTAAAGCTTTCATTAAATCTTTGTAATTAAATTTAGATTCTTCTAAAATCAAATGATGCTTTTCTCCCTTGTCTCCGTATTCAATTCCTGAGACGTGAATATGCATATTCTTTATTGAGTCTTTTCCTATTTTTTTCATTTGTTCTAAAATTGAGTTGAATTCTTCTAAAGTATTATTTTTTCCTACGGTTCTAGCGAATAAGTGCGAGAAATCTATACATGGCAATACTTGGTCAAAATCCTTACTTAATTTAATTAATTCATTTAAATCCCCGAATTGAGCAATTTTTCCTGATATTTCAGGTCTTATCCAGATGTTTTTATCGAATTCTTTTACTTCATCTAAGATTTTTTTAAACCCTGTTTTTATATTTTCATAAACTTTTTTTGGGTCTTGCTTTTGATAGAAACCTGCGTGAAAACAAATGGAATAACCGCCACATAAAGAAGTTATGTTTGCTGATTTTACTATTCTTCCTATGCTTGCATGAAATATTTTTGGATCTGTAGAATTTAAATTAATGAAATAAGGGGCATGGCAGGTTAGAACTATATTATTATCTTTGGCTGCTTTTTTTATTTCTGGAGCTTTTTCTTCGCTAATATTAATGCTTCT
>C687J35174_10009677_pt1 | contig 12055 bp, 9 predicted proteins | sample RifCSPhighO2_01_FD_35174 | JGI IMG/M metagenome (IMG submission 35174) | reverse complement strand
GCGTCAAACTCGGTGTGGGGTGTAATCGACCCCGGCTTGGCCAGCACTTGGCCTCTTTCTACCTGGTCTTTTTCCACTCCACGCAAAAGTACGCCCACGTTGTCTCCGGCCTGTCCCTCATCCAACTGTTTCCTAAACATTTCCACGCCGGTAACTACAGTGGACTTAGTCGCTTTCAGTCCTACTATTTCGATAGTATCGTTGACTTTGACTCTACCTCTCTCAATTCTTCCCGTTACTACTGTTCCCCGGCCCTTAATCGAAAACACGTCTTCCACCGGCATCAAAAACGGCTTTTCCAGCTCCCGCACCGGCGTGGGGATAAAATCGTCTACGGCCTTCATCAACTCCAAAATCTTCTCTTCGGATTTAGCATCTCCTTCAGTAGCTTTCAGTGCCGACCCTCTGATGATCGGAGTTTTGTCTCCCGGGTAGCCGTATTTAGTTAGCAGTTCCCGGACTTCCATTTCAACTAGCTCCAACAGGGATTCGTCGTCCACCATATCGCACTTGTTCAAAAACACGACGATGGCCGGCACGTTTACCTGCTTGGCCAGCAAAATATGTTCTCTGGTCTGGGGCATCGGCCCGTCCGGCGCGGATACGACCAAAATCGCCCCGTCCATCTGGGCGGCCCCGGTAATCATGTTCTTGATGTAGTCGGCGTGGCCCGGAGCGTCAATGTGGGCGTAATGCCTCTTTTCAGTTTCGTATTCCTGGTGGGACAGGTTTATGGTCACCCCACGCGCTTTCTCTTCCGGTGCCGAATCAATCTCATCGTATCTCTTGGCCGTGGCCATGCCTTTTTTAGCCAGCACCACCGTAATCGCCGACGTCAGCGTAGTCTTCCCGTGGTCCACGTGACCGATAGTCCCGATATTGATGTGTGGTTTGGTGCGTTGAAAAGTGGCCATAGTGAGCGTCAGCGAGATATATGAAAAGATCCTTGAGTGCTAACGAAAGGTAGATTTCTTTCCATATAGAGCAGCAACAATTCTAATTTACCCTCAATTCATTTGCAAGAGTCAATTATTTACCACTTTAAATAAGGCGATTTCAGGGTTTTTAACAGGTCGGCTTCATACTGGCAAAACGTCAGTCCTAAATCTTCTCTCAATTTTTCCTCCATTTCTGCTCCACTCATTTTTCCTTGGTTATCCTTAATGAAATTCTGTATTTTGTTATCAAAGTCACGGTCTCCCAAGCTGACATTTTCAAATTTTGGATTCATCAAACAATTAGGCACCTGGTTATGATCCAGTCCCCATACATGCCCAATTTCATGCATCACCGCCGCTTCCTTTATTATGTCTTGCACCTGTTTATCCGCGAGAAAAGAATTTTGGATTCCCTCTAACACTGCCACCACCCCTTCGTTTACTTTAGCGTACCCCCATGCGTCAAAATCGGTAATAAACCCGGCCATTACCACTTTCAAAGACCCGGGGCTGGATCCGCAGTTTTTATTCACCTGTTCCCATACCCACTTGTCAGTGGCAGCTTTATCAGCAAAAAAATAAAGCGGCTGCCCATCGACCTCTTTTGGAAATGGCACCTTTTTAATCTCCAAGTTCACGTCTTTCCAACCACCGAACTTTTTAATGTCTGCAACCGCTAATTCCAACATGTGGTCACTGGCATAAAAATCCTCTCTGCCTATCCAACACACATTCAACACGTCAGACTTAGTTGGTTGCTGTTTTGGAGCAGGAGCTTTGAAAAAATTCAGGCTCATCCACGCCAGCAATCCGCACCCCACCACCAACGCTACCCCGCCCCACAATCTTTCACTCATTTACCCATTTTAATCCTTCTTAAACTCCCTGATAAACCACCACACCCATCTCCACCATATTCTTCTCCATTTATACTCCTTGTGCTCCGGGGTTGGGGCGGGTGTTACTGTTATCGTCGGTATGACCGTCGGCGTAACTGTCGGTTCAACAGTCGGAATTGCAGTGGGTGTAACAGTCGGCGTCGCGGTTGGTTCAACCGTTGGTTCCCCGGTTGGCGTCGGAGTGGGAGTAGCAGTCGGGGTTGGTGTTGTGGTTTCAGTTGGCGTGGGAGTAGGGGACGGTGTCGCGGTCGGAGTCGGCCCACTCAAATCAATATTTACATCCGCCGGCGTTTGCGTATCCCCCGATGCCTGATTACCTGCTGCTGTATATCTTCTGACCCGCAATTTATATGATCCCAGTCCAGGATACTCACTTGCCGATGGCGATCCTACTCTGGCCGTCACGTCGCTTACTGTATCCTGCTCGGATACTATCGAAATCGGTTTATAAGCCGACCCGCTCGATCCTCCGTACCAAGCCGTATCATTCCAGGTCTCCCCGAAATAATTACTTGTCCCGTCCTTAAATAAATCCACTCTCAAATAATTTGTAGCCGACGTCGCCCCGCTTACAGTGACATTTACTGTAAACGGCTCCGCCGAAATATTCGCCGGAACATTATTGAGGGTAATAGTAACCGCCGCCACTGGAGCCGCCGCCGCCAGAAACCACACGAGAACAGGCAGGATTCTCTTCACGTCATCTTATTNTTTTCCCAATTCTTCCCCTTGTCAATCCCAAAATATTCTTTTAGTGCCTCGCCTGAAAATCCAAAAACCGATCCGCCGCTTCATTTAGACGCCCATTGGGATTATTGATAATCAAATAAGGGATTCCAAAAAAGCTGGCCGTATCAAAAAATTTGTCCTCGTAAGCCTCTGCGTAAGTTTTAAACAACCCCAGTCTTCGGTCATTTGGCATCTCATCCGGAAACAGGGCCCTGTTTCTCTCGCCGCTTTGAATTCTCTGCCAAATGTCAGCTAGCGGAGCCGTTACCAAAATCACAGCCGCGAATCTTGCAATCCACTCGCCGGTTCTGTCTATCCACTGCCCTCTGACCAAGGATAAATAATGAGTATCAAAAAGTAATGATTTATCGCCCGCACCCGCCAGTCTCTGGTCAATAAACCTGGCAAACTGCCGTAGCACTTCATCCTGATCCATCCGCCTCATGGCTTCATAATCTCCCTCTACCCCCAACCACTTCATTAATTCTCTGGACGAATGTACCGCTTCAAATCCATTATCTGTTTTCGCAATTTTGTCGACCAATGTTGACTTGCCCGATCCGTTTAAGCCGCCGAAATAATAATGTTTTATTTCCCTGTTCATGCAGCCGCTTGGGCTTTTCCGCTCTTGGCGATTATACCCTCGGCGATGTTGCGCGGGACTTCTTCGTAATGCGATGGTTCCATGTAGTATGACGCCCGGCCCTGGGTCAGCGACCGCAGCTTAGTGGCATACCCGGACAATTCCGACAGCGGCACATACGCGTTAATAATTGTCAGGTGGCCTCTTTTGTCCGTCCCCAATATCTGCGCCCGCTTGGATGACAAGTCTCCGATCACGTCTCCCATAAAATCGTCAGGAGTGGACACTTCCACCTTCATGATCGGCTCAATTAGGCACGGATCCGCCAGTTTGGCCGCGTGCTGGAACGCCAGCGATCCGGCTATCTTAAACGCCATTTCCGAAGAATCCACATCATGATATGTTCCGTCGTACAGCGTTATTTTTGCGTCCACCGTCGGGAACCCGGCCAGCACGCCGTTTTCCATAGCGTCTTTGATGCCCTTTTCAATCGGCGCGATAAACTCGGCGGGAATCGCTCCGCCCTTAATTTCGTCCACGAATTCATATCCCGCCCCCCGCGCCTGCGGCTCGATAGTGATAAAGCAGTGCCCGTACTGTCCCCGGCCTCCGGACTGCCTGATATATTTCCCTTCCCCCTCGGCCGTTTTCTTCACGGTTTCTTTGTACGCCACCTGCGGTGCCCCGGTATTGGCCTCCACCGAAAATTCCCGCTTCATCCGGTCCACGATAATTTCCAGATGCAGCTCGCCCATCCCGGAAATAATCGTCTGTCCCGTCTCGGGATTTGATTTGATCCGGAAAGTCGGGTCTTCATCGGACAATTTGTTCAGGGCGTAGCCCATCTTTTCCTGGTCGTTTTTCGTCTTCGGCTCGATCGCCAGGCTTATGACCGGCTCTGGAAACGTGATCGACTCGAGAAGGATCGGCGCGCTTTTATCGCACAGCGTATTCCCGGTCGTTGTCTCTTTTAGTCCGACCAGGGCCACGATTTCTCCCGCATATGCCGCATCGATTTCCTCCCTTTTATTGGCGTGCATCAGAAGCATCCGCGAAATCCGCTCTTCTTTCTGTTTCGACGCGTTCCACATACTCTGTCCGGCCTTCAACATTCCGGAATAAATCCGCACATACGTCAGCCGGCCCACATGCTGGTCGGTCTGGATCTTAAACGCCAGCCCGGAAAACTTTTCCTCGTTAATGGTCTTTCTTATTTCTTCGCCTCCGGTATGCGGGTTTACTCCTTTGACATGGTCGACGTCCACGGGAGAGGGCAGATATTCGACTATCGCGTCCAGCATCGGCTGCACGCCCTTGTTGCGCAAACTCGCTCCGCAATAGATTGGGACCAGTTTATAGGCAATCACTGCCCGCCTCAACGCCGCTTTCAATTCTTTGATACTTGGCTCCTCGCCCGCCAAAAACTTTTCCAACAGCGCGTCGTCCGTTTCGGAAATTTGTTCGATCAATTTTGTCCGCCATTTTTCCACCACATCTTTCATTTCGGCCGGAATTTCTTCCTCCGTAAACTTGGCCCCCGTCTCATCCCCGTGCCAAATGATGGCCTTTCGTTCCAAAAGCAGTACTATTCCCTTAAATGTCTGCTCCGCCCCGATCGGATACGCCATCACCGCCGGATTTGCTCCCAGCCGCTCGATAATCGCTTTGACCGTCCCCTCGAAATTCGCCCCCAGCTTGTCGTTTTTATTCACAAAAATTATCCGCGGCACTTTGTATTTGTCCGCCTGCCGCCACACCGTTTCTGTCTGCGACTGCACCGTTTCCTCCGCGTCCAATACAGTGACGGCTCCGTCCAAAACCCGCAACGATCGTTCCACCTCCGCCGTAAAATCCACGTGCCCCGGCGTATCTATAATGTTTACTCTGTAAGAATCGTTCCCCACCGGCGAATTGGGATCCTGCACGCTCCAGAAAGTTGTCGTCGCCGCGGATACTATAGTAATACCCCGCTCTTTTTCCTGCTCCATCCAGTCCATCTGGGTGTTCCCTTCGTCAATATCTCCGATCTTGTAGCTCTTGCCGGTATAAAACAAAATCCGCTCCGTCGTTGTTGTCTTCCCCGCGTCAATATGGGCGATTATCCCAATGTTGCGCACCCGATCCAACGGCACATCCCGGTTAGTAGTTTTAATATCACTCGCAGCCATATTCAATGCTTCGCATAAAAAAAAGCCCCTAAGCTCCCTCTGATTGTACCAAAGTTTATCCTATCCAACAATCATCAACAAAACTCACCCCAAGTGTTCCCCCCTCTCTTTGATTAAAGAGAGGGGATGGGGGTGAGTTAGAAACGCCGACCAGTAGCATCTTTAGCACTCCTGCAGTAGAATTGATAACGCCATGTCGCTTCAAATCGACCAGTCAGGCAAAATCGAAGAAACAGCGACGAGCTCGGTTTTGGGTGCGTCGAACTTGATTAAAGCCTCTGTATACATCAGCGGAAGAGAAAAAAGAAAACTTCAGGAACGGTTCCGCCGGATCGGCAAACCCAGACTTTTTCGCAACATGGTCTTTTCATCGCTCTTATACTTTCTGGTCAAGCGGTTGGACGGTTCCTTAGTGGTTGATATAGAATATGCCGGTCACACCCGGGAGATAGAGTACCTGGTTAAATTATACCTGGGTAAAAACGCCAATTTAACTTGGAAATTAATAGGTAAAAGCTCTCCCGCCCACGATTTAGCTTATAAAGTCAAAATCGGAAAAATTAAACCCGACAAAATAATTACAGCCGAAAATGTTATAAATTTGATCACCAAAAAAGCCGGTGGGTACTTAAAGATCGGACTTTCACCGACCAATCGGTACTCAGGCCCCGGCTCTGTAAGAAAAAGTATACCAAAAAAACATAAAAAGTCAAGATAAACTATGGCCACCAAAAGAGATTATTACGACATTTTGGGCGTTTCAAAATCCGCATCGGATGCCGAGCTCAAATCCAGCTACCGCAAAATGGCCATGCAATGGCACCCGGATCGCAACAAATCCCCCGAAGCCGAGACCAAGTTCAAAGAAATCAACGAAGCTTACCAGGTCCTCTCCGATCCCAAGAAAAAATCCACTTACGATCAGTTCGGTCACTCCGCCTTCGATCCGGCANCGGGAGGCTTTGGTGGCCAGGGCGGCGTCCGCCAAGGTCCTTTCCAATATTATTACTCAACTTCAGGTGGCCAAAATCCGTTTGGCGATTTCGGCGGTTTCTCTGACCCCTTTGAAATTTTCGAACAGTTTTTCGGTGGCGGCGGGTTTGGCGGAGGCCGCCGGGCGCCTAGAAAAGCCCATTATTCCCTGCGCATTCCCTTCATGACCGCCGTCAAAGGTGGTGAAGAATCAGTCACNATTGAAGGCAAAAAGCACACTATCAAGATTCCCGCCGGCGCCGATACCGGGACCCACCTTCGTTTTTCCGACTTCGACGTCACTTTTGAAGTCGAGCCCCACGCCCAGTTCAAGCGCGACGGCGACGACGTCTACCTGGATCACGAAATTCCCTTCACTCTGGCTATCATCGGCGGCGAAACCAATGTTAATACCCTGGACGGCAATCTTCAGCTCAAAATCCGCCCCGGTACCCAGCCGGGCTCCACCGTCCGCCTCTCCGGCCGTGGCGCCCCCCGCCTCAATTCATTCAGAGGCAATGACCGCGGCGACTTCTACATCAGATTAAAAATCACCCTCCCCGAAAATCTCTCCCGCCGCCAAAGACAGCTTCTGGAAGAGTTTGAAAACAATTAACCAGCCGGAGGATTCACACAGTTGGTGCTTAAGTTTACTGTCCTCAACTTTTTAAATCTAGCAAAATCATATTTGCTTCCGTTTCCGGCTGACGGATCGAACAAATTTGCTTTGGCATTCCCGTCATATACCGACTGGCTGACCTTTTCTGCATAGGCATACAAATTAAGGTTCTTATTTAGCAATGGTGATCCGGCCAGTGGTCGGACATCAACTCGGAGGGTCGCCTGTTTGCCGGTTACTATTGGGCTAATATACATTTTGAAACCTAGGGTTGCATGCTTATACCAGGTATTGATTGCCACCGGCCTCCAGCCGTACACGCATCCGGTTGCACAACTACCTTCATACACATAGCCGGTATTTGCCGCAAATGGCCCGAAAGCTATTGGCGTATACATCGCTCTCACCCCATATTTAGTCGCTGAATTTGTCACATTCGATCCTGCCCAGTCCGGAAACGTATTAATGACAATTTGAATTTCCCCAACTCCTTCAGTGGCATGGGTAATGCCGTCTTCGGAAAAATACTGCGTCTCAATGTGTGTACCGCATGTGTTCTGTGACATTGTTGCCGCATTCTTAATATACACGACACTGGCCCCCGGTTGGGCAGCCTGGCTCCACCCTTCTGCCGCCCCGGTGCTATTTGTGGATAACACCTGGTTTCCATAAGTCCTGGGGATACTCGGTGGATAAACCGTATACCTGGCCGGGACCGAACTGTTATCCATATACTCCGGAATATTAAATGTTGGTTGTACCGAATAGTACGTCAGGTTCGGATAGGCGGCTGATAAGGATTTCAACCACTTCCCAAATCTGTAATATATGTTCTTTTCCCAATTGTAGGTACTGTTAGCAGCCCCGCTTATGCGGGAATAGACAGTTTGGTTGGGTATTGGATATACATTCGCCCCCCCTGCCGTCACCTCCAAAAGCCGAATTTCATGCGAGTTTACACTTGCTAGCCCGGTGAGAATTTTTACCTGCTTTTCCACTGCATAAGTCAGGCCATACAGTACATCATCTGGGCTGGCAGGATAACCGTAACCTGGATCGTTCTGGGCTTTATAATTGGCAATACCCCAGTAATCCGTCGGAAAATTTCCCCATCCCCTGGAATATTTATAGTCATAGATCATGTTGTTCAAATAGGTCTGCAGATCCATATCGTTCAGTACATGAACTTGGATCTTTGAGCTTGTGTCTTTAGCCTTGACGTAGTCGACCATGAAATTTTTCACCAGCCAGGAATACGACTCCGCGTACACCGGATTCCCGTCCCACTTGGCTATCCTGGCATTAGGAAAATTGAACAGGACATAAGTTTTTCCGGGATTGGTCTTTATAAAGTAAGTTAATGCTCCTTCGGCATAACTTTTACCTTTGTAACTTTTCGGGTTATACAAACCGCCGTACACAATATGTCCGGAAATCTTTCCTAAATTAGCGGAACTATCTGCTTCGTTATTTCGCCAATAATCTATCGGGGGTTTAATATCGTGTATATTCATTGGCCCGTAGCTGGGATATGGCGAATATAAGTCAGCTCCATTTATGCTCATCATTCCCACCGGGCTATATCCGTATTCTGTTGCCGCGTCACCGCAATTGATCCCGCTGGGATTATAAAAATACTTCCTCCAGGATACCGGTATTCTGCAATACGACGCTTTATTCGACTGGTTGGGAAACCCGTTTAAATACTGTCCTCCTGCCTGACCCGTATCCTGCCCCCAGCCCGTAGGCTGACCGGCCAAGCCATAAACACAATACTTGTCGCTTCCGCATAGATTTTGATCGGAATCGCTGTTACCCACCTTGTACAAAGCAATGTGCGTCACAACAAACGTTCCCACCCCCGGAACTCCGGTACTGGTTGAAGATACTGTATTCCAGTTATTCTCGGTATACCCCGTCGAAGTATTGCTGTTTGGGGAAGCGAATTGGCTATAAGAAGGGTAGCTGTTGTAACTGGCCAGGAAAAAATTAATATCGGAATTCCTTTCCAACTGAAATACCGACCATGTCTTGGCAGCCGGATTCAATCCCAAAACCGCCAGGGCATCTATTTTATTTTGATTTATTGTTGTATTTCCAAAATCGTCAGAATACCCGGATCCCCCGTGTGTCGCCACCCCCAACCCGAACCGTGCATCAGCAGTTCCCGGTCCTGCGGCTTTCGAAAAAAATCCCGTTTTCTGTCCCACCAGCACTACCGTCACCGGTAATATCAGTAGCACCATCATCACTACCAACCCAACTCGCATTTTGTCTTTACCTTTTATTTTCTTCCGTGCCACTGCAAAAAGTGTACCAAGAATCTGCATTAACATCAAGGGGTGGTGCACCGGAAGCTAAACTGATATAATCCTCTTCGGCATGGCATTTTTCTTGCCAATCTTATGCAAAAACAAACCGGCGCCAGATCCGAATTTTCCGCTGCCCTGCACCAGGTGGCCAACGAGCGCAATCTCGACCCCGAGGTTGTCATTGATGCCATCAAGCAGGCCATTTTAGCCGCCTTCAAAAAAGACCACCCCGGTGCATATACAGAAGAAGAAGTTTACGACGTTTCTCTCGATCCCGCCACTGGCGAAGCCCGGATCCACGACGCCGCCAAAAAGGACATTACCCCACCGGGTTTTGGCCGCATCGCCGCTATGACAGCTAAGCAAGTCATTCTGCAAAAAGTCCGCGAGGCCGAAAAATCCAACGTCATCGGCGAGTGCGAAAAACGCCTGAACACCCTTGTTTCCGGGACCATCATCAGGATTATCGGCGGTGAAGTTGTGGTCGAAATTGACGCCGGCAAACTCGGCCGCATCGAAGCCGTCATGCCCCGTGACCAGCAGGTTTATACCGAAGACTATCGTTTGAACCAGCGTCTGACGTTTTTAATGCACAGTATCCGTGATTCTCTGCGCGGCCGGGAAGTTGTCGTCTCCCGCGCCGACCCCGCTCTGATTAAGGAACTTTTCCGCCGCGAAGTCCCTGAAGTCAACTCCGGAGCAGTGGAAGTCAAAGCCATCGCCCGGGATCCCGGCGTCAGGACAAAAATTGCCGTCTATTCCAACCAGTCCGGCATTGACCCCGTTGGCAGCTGCGTCGGCCAAAAGGGCGTCCGCGTCCAGGCCGTCATCTCCGAGATCAACGGCGAAAAAATCGACATTATCCAATACAACGAGGATCTGGAAAAATTCGTCGCCTCCGCCCTGGCTCCCGCCACGGGTCTGTCTGTCAAAATAAACGCCGCCAAAGAAGTGGCCGAAGTCACCGCTCCCGCCGACCAGCTCTCCCTGGCCATCGGCCGCGAGGGCCAAAACGCCAAGCTCGCCGGCCGCCTGGTCAATCTGCACATCGACATCAAAGGTTCGGACAAACCCCAAACTACAGATGACAATTCACAGCCGTAATATGTTTCGACTTGTTTTGAATTTGTAATTTGGGTTTTGGAGTTTGTTTAGAATTTAGAATTTAGAGTTTAGTATTTATATGTTACAAAATAGACCGCCAGTAGTAGTAATTTTGGGTCACGTCGATCACGGCAAAACCACCCTCTTGGATTATCTTCATAAATCAAGTGTCGCCGCCAGGGAAGCCGGGGGTATAACCCAGCATATTCGGTCTTTCCAGCTAAACGGCATCACGTTTATAGACACGCCTGGTCATGAAGCCTTTTCTGCAATGCGGGCTCGGGGTTCAAAGATTGCCGATTTTGCCGTATTAGTCGTGGCCGCCGATGACGGTGTCATGCCCCAGACCAAACAATCCATAGAATTTATTAAGCTTGCCCAAATTCCTTTTATAGTGGCCCTCACCAAATCCGATCTGGCCGCTGCCGATCCGGACAAAGTCAAAACCCAGCTTACCGAATCCGGCGTCATAGTGGAAGAATTAGGCGGGGATGTCCCGGCTATCTCAATTTCAGCCAAAACCGGTCAGGGCATTCCTGAATTGCTTGAATTGCTGGATTTGCTTGCGTCTCTCACTCCCCCCCAGGCCGATCCGGATGGACCGCTGGAGACCATAGTTTTGGAATCCCGCCTCGATTCCAAAAAAGGCCCGCTGGCCACCGTCATCGTCAAAAACGGCACGTTGAAAATCGGCAGCGGCATCCGCGCCCTGGTGAACTCAGACGGTGAAAATATCAAAGAAGCCTTGCCCTCGACTCCAGTCGAAATATTAGGACTAAGTTCGGTTCCTGAAGTTGGCTCCGCACTTGGTTCCACCCATCCTCATCCCAAACCCACAACCCACAACCCACAACCCACAACCGGATCAGATTCTCTGAATCTGATCGTCCGTGCCGACGTCGCCGGCTCTCTCGAAGCCATCATTAACTCACTTCCGAAAGAAATCGGTATTCTCTCTTCCGGCACCGGTGATGTCACCGAGTCGGACGTCGACCTGGCCAAGACGTCTTCCTCTCACATCGTCGGCTTCAATGTCAAAGTCCCCCCGTCCGTCGCCAAACTGTCCGAAATCGAAAAAGTCCCGGTTCACTCTTTCAAAATTATCTACGAGCTATTGGACGAGGTTAAAAAGCTAATCACCAAGCCGCCCGCGGAAACAATTCTGGGTCAGGCGGATATTATTGCCGAATTTACCATGAATTCCGACCACGTCGCCGGCTGCCGGGCCACCTCCGGCGTCATCAATAAATCGGCCAAAATCCGCGTTGTCCGCACCGGTCTTGTTTCCAAAATCAAATCTCTCAAATCCAGCAAATCGGATGTTTTATCCGTTAAATCCGGCGCCGAGTTCGGAGCTGTATTCAGTCCTTCCGTTGACTTTAAAGTCGGCGACGATATAATTGCCTTCGAATAAAACTATGAGTCATCCGGATATCACCCCTCTGACCACTCTCGTCACCTCTTCCCAGTCTTTAGCCTTGCTGTTGCCCCAAAACCCGGCCTTCGACGCCGTTTCCTGCGCCCTGTCTCTCAAGCTCTGCCTGGAGCAGTCTGGCAAGCAGGTCCTGGTGGCCTGTCCNGANCCNATTACCGTCGAATTCAANCGTNTNGTNGGNATCGACTCGATCACCTCCGTTTTCTCCGGCCGCAATCTGATCATTTCTTTTCCCACCCAGACCGAGCACGTGGACAAGATCAACTACCAGATCGAAAGCGGCGTTCTCCGGCTCG
>C687J35174_10009668_pt1 | contig 12063 bp, 9 predicted proteins | sample RifCSPhighO2_01_FD_35174 | JGI IMG/M metagenome (IMG submission 35174) | reverse complement strand
TCATCTACCTCCTCCATCTCCGGCACCGTCTACACCGATGAGGGTACTACCAACATCGGTGCCAACAAAACAGTAGCCGTTTCCATCAACGGAGCAGCTGCGGCCGGCACCGACGATACTGATTCTGATGGAGCGTACAGCATAACCGGCCTTACCGTTTCAGCCGGCGATGTGCTCACTCTGTACGTTGACGGTGAAACTGAGAAAGGAGTCACCGTAACTAAAGGATCAGGAAGCAATCTCACCGGAATTAATATCTTTCAAAACTATTTGATTACCAGATGCGACAACTCATGTTCGCTTACCAACACTAACTTAGATACTGCAGATAATAACGGAGATACTGATATATCTTCTATATATTCAGTGAGCGGGGGAGCTGTTACTACTGCTTCAGGAAAATCACTATACATTCCAGCATCCAATACTTATGCTCCGGGAGGCAATGTTACTGTGGCTGGTACTTTTACTAATGCAGGAACTTATACTACTGCAACCGAAACTCTTTCACTTACAGGGAATAGTTCTTATAACTTCACGCCAGGTTCTACTATATACAATGTGACCATCGATGGAGCAACTTCATCTTATACATTGCAAGGGAATTTGACAGTGTCCAACGTTCTCACAATCGGAGGCGGTACCGGTACATTAGATGCCAGCTCACGAACTATTACTCTCTCTGGTACCACTGGAACTCCATTTGTCAGCGAAGGAGTCTTTACTGCTTCAACCTCTACTGTCAGCTACGCAGGTAACTATGCTTCAGGAAATACAACGATAACCAATGTTAACTATTACAATCTGACTGTCAATAATGCATCGGAAACATATGAGCTGACTTCGGGTAGTACGGTCAACAACGACCTTACTATTACCACAGGTACGTTAGATGCTACTGCCTTTAATTACAGTCTTAGCATTAATGGCAATTTTTCAAATTCTGGAACTTTTACTGCTCGAAGTGGAACAGTAACCCTTACAAGTACGAGCGGCGGCGCAACGCTTGCATCGGGAGGAAGCAGCTTTTACAACCTTACGCAGAACGGATTCGGCGGAACATATACGTTGCAAGATAATACCACTGTCTCCAACGCTCTAACTATCACGGCTGGAACATTTAACGCTAGCTCATACACCATTACCCTCCCAGGTACAGGCACAGTCTTCAATAACTCAGGAACCTTCACCGGTTCAACGTCAACCATTAATATCACCGACACATCATCGTCTTCAAAAACTATAGCTGGAGGCGGAGCTACTTTCTACGATGTATCAATTACAGGCTCAGGAACAGGAGCTGTCATCGTTCAAGGCTCCAACACCTTCAATACTCTAACCATCGGAGCTCTAAAGACCGTTACCTTTACTTCGGGAACCACTCAGACTCTTTCAGATCTAAGTTGCACGGGAACATTAGGAAACTTAATTACCATTAATGCTTCAACTACTTCCGTAGCCACACTATATAAGATATCGGGTACTACATCGTGTGACTATTTAGACCTTAGTTATTCAACCGCTACAGGTGGAGATTGGTATGCTGGAGCCAACTCAACAAATAGTGGTAATAATTCAGGGTGGATTTTCAATGATCCTCCGGGAACTATCTCCGGTACCGTGTACACCGACGAAGGTGCTACTAATATAGGAGCCAACAAAACAGTAGCAGTCTCTATTAACGGAGCAGCGGCCGCCGGTACCGACGACACCGATTCCAATGGAGCATATAGTATCACCGGACTAACAATCTCAGCCGGCGACGTCCTGACATTATACATCGACGGAGAAACCGAAAAGGGAGTTACTGTTACTAAATCTCCAAATACCGCTTTAACTGGCATCAATATTTTCCAAAATTACCTTATCACCCGTTGNGATAACTCCTGTTCACTTACTAACGCCAACCTAGACACCGCCGACAACAANGGAGACACTGATATCTCTGGCATATATTCAACTCTTGTTAGCGGTGAAGGAACATCTGTTACTACAGTTTCGGGTAAAAGTTTATATATTCCAGCTTCTAATACTTATGCTCCAGGATATAATGTTACTGTTGCTGGGATATTCACCAACGCAGGAACTTATACTACGGGAACGGAAACACTCTCGCTCACCGGAACCAGTTCTTACAACTTCACTCCAGGTTCTACGATATACAAAGTTACTATNAATGGNTCNGGAGGTACNTATACATTACAGGGAAATCTTACTGTCTCCAACGCTCTAACTATCACGGCTGGAACGTTTAACGCTAGCTCATACACAATCACTCTTTCGGGAACAGGCACAGTCTTTAATAACTCAGGCACCTTCACCGGTTCAACATCAACCATTAATATCACCGACACATCTTCATCTTCAAAAACCATAGCCGGAGGCGGAGCTACTTTCTATGATTTCTCTATCACCGGTTCAGGCACAGGAGCTGTCATCGTTCAAGGCTCCAACACCTTCAATACTCTAACCATCGGAGCTCCAAAGACCGTTACCTTTACTTCNGGAACCACTCAGACTCTTTCAGGTATGAGTTGTAATGGAACCTTTGGAAACGTCATCACTATNAATGCCAGCACNACTTCAGCAGCTACCCTCTCTAAATCATCAGGAACAGTTAATTGCGACTACATGGATATTTCCTATTCAACTGCTACAGGAGGAGCTACTTGGTTAGCTGGAGATAATTCAACTGATAGCGGGAATAATTCTGGATGGCAGTTTAATGGTGCCGGGAGACCTCCCGGCGGCGGAGGAGGTCCTGGACCAACAACCCCAACTCCACATTTAGTTCAAACTCACTTCAGGCTCTACCAAAACAACGCTGCGCTGAACTTAGCTACTCCCTACGCCGGAGAAGATATTAACTATGATGTTCCAATGTCAACCATTTTTAGAGTCAGATTTCAAACAGCTAACACTGGAGACGCTGCAGCCAACATCGCCAGAAGATTAGAATACAGAGAAGACAATGGATCATGGACTCAGATCGCTATTAATGGAGTTAATATTAGATTAACTAATACCCCTCGTTATACAGACGGAGCAATTACAACATCCCTTTTAACAGCTACTGGCACATTTGTATCAGGAGAAGGAAAAGACACGTCATCTGACACGAGTCAAATTTCTCTTAAGGCAGGTTACTACACAGAAGATGAATATGCTTTGATGCTTAGAAGTGGATCTGTTGGCCACTCATATCAATTAAGAATATCTAATGTGGGGACCGACTTGAATAGCTACACTGTTATTCCAACTATCAGGGGTAATTCAACCGTCTTTGATCAAACTCATTTTAGAATCTATCAAGATAATGCAGCCTTGAACTTAGCTACTCCATATGTAGCCGAAGATACTAACTACAATGTTGTGCCTAACACTAACTTTAGAATCAGATTTCAAATAGCTAGTTTGGGCAGTCGAGGAGGAATTATTCAAAGAAGATTAGAGTTCAAAGAAGATGCAGGTCCATGGACCATCATTCCTAACAACAATAGCAAAAACATCAGATTAATCAATTCAACTTTCTACACCGACGGTGCAGCGACTACAACTAGATTAACTCCAACTGGAACATTTACAGCAGGACAGGGAAAAGATACCGGAGTCAACACAACTAGTATCACGCTAAATGCTGCATCCTATGTTGAAGATGAATACTCATTGAGACTACTTAGCGGAGCCGCCGGCCACTCTTACCAATTAAGAATATCTAATGCGGGATCTGACTTAGACAATTACACTGTCATTCCATTAATCAACAACCAAGACACTACAGTCCCAGTTCAATCTAACTTCAACCCAGTTAATGGAACTATATTAAGAACAGCTAACCCAATCTTAACTTTCACTATTAATGAAAGGGGATTTTGTCGAGCCTCCACTTTCCAAAAGAGCTACGATGAAATGGCCAGTGACGTGCTTTGTTTTGGAGGTGGGGGAACAGACATGAAGTGCTTTATACCTAACCTTGGATCTAACGGAGTAAAAACCATTTACACGGCCTGTCAGGATATCTATGGCAACAAGGATACAGCTTTCTCGGCTCACTCCGTCATTTATACCTTAAGCATTGGAACTACATCAGGACTAACTATCCAAGGAAATGCTAAGACTAGTGGATGGTTCGGATTTAAGTAAACAGTATAGATGCATAAAAACACCCAATAAATAGGGTGTTTTTTGGTTTGATAATATTAATTTTTATGGTATTATATTTGTAATAGTAGGCCAAATATCCAAGATGGGGGCATAGTTTAATGGCATCTGCCTGCCGGCAGGGAATTGAGGTTTCTTTTAGTATAATAAAACAAGGGGATTTAGTTAAATGGTATAATAGCGGTCTCCAAAACCGCGGTTGGGGGTTCGATTCCCTCAGTCCCCGCAATTTTAAGTGTCGCAGATCACAATGTTTTGTTTTCCACACAGACATATGGCGGTTCGTTAATTTAATAATTTAATCATTTGGTTAGGTGTTTTCCCGTTAAGCGAACAATGTTTTGTGTCGTTGTAATACATATTCCACAATCTTAACTTGTATCTTAACTCCTCAAACGACTTGAATTCTGATTTGTCGTAAAATGTTTGCTGGTCTGTGCGGTGCGAGCGTTCAACTCTGCCATTCTGAGCAGGCTTACCCGGATCAATCAAGTAATGAGGAACTCTTAATTCATTGCAGAAAACGTCGAAAGCGTGTAGTCGTGGATTTAACGGATCAGTTGATTTGTCGTATCCCACGTATCTATTTGTAAATATCGCTGCATTATCTGTTTTAAATCCCAGAATCAAAAAGTCAGCAACAGATATTAACTCTTTCACGAATGCCAATGCACTAACCGTATCAATGTTTTCATATATTTGCATATACCTCCACCGCGTTGCGCAGTCTATGGCGGTAAATTGGTAGTATCGTATGCCGTTTATCTTGTCAGGGACGAATTTGACATCAATCTCAACCATCTGACCCTTCTTTAATGGTATTCTAACATAGTCATACTTAATTTTCCTTGTTCTGTATTTTTTAGTTAATCCTTCTACCTTGATTATCTTTTGAATGGTATTGCAGTGAACATAGATATTTTCATCCTCTAGATCCCAGAATATCTTTTTGGCGCATTGATTTTTGTCTTTTCTGATTTCAATAATTCGTTCCTTGATTCGTATCGGCGTTTCGTTCGGATTTGTTTTTGGCCGAGTTGACTCTGGTTCAAGTCCAGCTTCGCCGAACTTTTTGTAGTTTGCAACCCATCTTTCCAGTGTTCGTTTTCCGTATTCACATATTTTTGCAGCATCGACTAACTTTACCTCTTTGTTGATGATGGGCAAGACCCATCTTAACCTCTCTTCTTTAATGTCTTTTGGCATTTTGATACACATACCGAGATACTAACGCCTCTCGGCAAAAACCGCCATATGTCTGTGTAGATTACCATTTTACATTGACATATTTTATAAATTATATCAGCATAAATAATCAGTCTAAAAGCTGACTTCTGCAATGGAATTTCTCCTAGCAGAATAAAGCACCTTTTCAAGGAGCAAGATTATGTCTTTCATGCTTCAGAAAACAATTCCTAATGGCTATGAAGTTAAAGTTTTTGATAATGATATTATGAGAGAAATTGTTTGTTTTGGTCCACTACAAATGCCCATGCAAGAGTTTTGTGACGCAGTATTATATACATTAATAGCTAGCGATCTAGCTGAAAATGATCCTCGCGCTGAACTTGTAGCCCAAATAAAAACAATGCAAAAAATAAAAGGGGATAACATTAACAAAGAAAGATTAAGGCACGCCAAATAAGGCTAATCCTTAAAATAACTGCCGATCGACCTTTCGATCGGCTATTTTATTACAACTAAAAACCCGCTCTTTAGTAGGTACGCTTTCAATAATAATTCTACTGCAAATTGAATCTTTTGGCTGCAAATAATGAGAATATCGTCGGCTTATCATTGAACTGATAAACCTCCTCAATTTTCATTATTTTCGCCTGAAAATCTTCAACTTTCGTAACGAATATTATCAAAAGTGTACCTACTGGGCGGGTTTTTAGTTGAACTTTTTAGCTTTCTATAACTTCAATATTTACTAACTTAGCTCCGAATATTCTAGCATCTGATTTATCAGCCATCCAAATGTCGGCTTGATATTTACCTTTTCTAGAATGCATTCTGTCTTCTACGGTGAAAATCTTATCGCCGTATAATTCAGGTATCATAACCTTTGTACCAAAGGGTAAAAGGTTATTAGCAATAATTCCATCTTCTACATACTTACCAGAAGCTGTAATAAATGGAGTATCGTCTGTTTCTTCAGGAGAACTTGTATAAGCTGTAACTATCATTTTTACAGACTTAGCTACTTCATAAGAACCTCTAACAACTCTACAGAACTTCAAGTTATCATCTGAAGCGTTTGCTAATTGAGACACAACCATTCCATTTAGTATAATTCCTATTAAAGAGCTAAGTGCTACTGTTTTCATTAATAAAGACTTACTCATATACTATAACTTATCCAGCTAAATGCCTTCGTTTTGCCCTATTAAGGTAAAACGCCGATAGCTGAGTAAATTGTTGTAATTAAAAACCCCCTTTCGGGAGTTATACATCTATAATAGCATAGGGTAAGCCCCTTGTCAATAGCCATGCAACAAAACTGCAAAACTGTCAATATGTCACTTTAGACCTGAAAAATGCCATATTTTTCAGCTATTTTATAGACGAATCTTGAGACTCTACCTTGATTGCTTCTTCGGTGTACCTGTTTAATGGGTTCCACATCATAAAGCCTGAAAAGTCTTCACCTAGAGAATCTTTAACAGCATCTATCTCTTTGATTATCATTTCTGCATTATAGTCAGCACCCAAATCAAAGTCTTGTATCCATGGNCTTATNTTAGCTAATTTCAATTCAATATCTTTGCCATTTTCATCTTGCCTAGCATTATTCTCTAAGTAAGCCATTCTCCTTAATTGAGCAGTACCTATGGCATTCTTGATTACCTCATAAGGATGCTCTACTGGACTCTCATATCCTAAAAAACCAGGCTCATAATGAGAAGGATAAACCATGGGTTCTACATAATCAAAGTATTCAAGAGAATCTTCAAATAACTGGCCGACACCCATATCATCTTTACTTACAGTAACCTGACCAAACAGATCAGCTGAAATTATAACACCGGGCAAAGATTGCCTCAAATTCTGAAAAAAATCTTTTATAACTAAGTGCAAGAGAGTTTCTCCATCCCATACAGGAAAACCAACATTAGCAGTATCTCCGTCGGTTGGAAATCTTATATAGTCAAAATTAATTTCATCAAAACCTCTATTCCATCCGTCTTTAGCAAGTTCTATATTATAATCTTGAACCTCTTTAGATGCTGGATCAACCCATGAGATACCCCCGTGATTATTCCATGGAACAGGCCTTAGGGGATCTGCTGTAGCTGATTTATCGTAAATCGCTAAATCAGGCCTAGCTTTAGCTAACGCATTATCTTCAAAAACGACTATTCTGCCAATAACATATATATTCTTTTCGTGAAGGATCTTTATGAGTCCGTTTATATCTTTTATCTTAGGATAATATGTTTTATACTGATTAACCGCAGGAATATCAGTTTGATAAGAAACCAAACCAGAACCATCTTTAATATCAATAACCACTGCATTTATCTCTGTTGTATCAAGAAGGCTATTTAAGTAATTAATATATTTTGCTGATCCGGCAGACCAGCCAGTAACATAAACTGCTTTAATTATTTTAGAATTTTCTTCTAGCTGTTTTTTGGGCTCTTCTTTCACTTCTCCCGAATTAACAGCACCAACAGTTGCGGGCAAGTTTATATTATTCCCTTCCATTTGATAGCTTCCCAACCACAAAAAAATTACTGCAACCAAAACAGCAATTACAATTAATAAGCCCGTTAATATTTTTTTATTAAGCAACTCCATACATTTTCTGCTTAATTTCTTCTAACTGATTAATAATAGATTGTTCAGTTATTTTTGAAAAACGAGAAATCGTTTTGCCTTCTTTTTCTACGTCACCCATCCACATATCAAGGGGACGCAAATCAAATAATTTTCCAGCTTTATAAACTGAGGCTTCATATAGTGGACGATAGACTACCATATTTGAGTCTTCGGGCCTACAATCGTCTTCTGTATGACAACCAACGCCTATTACTTCATAAGCATAGTTATTTACAGATCCACTAGAATCATGCTTATAGTGGTAGTAAAAACCATTTCTTGGAACTCTATTTGGAATTTTCATAATTCTTTATAACTTATTTAACAATTAAAATAACTAAAAAGCAAATAAAAAAACCACCCTTTCAATGACAATCAATGTCATCAAATAGGGTGGATCAATAGGTTACGCCAGCAATCCATTAGCTACTATTGTCAAAGCAGCGCTAACCATTTTAGCCATGCGGCCATTTTTGCCAAGCCTTCCTGGAAACCTCACCTCTTGTTCTTCTTCCAGTTGTTGCCAAGTCACCCAGCGATGTTCGGAAGCCTCGGAAGTCGGTCGAGGCTCACCGAATAATTTACATAATGCTGCAAAAGCGAGGTCGTGCGGCTTTTCCGCAGTACCAGTATCTGGCTTGATGAGAGGATAGGGACCCAGAAAGTCACCTATGATCTCGGCATCACAACCACCCGTTTCTTCGCCCACCTCTCGCTTGAGGCACTGCGCAAAATCAGCTTCGCCAACCTGAAGCGTTCCGCCTGGCAAGTCGACAATCTTGCCCGACCAATCACTTGGCAAGCCAGCAGCCTGCTGTTGCTTTTCCTGATCAGTACGGACATTGATGAGAATCTCGACATTACCTCCGTTTTGCCGTGCTATCACTGCAAAAATTCCTACCTTACAAAGAGCTGGTTGAAACGCCATTGCAAATCTCCCCTTTTTGAACAACTGTAAATCCCTGACCAATATTATAATACACTTTTACGAAAAAAGCAAATGAAAATGATTATTGAAATTAATCAGTAGGCCTATTAATTGATATTTACTTATGCCTCATGTAGAATACAGGTGTGCGCAGTTATGTACTGCACTTTGTCAAATCAAAAACAATTTTTCGGAGAAAGATCTATGTGCGGAATATTTGGAATCTTTAATTTAGATAAAGCTGCTGAATTAACTGTTATTGGTCTACACGGCAACCAGCATCGAGCAATTGATTATGCTGGAATTGTATCTTCAGATAACACACATTTTTATCGCGATGGGGGCTCAGGAATCGCAAGACAAGTCTTTACTAAAGAGAGAATTGACGGTCTTCATGGTAAATACGCCTTAGGACATATTCGCTATCCTACTGTCACGGATGATAAAACCCGAGACAACATACAACCTATTGTGGGAGTCTATAACGGTAAACCAATCGCCATTGCTCATAATGGCAACATTACTAATATTTCAGAATTAAAAAGCCTTGTTTCCGATAATCTAGCCACTTCTATGGATACAGAATATATTCTCCGTCTCCTTGAGGCGCGATGTACAGGAAACATTGAAACTGATCTTCGCCACGTTCTTAGCTTACTTAAGGGCAGTTTCGCTCTTGGTATATTGCTACCCAACCTTCTCGTCGCCGTTAATGATAGAACCAGTAATAGACCGCTTTCTATTGGAAAATTAAATGGAGGATATTGCATCTCATCTGAAGACTGTGCCTTTAATAGCGTTGGTGCATCAAAAATACATGACATTGAAGCAGGTACTATGGTATTCATAGAACCACAAAAAATCCATGTCAAACGTTTTGATAAAAAAGATGAAAAAAAGTGTCGCTTTGAGGGCATTTACTACTCTCATCCGGCTAGTACAGTATTTGGTGAAGGAGTAGCCAGATTTCGTCTGAAAATCGGCCGCAAATTAGAGGAACTTTTTCCTGTACCTGGAGCTGACATTGTTACTCCAGTACCCGATGCCTCGAACTTTATGGCCATGGGGTATGGAGAAAATGGACATTCGGGTAAATATTTTCCTATCATTACTCGAAGTCACTATGTTGGACGTACGTTTATTGCTGCAAATCAGGCAATGAGAAACATCGAAGTCTCTCAAAAATTTGCTTTCACTACTAGCGAAATAAGCGGTAAAACAATTGTCGTAGTAGATGACTCCATAGTACGATGCACAACAATGCCAGTAATTGTCAGTGAATTGAAGCGCCTTGGAGCAAAAGAGGTTCATATAAGAATTGGCAGTCCACCCACCAAACACCCATGCATATACGGAATAAACACGCCTTCTTACGATGAATTGATTGCCGCATCTCTTTCACATAAAGATATTTGTGAAAAAATAGGGGCTGATTCATTGGAATTTCTTCCCCTAGAAACCATAAAAACAATGTCCCCAAAACCAGAAAATTTCTGCTTTGCCTGTATGTCTGGAGAATATTGGTAAATCTTTACATAGAACAAAACCCGCAAGGATTGCGGGTTTTTTATTGGAGTACATTTACAACGAAGCTCGAACTCATTTTGTGGAGAACGAGTGAGCCCGCCACGCGAAGCGCGGCCGTCCAACTCGTCGATCGGAAATCTAAAAGTTTGATAATGGAGCGAGATAGAGAATGACGTTAGAACCTATTTTCAAACGACGAGCGACCGCTTCTTTATTCCAAGCTTATCACTGGAGGAAGTGAAAATCAGTTAAAAAAGTAATTACCTTATCCTTTAATTCGCTATTTTTTTTGAAATAAAAAAGCCCCAGAAGTCCAAAGGACGACTGGGGTCTGTTTGTGAGATTACTTTTCTAAAGGATACACCCCGATTCGCACCCAATCTTGGGCTTCGCCTTCGGTGCGGTACAGGTAGACCTTGTCTACCGGGAATTTCATGCTTGCTGGTAGGGAAAGCGATATAATCATCTCGTCTTTGGTTGATTGTGGAATATTGCCATAGTACAAGCTCAAATGGGGCATATAGACATTTATATCCTGCACGCCAAATATTTCCAGTGCCTTCTGGTGGTATTCTTCCATTTTGGCGTTAGGTTCTGCCTTGCAATACAACGCTCGGAAGTAGGCACCTTCGACAAGGATTTCTTTTAGTTCAACCTCAAACGGCTCCATCATACTGGCGAGCTTCTCGGTCTTTGCGACCAATTCGGCTTCGTCGGCTTTGGGAATCCGTGCCAACAATGTCAGATGCGGTTCAAACTTCACACCACCATATTTTTCGGCGAGTGTATTGATGATGTTTTGCAGACCATTAAAAAGTTCTCCTGGTGGCAGGAAGAATAAATGATAACCGATGGTTTTGCTGTTTTTGGGGTCAAACATAGTAGAATCTCCTTTTAGGGTTTACGAGCGTCAGCGTAGCTTATTTCCAAAGAAAAGCGAAGTGGTGAACTTCGCTCTGTTTTTTTGTGAGGAATCTATTCTACTACAAGAGCAAAAAGATGCTAACGATAATCATCAGCAGGAAACAGCCGATGATTAAGATGCCATAGAACCAATCATCAACTTTTTCCTGTCGCTCAAGCGTGCGAGCGAACGCTTCTTCAATGTTGGATGTTGAAGAGGGAGATGTTGGTGACATTGAGTTGCTCCTTTCGGGGTTCGGGTTCTGATTTCTTAGCGACTACTGCAATAAGCAGCATAATCCACAAGATGAATATTCCCGCATATACAAGGCCAATGCCTCACGTATGAGTAATAAACGAGCGGAGTCCTTTCTGTTTTGAAAGTTTAGCAATGCGGTGAAAGAAGCCATTAGGAAGTCCCAATTGAAACTCCAGTTCATTGCCTCGGTTCAGCAAATTTCTAAATAGGGATGTCGTCCGTCGCTCAATGATGGCCAATGCTGCTAAAAACAGGATGGCCAGAAGAAAGACGACCACGTTATGAAAAAGGCTTTCTGTTACCGTTTGGTTATAAATAGTGAGCAATGACGATTGTAGAGTCATCGCAAAAGCGACGGTGATAAAGCGGATACTCACAAAGAATTTGTATCCCTCAAACACCAGTTTGTACTCGTCTCGGAAGTTTTCTTGGTTCGGTGGTTCTGTGTTCACGATTGATT
>C687J35174_10009664_pt1 | contig 12065 bp, 15 predicted proteins | sample RifCSPhighO2_01_FD_35174 | JGI IMG/M metagenome (IMG submission 35174) | reverse complement strand
TTTTACACAGAGGCTTTTAAAAAAGATATTTCTAAACTAAATATTTTAGAGCCTGAGATTTGGTGCAGGGCAACTCAGCATATTAAAGAGCAGATTGGATTGATAAGAAGATTGGAGAAGAAAGGATTTACTTATCAGATTGATGATGGGGTGTATTTTGACAGCAGCAAGTTAAAAGATTATGGCAAGCTGGCAGGCTTGAATATTTCTGGATTGAAAGCTGGAGCAAGGGTTGATGTTAGAGGAAAGAAAAATAAGACTGACTTTGCTTTATGGAAATTTTCTCCTGAAAATGAAACAAGACAGATGGAGTGGGATTCTCAATGGGGAAGAGGATTTCCTGGATGGCATATTGAATGTTCGGCAATGGCTATGAAATATCTTGGAGAACAATTCGATATTCATTGCGGGGGAATAGACCATATACCTGTGCATCATACAAATGAGATTGCACAATCAGAAGCTGCTACTGGGAAAAAATTTGTTAAGTATTGGATGCATGGCGAGTTTTTAACTTTGAAAGATGAGAAGATTAGCAAATCAAAAGGGAATTTTATTACTCTTGAGAGTTTGGAAAAACAAGGTATTCCTGCGCTTGCTTATAGGTATTTATGCTTGGGAACTAGTTATAGAAAACAGCTTATGTTTAATGATGATGTAATTAAAAGCGCTGAAGCAGGATTTAATAATATTAGAGAAAGGGTGAGGGGATTATTGGATGATAAAACTGATAAAGGGGATGCTGGAAAATATGAAAAAAATTTTCTTATTGCAATTAATGATGATTTGAACATGCCTAAGGCAATTGCTGTTGTTTGGGATCTGCTGAAAGATGAGAAGATTTCCGGGAAGGTTAAGTACAATGCGGTTTTGGAGTTTGATGAAGTTCTTGGATTGGGATTGGGGGGAATAAAAGAGCAGAAGATTCCTCAAGATATCAAAGAGATTGCTGATGCAAGGTTAATTGCGAGAGAGCATAAAGATTGGAAGGAAGCTGATAAATTAAGAGAGTTGTTGAAAAAGAAGGGTTGGGCTGTTGAGGATAGTGAAGAGAGTTATCGGGTGAAGAGGGTATAGAAACCTTTAAAAACACTTTTTCTTGTGAAATGGTTATGGCAACAATATATGATGCTGAACCTAATGTACTTATTGAAAAAGCAGCTGGAGAATTAAAAAAAGTGCTTAAGGCTCCTGACTGGAGTGCTTTTGTAAAGACAGGAGTTCATAAAGAAAGACCTCCTGCAAACCCTGATTGGTGGTATTTTAGAGCAGCTGCTGTGTTGAGAAGTGTTTATGTTTTAGGTCCTATTGGAACCAATAAATTAAGGACAAAATATGGGGGTAAGAAGAACAGAGGATTTAAACCTGAGAAGTTTTATCCTGGTTCTGGCAAGATTATAAGAACTGTTTTGCAGCAATTGGAAAAAGAAAAGTTTATTGTTCAACAGCAAAAAGGGGTTCATAAAGGAAGAGTAATAACTCCAAAAGGAAAGAAATTCCTTGATACACTCTCTAAAAAATGAATGATTATAATGATTATCAAGAGCAATTTGAGTTGCGAAGGAAAATTGGAGCATTGGAAAATCTTGTGAAAAGCTATCTTTCAAAAGAAGCGATTTTAAGATATAGCAATATAAAAGCTGCTTATCCAGAAAAGCAGATTCAGATTCTGGAGATTATGAAGAATTTAATCCAAACAGGAAGGATTAAAAAGCAGCTTAGTGATGACGAGTTTAAAGAAATATTAAGATTGTTGCAAACAGAGAAAAAAGAATTCAAAATAAGACGCATATAAGGGCTACCAGCGTTACCCTTGAGCCTTTTTGGCAAAAAGGTTCGCGAAAAAACGGGCTAACCCCCGGCAACTACAAAGGAAAAATGGCAAGGACAAAAACATTACCAAAAAAATTACGATTGGCAAAAGCCAGGCAGCATACTAAGTGGGCTCCTTTTTGGACTGTTCCTAAGATTTATGGAAAGACCAGAAGAGTTCACCCTGGAAGACATACTCATGTAAAAAGAAGCTGGAGAAGAAATAGCATTGACGTCTAAGAGTTTTTTTCTTTGTAAAGAAAAAAATTCGGAAAAAAGAAACGCTTAGGAAAAAACTAAACCCTCGGCTACCACTGGGAAAAAGAAACATTTAGGGAAAAAATTCGGAAAAAAGAAAGGTTATAGGAAAAAACAAAATGGAAATAACTGATAATCTTAAAGGACCTGCAGATATTGTTGATGGAATAAGAAAGGATGATGAACTAATTGGTAGGATACATCAAGAAATCCTTAGAGATAAAAGAGCAATTATTCCCTTCGGAACAAAAGGATTAGCAGTATGTCAGATGGGAGATGAAATTGTTGTTGGTAGTTACATTCCAGAAGAACAGGTTTTTGAACCATTGAGGAAATATGGCGATTGAAAGAACTTATAATGTACCTTTGAGAAAAGCTTTCAGCAAAGCTCCTGATCATAGGAGAACTGAAAGGGCTGTCAATGAGTTAAGAAGATTTATTGTGCATCACATGAAATGCGAGAATGTTAAACTTGGAATACATTTAAATTTAGAGATGTGGAAACAGGGCAGGAAGAATCCTCCTGCAAAAATCCAGATTAAAGTTTTAAAAGACAAGCATAAGATTAAAGATAAAGAAGTTGAATACGTTCTTGCTGAGTTGCCTGACAAACCTTTTGATTTGCCTAAGAAAGATGATAAAAAAGGCAAAGATAAGAAAGCTGCTAAAGCTGAAGAGAAGCATGAGCATACTCATACTCATGATCATTCCGGACATGCTGAGGAAGCAAAAGTCGTAGAGAAAGAAGAGATTGAGTTGGAGAAGAAAGAGCAACATAAAGATAAACAAGTTAAGGCTCCTGATGTTAAACCTGAGACAAAATTACGACAAGAAGAACATTTCCCGAGAAGCCAGAAGCCGAGTCATGAGAAAACCAAGTAATGTTTCTAGAAAAACTATGGAAGATGAATATCTAGACCTAGTAGATGAAAATGATAAGATAATTGGAAGAAAGGAACGTTCTGAGGTCTATAAACTTAATCTTAGTAATTTTCGCGTTGTAAATGCTTTTATTAGAAACAAAAAAGGGTTGATTTGGGTCCCAAGAAGGTCGGCGAGTAAAAGAATTTTTCCTCTCTGTCTTGATATGAGCATGGGTGGACATGTGTCAAGCGGAGAAACGTATCTCCAGGCTTTTAAAAGAGAATTAAAAGAAGAGCTAAATATCAATGCCTCCAAAGTACCTTAGAAGGTTCTTGGGCATCTAACACCTAAAGAACACGGCGTTTCTGCATTTATGAATGTTTATGAGATAGAGGCTGAACATGTAGATTACAATAATGATGATTTTGTTGAATATTTTTGGTTGACTCCTCAACAAGTAATTGATAAACTCAAAAAAGGAGATAAATCCAAAGATGATCTCCCCCTTCTCGTTAAGATATTTTATCTAAAGAAATGATTTATAAATTGATTTAATGACTCTTCTCTATGGAAACCTTATTGCCTTTTGAGAAGAGAGATTTTAAAATTCATGTTAAAAAGAATGCTGTAAGTAATCCTGCTTATGGTAAAAAGCCAGAAGAAAGAAATGTTGCTGAACTCATCAACTATGGAATTATTAATCTTAACAAATTTTCTGGGCCTTCTTCGCATCAAATCTCTGATTATGTGCAAAAGATTCTTGGGATTGAGAAGGCTGGACATTCGGGTACACTCGACCCCCACGTAACAGGTGTGCTGCCTATTGCATTGGATAAAGCTACGAGAATTGTTGAGGTTTTGTTGAAAGCTGGCAAGGAGTATGTTGCTTTGATGCATATTCATAAAGAGATTGATGAAGATGTTGTAAGAAAAGTGATTGAGAAAGAGTTTATTGGAAAGATTCAGCAATTGCCCCCAATAAGAAGCGCTGTTAAAAGACAGTTACGAGAGAGGGAGATTTATTACTTGGAGATTATAGAGATTGATGGGCAGGAAGTTTTGTTTAAAGTTGGATGTCAGGCTGGAACTTATATCCGTAAAATCTGTCATGATATTGGATTGAAGTTAAATACCGGGGCACATATGGTTCAACTTGTGAGGACTAAAGCAGGACCTTTTCAATATGCTGATTGGAAAAGTTTGCATGATTTGAAAGATGCTTATGAAGATTATAAAGATGGAAAAGAAGAGGGAATAAGGAAAGTTATTTTGCCAATAGAAAAAGCTGTTGAACATTTACCTAAGGTGTGGGTTGTTGATAATTGTGTAGATAGTTTATGCCATGGGGCTGATTTGAGTATTCCAGGTATAGCGAAGTTTAATGATTTTTATGAAGATGAGATAATAGCGATAATGACTCTGAAGAATGAATTGATTTCTTTGGGGATTGCTGTTGAAGATTCTGAGAAGATTATGAAGAAAGATAAAGGAAGGGTTGTTAAGAATCATAAAGTGTTTATGGGGAGGAAGGTGTATCCGGGGTTTAAACAGAGGTAGTTTGTTCTTTTCTTTCAGGGGGGATTCTTTTCAAAAATTCTTTGGGGTGTGTTACAAGAATTGAATCTATAGGCAACCTGAGAGTGTTTTCTCCATGAGTTCTGCAATCAGGAAGAGCCCTCAACATACCATCTGGTTTGAATAAGTCCCTTAATTCGTATTGAGAGAATACGGCCTGTTCTCTGTCAGTATAAAATTTTGTTGCGCGGTATCCGAACATTTCTCTTCCAAAATCATTAGCTTGGCTTCCCATAACCTCCTCAACTTCCTGGTGGATAACATTATTTTTCAATAAAACCTCAGAGTATACAAGCCCCCTCATGAAAGGGTGTGTATTAAACATTCCTTCAACTGTTGTCCATTGAGATAAAGGCTCTCCTTGGAATGCTTTGTTAATTTGCCTTACTACCTGGGCATCTCTCGAGAACCACAATCTAGTTTCTGGCATAACGAGTTTCTCAATTCCTACGGCTTCATACCTTTCCTGAAGCACTCCATTTCTCCAATCTTTAAATGTGGTAACTCGGCAATATGTGCATTCATCTCTCCGATCCTGTAATGCTCCAGTAATTATCTGATTAGTCTCGCCAAGAGTAAGCATCCTTCCAGCATAAAGAGTTTCTTCATTTCCTCTTATTGGGTCATGAGGTACCGTTGTAATAATCATGCGACCATTCATCTCTCTGGTGGTTCATATTTCTTTAAAAATTTATCTCCTGTTTAACAATTATTTCTTAATTGCTATATCCAACTTCATAAATCTGCAGCCAGCATTCCTTTGAATTTTTTATTTCAGCTATTGTCCTTAAGAACTTTGTAATTTCTTCTCCTGAGAATTTCTTTTCGAGTTTTTTATTGTACTCTATCCTGGAATAATCTGGGAATGTTGGGGAAGAAAATGATTCTAAGTTGATTGCGAAAGAATCTGCCAGCCTTAACTTATTGTTTTCTTTTATTAAATATCCTTTGCTGACTAAAGAGTTTATTGTTTCATATAATTCTGAGAATTGCACTCCTGATTTGGCGAATAACTCTGCTGATGTAAACTGCTTTAATGTCAATGAGGTATCAAAGACTTTTCTTTGATTTGGAGATAATTCTATTTTTTGAAGGAACTTGATTCCAGAACCGTTTTCCTGGTTGTTGATTAGTTCTCCGGAATTAAGATTGACAAGAAGATTATTATCTTTTGTTGAAATAAATAAACAAGGGATTAATATTGTTGAGATATCTTTTATCTTTTCCTGAGACATTAACTCCAAATCCTTCTTTGTGTTTCTCTGCCTGATTACATTTAATAATTCTCCTTTTTCTGATTCTGATGGAATCTCTTTTGAATCTGATTGTGAGAAAGATTTTGGGATTACAGAATCTAAGATATTAACTGCTTCCCCTCCGTGCTTAGTTCTTCTAGGACGGACATTAACAAATAAAGGCAAGTCAACTACGCCTGTAACCAATGCGGTTCCAATTGCTAGATTCTTTATTTCTTTTTCAGTTTCTGCTGTTATTGATTCCACTGAATTTGAGATTGATTTTAAATCATTTGGATTTGTAATTTTTAAAATAATTTGAGTTGTTGCCTGAGAGATGCAGGATTTATCCACTCTTGATGGTCTTTGGGAGATGATGCATAAACCTAAACCGAATTTTCTTCCTTCTGAAGAGATTTGCCTTAATATTGATGAGGATTTTGCTTCTCCGAAATTTCTTTCTGGCAGGTAATTATGGGCTTCTTCTATTACTGCGAAGAATGGAGGGATATTGTTGCGTTTGCGTGCATCAAATAAATCTTTCATTAATTTATAGACAACAACCTCTTGCAATTCAGGGTCAATGCCTTTTAAATTAATAATTGAGCATTTTCCTGGCTGGATTAACTCTTGCAAGGAAGTTGGGAATTCTGAAAATAAATCTAACTTTTTTAAATATTCAATAATATTGATTATTGTGTACTTGGCTGTGTTTTCCTCTGCTTCCAGTTCGTAGATTAACCTGTCAAAATCTGCTTTGTTGTCTGAGCTTTTTAATGCTGAATATAATAAACCTAACTGGGCGTTTGAGAGTTTCGCGGGAAGCAAGTGGATTAATTCTGATGATGTCATGTTATTGCTGTTTAGTTTTAAATGCCTTGTATTTGGATTTATTTCCGGGTCTGGAGAATATTCATTAATATTGCGGAAAGCTTTTGGAGTAATCCCAAATTTCAATAAGGCTTCTTTGTCTTTGTCATTCTGTAATCTTAAGGTTGAGTATTCTGCATGGGGGTCTATGATTAATAAAGGAATTTCTCTTTCTAGAATTTCTTCTATTAAACAGCCTGTTGAATAAGATTTTCCAGAGCCTGATTTTGCCAAGATACAGACGTGCTTTGTTAAGAGTTTGTTTAAATCTAAGTAAACTTTCAGATTGTCATAACCTTTCAATGTCCCAAGATATGCTGAGTTTTTATCTTCTTTTAAGCCTAGGGTTTCCTTTATGAAAGAATCTTCTGCTTTCAACACTTCTGTGCCTGGCTCCGGAGGGGTTAATAACTGCTTTAAGATTGAATCTTCTCTATAACCTACGATATGGCAAAACGCTATTGTTGATTTTTCTCTTTCTATCTCTACAATCTGGCAGAGAACATAATTGCTTTCATGAATTATTTGAGCGTAATCAAATTTTTTTGGACTCCCAGATACTTCGAAAGCGAAGCTCAATGTTGAGGTTCTTCCTGTTATTTTGCCTAAAATCATAATAAGGGCTACCTCCGTTTCCCTTATAAACCCTATGGGTCCCTGAAAAGGTTTATTAATGTTTTTTTACGCATTTTTGTATGGAAATTGTTCATATTACTAAGGAATCTGGAATCCCGTTAATTGGGCTGGCGTATATCGGGATTCTTACTAGGAATAACAATAGCTTGCTGCAGATAAGAGCTACGACGCTTTGCAATTTAAACTGCCCTTTTTGCAGCACAGATGCTGGGATAAACAGCAGGCATACTCAATATGTTGTTGATTTGCCTTGGTTGATTGAATGGATTAAGGAAATTGTTGATTATTACAATGGGGTAGATTGGGCACACGTTGATAGTGTTGGAGAACCTATGATGTATCCAAGATTGATTGAGCTGGTTCATGATTTGAAGAAGATTCAAGGAATCAAGAAAGTGTCTATGATTACCAATGGGAGTTTGTTGAGTGAAAATAGTGTAAAACTCCTTGAAGAATCTGGATTGGATAAGATTAATGTTTCCCTGCATTCCCTGGATAAAGAGAGGGGCAAGATGCTGTTTGGGAGTTCTTTGTATGATATTGATAAAGTTGTTGCAGGAATAAAGATGTTAAAGAAAACTAAGATTGAAGTCTGGCTGACTCCTGTTTATTTTCCTAAATTCAATGAAGAGGATATTGAGAGGATTATTGAGTTTGCTAAGGAAAATGATTGTAAATTAGGAATACAAAAATATGAACTGCATAAATATGGGAGAAAGTTTAAAGGAGTTAAAGAGCAGAATTATTACCAATTTTATAAGAAGCTTGGAGAATGGGAGAAGAAGTTTAATGTTAAATTAAAACACGGAAGCAGGGATATGAGTTTGCAGAAAACTAGAAGACTGCCTGAGAAGTTGGAGTTGAATAAGCTTTACAATGTTGAAGTTAAGGAAAAAGGATGGCTGAAAGGGCAGGTTATTGGCGTTGCTGAGAATAGGGCGGTTACTTTGCTTAGAGATGCTGGAAAAGGGAAAAGAATCAGGGCAAAAGTTATTGAGAATAAAAATAACATTTATATGATGAAATAAAAAAGTTTATAAGGATAAAAATTACTCAAATCTGATTAAATTAAAAGATTAACAATAGAAGGGGGGTGAAAAAAAGTGAGTAAAAAAGGAAATGCTATAGGAAGTTGGGCTTTCTTAATAGGAGTGATATTAGCAGTTGTTCTTGGATTTCTTGGAGAGATTCAAGGTTATGTTGCAGCTGCACTTGTAATTCTTGGAATTGTTGTTGGATTGCTCAACATTAGTGATGACGAGGTTAGTGCCTTCTTAACTGCAGGTGCTGTTTTGGTTATTGTTTCCTATATGGGTGCTAGTGTGATGGATGGAGTGCCTTATGTTGGAAATATCTTAACAGCTATGTCAGCTTTGTTTGTACCTGCAACTATTGTTGTGGCATTAAAATCTGTTTTCAGTTTGGCTAAAGGCTAATGAGAATAGATTATTTTTTTTCTTTTTCTTTTATTTTTTTTAGCTAGTTTTACATTTCTTTCCCGAGGGTTTTGCTTTCGAGAAAGAAAAGGCTCTTTAATAAAGTTTAAATATTAGGGGGTTATTGGTTAATGATGGATAAAAAGAGGGTAGAGCAGAGGTTTAATTTTTCTTCTCCTGATAAGTATAATTCATTGAGCAAATGGATTTTTTGGATTGGTTTGATTGTTGCAGTGGTTGCTGGAGCGTTAAACTACCTTACAGCAATTGTGATGAGCTTTGTTGTTGTTTTTGGAATTGTTGTTGGGTTGCTTAGAGTTAAAGATGATAATGATTTTTTAATTGGGGGGTTGGCGTTTATATTTTTGATTTCATTTGCAAAAGATGTCTATGTTATTAAAATTCTTGGGAATATTGTTGAGGGAGTTTCAGCTCTGATTTCTCCCGCTGTTATAGTTGTTGCTTTGAAAAAGATTTTTCGCGCTTTGAAATGATACGAAAACACGTTTTTATTAAAGGCAGAGTGATTGGAATCTTTTTTAGAAAATTTGTTGTTGATAATGCCAATAATCTTGGATTAAAGGGGTGGGTTAAGAATTCTGGAACAGGGGTTGAGTGTGTGTTTGAAGGTGATGCTTTAAAGGTTGAGAAGATGCTTGAATTGTGCAAGAAAGGTCCTTCTGGAGCTGGCGTGGATTCTGTTGATGCTCGTGATGAGGCTGTTCAAAATGAGAAGGAATTTAGAAGATTGTAAATATATTTCTCAATAGATTCTTTTGTTTTAATATATCCTTATAAGTATGCTTGGTCTAGCAATTTTAAGAAAAAGATATCTGTGGGGGTGTTTGCTGTGGAAGAATATAAAACAAAATTTATTGATTTTTTATTAAAAACTGGTGCATTAAGAGTTGGTGGAGATTATGCCTTAAAAAGCAAAAGGATGTCTCCTTGGTTTGTTAATGTTGGTGATTTCAATGATGGTGATTCTTCCACCATGTTAGGTGAATTCTATGCAGATTCTGTAATAAGCTCAGGAACAGATTTCGATTTAGTTTATGGTATCCCTGAAAAAGGCAATGCTCTTGCTGTATCTACAGCGATTGGTTTAAACAAGAGAGGTAGAAATGCTCCTTGGTTTTTTACAAGGAAGGTGCCTAAAGAATATGGGGAGGCAACAAACCTTTCTCCAGAAGAAAGAATTAAAGCCCTAGTTGTTGGCAGGGCGCCAAAAAAGGGGGAATCGATAGTTCAGTTGGATGACGTTTTCACTGCAGGTGATGCTAAATATGAAGCGAGAGCAGTTTTACAGAGTTTAGGAGATTTCTATCTTCCTCTTCTTGCTATCGCTGTTGACAGACAAGAAGTCGGTATCGGTGGGGAAAGTGCGATAGAAAGTTATGAGCAAAAAACAGGAACAAAAGTTATTTCGATTGTAAATGCAATTGATGTTTACTACTTCTTAAAAGAAAATGCGCCTGTAAATACGCCTCAAGGGGAAATCAAAAGAGAAGATGTTGAAAGGATGTCTAATTATTTAAGAGTTTATGGAACTGAAAAAGCGAGGATATCATTCGGCGTTTTAGAGCAAAGAGTAATTGGGCTTGAGAGAAGTGTGATTCCTGCTTGTGATGTTTCAACATTAGCTGAATTTGAAGATCTCGTTAGACAAACTGAAAGTGTTGCGGATATCGGTGGTTATAAGATAGGATTTGAACTTGGACTCGGTTATGGACTAGAAAGAGTTGTTGAAACAGCAAGGAAATACACTGCTAAGACATTAATCTACGACCATCAAAAAGCAGGAACAGATATTCCAGATACTGGGAAAAACTTTGCTAGAGTTTGTAAAAATGCCGGGATTGATGCTGTAATTTTCTTTCCTCAAGCCGGACCAGAAACAGAAAGGGCTTGGATTTATCATGCTTTAGACCAAGGGTTGGGAGTTATTGTTGGCGGTAGAATGACTCATCCCGCTTATTCACAAAGCGAAGGTGGATTTATTTCTGATGAAGGAGCATTAGAAATGTATAGAATAGCTGCAAGAGCAGGGATAAATAATTTTGTGGTTCCCGGAAACAAACCAGATGTTATAAAAGATGTAAAGGAAACCGTTGAGGCAGAAGGTGTAAATCCTGTTTTCTATGCACCAGGATTTGTTGCACAGGGTGGTAAAATTGAAGACGCAACAAAGGTTGCGGGGGATAGATGGCATGCAATTGTGGGCAGAGGTATCTATCAAGCAAGTGATATGAAGAAAGCCGCCTTAGAACACACAAGCCAGTTGTAAGACAATTGGCTCCGATACTCTTAAAACCCCTTTTTCTTTTTTTCTTTTTATGTTTATTGCATCTACATTAAAAGGCCTTGAAGGGATTTGCTGTAAAGAGGTTTCTGGAAAGAAAATTAGTGATTGCAGAGTTAAGTTTAGCAAAAAACAAGATGTTAAATCAGCCTTAGTTGCCTATGAACTGATTGATGATTTTGAGTTTAAGACTCTTGATAATATTATTGCTAGGATTAAGAAAATAAATATTCCAATAAAAAAAAGCTTTAAAGTTGAATGCAACAGGGAAGGGAAGCATAAATTTTCTTCACAAGAAGTTAAAGAAGAGATTGGGGAGTATTTGTATAAGAAAGGGAATAAAGTTGAGCTGCACAATCCTGAAACTATTGTGTATTTGGATATTGTTGATAACCATTGTTTTCTTGGATTAAATCCTGAATTTTCTGTGAAAAGGAAATACAGAGTAAGAAGCTCAAGACAAGCTTTGAATTCTACAATTGCTTATTCTTTGCTGAAAATTGGGGGATATAAGAAAGAGATGGTAATTGTTGATTGTTTTTGCGGTGATGGTTCAATCTTAATTGAGGCTGGCTTGATTGGTGGGAAGAAGTTATATGGACTTGATGAATATTTGCAAAATGCTCAGATTAATTCGCATTTGGCTGGTGTTAAAATAAATCTGGAGAGAGAGAACCCAGAGTTTCTTAACAGCTTGTTTAAAGAAAAAGAGGTTGACTTGATTATTACTCAGCCTAAGTTTTACGACAATAATGGAATTAATGAGATGTTTAGCGCTGGAAGAATTATTTTGAAAGAAAAAGGCAGGATTATTATTGTGAGTGATAAAATGGATATTATTGAAAAGATTGCTCAGAAGCATGGCTGGAAAGGAAAGAAAGAGGTTGAGGTTATTAACGGGGATATTGATTACATTGTGAAGAGTTTTAAGAGAGCCTTTTTAGAACATAAAAGTCCTTCGGACTTTGGTGCGCCATCTTCCTCGGGAAGATTAGCGAAAGAGCCTCGGGAAAAAAGCTTAGACTCGTGCTTCTAAATTTTGTGCACGAGCCTTCGGCTCGTATAAAAACTGTACCC
>C687J35174_10009659_pt1 | contig 12068 bp, 15 predicted proteins | sample RifCSPhighO2_01_FD_35174 | JGI IMG/M metagenome (IMG submission 35174) | reverse complement strand
ATTTATTTTCTTCTGGTAAAATTCTATCATCTATCTCTGGCAGTTCAATGATTAAATTATCATTCTCAACACCCAAGCCAATACTAGCTCCAGTTATTGCANCGAAGTACCCAATCCGCCAAAGAAGTGAAAGTGAAACTATCAAGATAAAGAAAACTAATAAATTTCTACTCAAAGTACTCTTTTCAGCTTTCTTACTTCTCTTCTTCATACAAATCTAACGCCCTCCCAATGATGAAATCATTTGGCTCATAGCCTGAAACCTTCAAGTTAGCCAGTCTCTGCAAAGTCTTCTTAGAAATCTTCGTAGAATGCTTTAATTCTTCCTTAGAGAAACCGCCTTGCAATAGCTTCTCCTGATTTTTTTCAAGAAATTCTAAAGCTAGATTGATGATGTAGTCATTTGGCTCATAACCAGAAACCTTCAACTTTGCAATACGATCTAGGTTTTTCTTAGAAATTTTCGTTGTACAATCTAACTTTTTCACTAGGTATACCAAAATATACTTAGATTAACCAAAGTATACTATATAAATCTTACTTTTGTTTAACAGAAATGTCAAGTTAATTGTGTTAGCACCAAGAGGCTTAAAACGATAACTCTAAATATCGGTTGATAATCTTTAGTATCAAATGAAAAATAAAGATATCAAAACTAGAATCAAAGAGTTCTTTTTTCTAAATCCCACTATAAAACTCAGAGTGCGGCAAATGGAAAGAGAAATAAAAATACCTTTACCCTCAGCCATACGTTATACAAAAGAATTAGAACAGGAAAAAATACTCAAGAGCGCGGTTATTACCAATGTGAAGTTTTACTCTGCATATAGAACTTCCGATACTTTCTTGTTAGAAAAAAAACTCTTTAACATTAAATGCCTTTTTTCTTCTGGTTTAATAAACTACTTAATAGAAGAATTAAGCAATCCTGCCATTATTGTTTTTGGATCATTTTCTAAAGGGGAAGATATTGAAAAAAGCGACATCGATCTTTATATTGAGTCCCTGGCAAGAAAGCTAGTTAACCTTCAAAAATTTGAGGAAAAAATAGGAAAGACAATTCAAATTTTTTGGTACAAAAATATAACTGAAATCGATAACAAGAATCTAGCCAATAATATTATAAACGGAACTATTTTAAACGGTTTTATTAAGATATTCGAATGATAAAAGAAAGCAATTGGGAAGAATGTATTGAAAATGATAGTTCAATGCCCATTAGCCCAGACAAAGAAAAGGCAAAATCATTAATGCCATAGATAAACTTCTTAAATAATAGAATGTACATCCACAATATCAATCCAACTATCGTAAACTTTGGCCCTTTAGAAATTCGCTGGTATGGTTTAGTCTACGTTTTAGGGTTCTTACTGGCAGTCTGGTGGCTAAATTATCTCAGAAAAAACGGAAAAACAAACATTACTAAAGAACAATCTTGGGATTTAATCTTTTACATCATGGTCGGAGTAATTGTTGGAGCCAGAGTTTTCATGATTTTCTGGGATCCACAACATTTTCTATATCAACCGTTAAATCTATTAAAGATTTGGCAAGGCGGGATGAGTTTTCATGGCGGTTTAGTTGGAGCCATCCTTGGAGCATATTATTACTGCAGAAAACATCATCTTAATTTTTTAACTATTGCCGATTTAATTTCTGTTCCGGCCATCTTTGCTTTAACCTTAGGAAGAATTGCCAACTTTATTAATGGCGAGCTAATTGGACGGCCTTTCAACGGTAGTTGGTGCGTAATATTCTCAGAATACGATCAAGTCTGTCGCCATCCCAGCACTTTATATGCAGCATTAACACGTTTAATCATATTTGGCGGACTAGTTTTTTTAACATTTAAAAAACAGTTTAAGCCAGGATTCATTTTCTGGAATTTAATTTTTTGGATAGGTTTAGGCCGGGTGATAGTTGATTTTTTTAGAGAAAATTCTCTGTATTTAGAGTTAAGTTTAGGCCAATGGTTCAGTTTAATTATGGTTTTAGTAGCGTTATATTTTTTCAAAAAGTATTATAAGGAAGATTGGAAAAGTCTAGTTAATGCTTAAAAAATCAATTTATATTGGCATTAATGCTAATTCCGGCGGAATGTGGCCCGGTAAAATTGCAGAGATCACCAGAAAGTTTTCTGATAAGGCTGTCATTGAAGTTTCAACTGATCTAGAATCAGCAGCAAGAATGTATAGAACAATCATTAAAGATGGTTATCAAATCTGCGCCATATTAGGAGGCGATGGCACTCAGCAGAGTGCTCGTGATAATTTAAGAGATGTTGCTAGAGAATTAAACAAACCAGTTCCAATTCAGGCAATAACCGCTGACGGAGGAACTGGAAAAGCCCTGGCTTCATATGTTGGAGCCATGAATGGCGTAAGCTCTTTAGATAAAATAGTTAACTACCCCCATTTAGATAAAATTCCTACTTTGGACTTGTCAATGCTTGACGTTTATATTGGCGATTCGGCAGAATCCAAATCTGCATTTTGTGTTGGGCTAGGCTTGGATGCAGAAGTTGTAGGACAATATGACCAAGAAACAGTAAAAGGTATTCCAGGTTACCTTATAGCTATCGCTAAAGTTCTAAGTGGACGAAGAAAATTTTCCAAAGTTAAAATTACTTCAATTGGCGGTAAGGTTACTTCGATTGAAAACAATGTCTGGAGAAAACAAGAAGCAGAACCAGGAACTGTCATCTACGAAGGGCCGTCAGCTAATATCATTGCCGGCGTAATTCCTAATTTTGGATTTAATGTTCAGGCTTTCCCATTTGCTAACGCTGCTGCTGAAACTGGAAGAATGCACCTCAGGATTCTAGCAGTAGAAACTAGAAATCAATTTATTAAAAAGGTAATTCCAAAAGCTTGGCAGATGTATAGCGGAACAATTAGAGCGCCGTTTCTAGAATATTTAGGCCGAGGATTTGAAATAGAAGTAAAAAACTCTGAACACCTAGAACTTGGCGGAGATTACCAGGGACTACATCCAAAAGTAAGATTTGAAGTCTCTAAAGACCCAATGAAAGTTGTTGATATGTGGAATATTTAGCAATTACTACTTCATCAAGAACAGTTCTAACAAAAGCTCTCCTACTAACTTGGTCATAGACTAAAGGTTGAAATCCAAATCCCTCAATTAAAGCTCTTAAAACGTAGGGATTGGATCTAGCTTTTCTAGCTAGCCACTCTACTGCCATATAATTTCTTTGACTTCTCTGATCATTTTCACCATCTCCCAGTTCAAACCCAGACTCCCAAAAATAAGCATGAATTGCTTCGTGAGCTAAAGTTACATCTCTTTCTAATCCATTTTTTCTAAGCAGATGATCAATCGCTAAAACTTTTGAATCTACTATACACAACCCATAATCCTTACCGCGCAATGATCGATATTCGGCAATCCAACCATACCCGATTAGTGTTCTAACTGCGTTTGTATCGAAAGGGTTTTGGTCAATCACGGCCCAAAAATCGGAATTTTTTGGCATNCTTCTATGAGACAAAATTCTATCCTCCAAATCAGGAAAACTCATACCAGCATAATTAATGAATTTCTTTTTCTTTCCCACCTTAACTATAATACCACTTATTTTCTTCTCTTTGCTCTCGATCTTTTACAGATCCTATTTTGTTGATTCTTGGGCGGTGGGAATTAATATCCCTTCTTAAAGTTATATCTAAATTTTTCAAAAACAGGTTCATGCCTTCTTCCATAGAAAATGGCCCTTGCAGTAAACCATTTTTTGCTGGCGTTCCAGTAAAAACAATTAACCGGTCAGACAAATAGTCTAAGAACATTAAATCGTGATCGACAACTAAAATAGCTGCATCTCTTTCTTGGGCCATGCTTTTGATTATTTTTGAAATCAGCAGTCTTTGTTCTACGTCTAGATAAGCTGACGGTTCATCTAATAAAAACAAATCTGCTTTTTGCGCTAAACAATGTGCAATAGCAACTCGCTGCAATTGTCCTCCCGANAATTGATTAAGTTTTTGAGTATATAACCCTTCCAAACCTAAAGGTTTAATCAGTTGATTCTGATAGGCCATAGCTTCTTTTAAAAATTCAGCCACAGTTTGTTCTGAATCTGACTCTAAATATTGCGGTTTGTAAGCCACTTTAAGTTCTAAACTAATTTCACCGGAATCCAGTTCAATTATCCCAGCCAGCATTTTAATAAAAGAAGTCTTGCCGATGCCATTTTCACCTAAAATCCCCACAATCTCATTTCTTCTAAGACTGCCAGCTTTAGCCTTAAAATTAAAACTTCCCAGCTGCTTGGATAAATCAGTCCACGAGATTAATTGCCGGGGTAGACCTTTACCAGTATCCTGCGCCTTCTCAAACTTAATAGCATGATCCCTAAATCTCATGTTTTCTTCTTTTAGAAAACCTTCCAGAAAAGCATTGATTCCTTCACGATTAGATTTAACTCCAGACACCACGCCAAACACTCCTTCATGCCCATACATAATGTTGACTAAATCAGTCATGTAATCTAGAATAACTAAATCATGTTCAATTACTAGGCTGGCTAACTCTTCATNAGTCAAATCTCTAATAAACTTAGAGATGTTAATCCTTTGTTTAATATCTAAATAAGAAGTCGGCTCGTCAAATAGATATAGATTAGCTTTCTTCAAGACTGTAGCAGCTATAGCCACCCTTTGCAGTTCCCCGCCGGAGATTTGATTGATTTCCCGATCCAAAAAATTAGTTAACTGCAGCTTCTGTGCTATCTCGCCCAGTTTATTTTCTTTGTCTAAATTATTTAGCAATTCCTGAACTGTCCCTTTAAATTGTTTTGGTATCAAATCCACTTGCTGCGGCTTGTAAGACAAAGAAACTTCGTCTTTTTGCAATTTCTCTAAGAATTTCTGCAATTCTGTGCCTTTGAAATAATTAAGCACTTCCTGGAATTCCGGCGGATTCTGCCAACGGCCTAAATTAGGTTTAAGCAGGCTGCCGATAATTTTTAATGCCGTTGATTTGCCAATGCCGTTCTTGCCTACAATTCCAGTAACTTTACCAAAAACAGGTGCAGGCAAAGAATACAGTTCAAAGAGATTTTCCCCATATCTATGGACTGGAGATTTGTTTAGAGTTTCCGGGAGATTAATAATAGTTATAGCCCCAAAAGGGCAGCGGTTAGGACAAATCCCGCAGCCGGTACAAAGCATCTCGTCAATTCTGGCTTTCTGGCCTTTATCATCTCCAGGATAGATGCAATCAGCGCCAGTCCTATTAACAGGGCATAATTTAGCGCAGAGATAATTGCCGCATTCGTTAGGATGGCACTTTTCTCTATCTATTACAGCTATACGCTTTCTCATTACAATACTCTTAACTGCCTGTTTTATAATATTTTTGGTTGATTAAAACAGATTCCAGTCTCAAAAATTAGCTCAAAAATCTATTCCTTGTTTATAGCTTTCTAAATCCGAATCATCTCTTACATCCAACTCAACACCTATACGCTCTAGAGCGTCCAAAACCCCAGACTCGCAACAAACTCCCTTCCTATCTGGAAATTTTTGGACAACTTCTAATCTAGAACTTAGATCAAGTGCTTCAGTATATGCACTTCCAGAAAACATGATTAGCCTCCCACTATAAGTATCTATCATCCTTTGAAGATCATCTCCAAAATAGGCATTAACAAAACTTCTATATTCATCCTCTGAGGCACCACTTAGTATACGCATTAAATCTGCACCACTAAAATTGGGATCATAATCCACTAGCCCAGAGTCATGAAAATGATTGTCACAGATAATAGCAGAATAAGGCCCCTCTATCAAAGAATCAGCTATTGCCTCAGTTCCAGTATCTAAATCAGAAAAATAATGGACTTCTACATCCCTATCTTCCAAAAATTCTTTCAAAGCTAACACATCGCTCAGTTCATCATCTATAATAATAACTTTTACAGTTTTTTCCAATTTAGTTAGTCTCATACAAAATATTTGAATAATAATCACTTTATAAACTTTTTGTTTTAATTACTAATAAGAGACAACTAATCAGTTACAGAGATAAATCAACCTCAGTTAAGGGAGTTATAGTTAATAATCATAAGATCATAGATCAATTCAGCTGTAAATACCATTAACTATTAAAATAGCTATACTTTTAGATGATAAATGACTAAATGCACGATCTGTAAAAACCAAATTCAAGAGTTATTCTTGGAGAAACTTAAAGGCACCATAGTTAAAAAGCCTGGTTCAAGTAAATTTCATGAAGTCTGCTCCGAATGTCAAAAAAAGTTTAAGACTAAGGAAGAACTACTTAAAGAAATTTCTTGAAAACTAAATATTTATCCAGTTATAATTTAAATCCTTTTTAACCAATAATTTAAAATAAAAGCCATTTAATCACAAGACTATGCCTCCGTGGCCCAGTAGCTAAGGCAGCTGCCTCGTATTCGACAGGGTTAGCAGCAGATCGTGGGTGCAAATCCCATCGGAGGCTTTTATTTATCATTCGCTTGGNCTAATACCATGTTGCTCTTTTGTATTTCGGCATAGCTAAATAGTTGCGGACAAAAATAAGGCATATTTTTTTCTTTAAAAGAGTATATCAAACATTATAAAACCTCTAAAGAAGTATGGAGCGAATTAGTTTCAGGATGCGAACCAGTTTTGGGACAATAGAGCTAGTTCATAAGCAAACAACTCATCTCTTGCACCACGGCTGCCAGCCTTCTCCATCCTCNGGCAGTCTTCCTTGCTTAGTTCTAACCATTGTTTATAGTATTGAATCTTACCTTCTAAGGTATCTGGTATTTTCTCAACTTCCTTTGGTTCAAATTTTTTATCGGTGATCCCCAGACCGTCATTATGATCATCATAAGTCCAGACATATCCTCTGCCCCAAGTGTTGTAACCCATTTTAATTCATCTCCCATCTCACCATCCTTAAACCACATCTTTATTTCCTTGCCCCATACCCAGTTATTCCTAAACACTGCAAAGCTATCCATCGTGCTTTCTCCTGCGGCCAAGAAGGATGCTGCTNCAGGATTTTCTCCTGCAGACAGATTATTTTTTGNTGTTCATTCATCCNTTTATTCCCAGCCGTTCTCTTACTACATCTTGGTGCATGATGTCAGGCAGCTCTATTCCCCAGAAGCTCATCCTAGTGGGAGCTGCGTCTTCTAAAGTTTGGATGTTCAGAGCTTCATACAGTTCTATGGCTCTGCGACCATAATCTCTTGCCGCAATTGGATCAGTGTCTTTATTGATCATAGCCGCGGCATAATTTTCTTCAGCAGCTATTTTCATTTCGTACCATTTTGGTGTCATTTTGTATTCCTCCAGTTATTTTTATGGTTAGATTCGCTAATCTTTATCTATACTTGTTGTAGATATTTCTACAACAATAAGAAATATTTATAAAATCAAGGAAGATTTACTATCAGTNATGCCNATAGAAAGAGTATTAGAAAACTTAGGATTCTCGCCCAATGAAATTAAAGTATATTTAACACTTAACGACCACGGGTCAACNAANGCCGGCAAAGTAGCTAAATTAGCTAAAATNGANAGAAGTTCCTGCTACAATTCATTAAAANGATTGANCGAGAAAGGTTTAGTCAGCTATGTTTTAATCGGCAAAATNAAATGGTTTCAGGCTGCCGGCCCTAAACGATTATTAGATTTCGTTAAAGAACAAGAAAAAGAGGTGCAGGAGATCTTNCCNGAGCTGCACCAGAGGCACAAAGCTAGTAAAATNGAAGGNCANGTTAGATTATTCAAGGGAATTAAGGGAGTAAAATCAATTTTCTTAGATATCATCAGAACTGGAAAGGATAATTTTGTCTTTGGCTCAGAAGGCCAATTTTCTAAGCGGATGCCGGAATTCGCTCTACAATTCGATCGATTAAAGAAAGAAAGAAAAATCAAGACAAAACTAATTCTAAGAGAAGGGAGAAAAGAATTAGACTCAAAAACAAGCACTTACAAATACATTCCAACTGTAGACCAAAGCCCTACTGTAACTAACATCTACAGCGACAAAATTGCTTTAATCATTTGGACTGACGAGCCGGAAGGAATCATCATTGAAAATGCCTCTGCAGCCAAAGCCTATAAAAGTTATTTCGACTTTATGTGGAAACACGCCAAAAAATAATCCTATTTTTTGTATGTATTTAGTCTGTGTAATGAGCATCAAAATGCGAGCCTGTTTGTCAATAACGTCGAGCAAAAAGGAAGTTCCAGTGGGAATTTTTGCTATAATATTAAAGTAGCCAAAGGCGAGCCGATGCTCATTGCGTAAGAAGACTAAATACGTACTATTTTTTCAGCTTATTATAATACTGCTTTGCCTTGGGTAAAATCTTTTTCTTTAACTCATCATTGAAAGGCAGCTTATCAACTAACCCGCCAACATCGATATCTGGCAGCTTGTAAAACTCGCCAACTAACTTTCTGCTAGCTTTCCGGCAGCCTTCTTCTAATTGTTCAGCATATGAAGTTCCAAAATCGCTAAACACCATAAACCGGCTGAAACAATTAGCTCCAGCTTGTAAATATAGTGAAACATCATTTATCCGGCTTCTAACTAAAGCCACTTTAATGACAACGGCAGGACAAGCAATTCTGATCCTAGATATCCAATAGGCCATATAATTTGGATCTGGTGAAGGAACTTCACTAAAAATAGTGTTTTTTTGCGGTTTTAAAAAACACAATTGAATTTTTTCGATTTCAAATTTTCTAATATTTTCTATTACCAGATCGACATCTTTTATCTTCTCACCCATGCCTAATATGATTGTAATCAATTTATTCTTATTGAACTCCTGCAAATAACTTAAGAAATCCAGCAGCGATTTCAACGGCTTGGAAGGGCAGATAAAGTTATGCAAATTCTCATCAAAAGATTCCACTGCTGAACCCATTCCTGAAACATGCGGAGAAAATTTCTCTACTAACTGTCTCGAATAAGGCCCAAAATTCATCATCACTTTTTCTCCGGCGATTAAACTAATTTTATCTAATAATTCTATTAAATAATCGGCTGATTCAACCCGCAGCCCTCCGGTAATATAACCAATTTTCCAGCCCAGAGCCGTGGAGATTAAAATTTCGGCTAAAATGGACTCTACACTCCTAATTGCAGTAGTGCCTTTTAAAGAATTATATTTCGGCTTAGTAGACAAAAAACAATACTTGCAATCGGCAATGGCGCAGGTCCAATTAATAAACACTGATCTTTCGAACCAGGTCTTATTATCAAAATTGTTTAGGTAAACTTCCCTAGCTTTGATAATTAATTCGTTCAGCTCAGCTTTATCAACAGCGTGGCTGCGATTGTTCTGAAGAATAATCTCTTTCATCTTTAAAGAATCCGGTTGCCCCTTTATAAACATTCTTCATAAATTATTTAAACTAAGAAAAGACAAACTAAATGAATGGAAGATAAGCCAAAAGAAAAAAATACAGTTATAAACAACACCATCATCTCAGAAAATAATTCCGGTTCTGATACTAGAAGTATTTTAATCCTGGTTGGCGTTTCTATTGCCTTGTTTTTAGTTGTAATTAGTGGATTTGCTCTTTACAACAACCTTACAGGAGCNGTNGTTACCGATACCGAACTGCATCAAAAAAATCTTAACGGAGAACTCAATGAAAATGAAGGTTACATCTATAATGGTTATAGCTTCATTAAAGCTGACGGATTATGGTGGACTGAAATGAACAAATTTGGAACCCTGCTAAAAGTTCCTTTACATTTTTCTCCCAGAGAATTAGAAAACATTCAGATACAAGGCGATTTGGATCCAGCTTTCAATGAAGGCGATAATGTTTATATTGCTATCGACCCTAATGTGGCTGACAAGCATTACACTTTAGCTATTTCCGAGTTAAGCTTTAATTTAGCTAAAGGCATGGATCGGATACCAGTAGGATCCTGTACAGAAGAAAATTCCGCCTGTGAGGATCGAGATATCATAACTTGTGAGACTGCTAATGGCAAGCCGGTTGTTGAATTAATTATAGATCCATTACCAAGAATTGAAATAATTGGGACTTGCATTAAAATCAGCGGCACTGGATTTGATTTAGTAAAAGGCGTTAACCGGCTTCTTTACCAATGGTATGGAATCATGAATTAGGATTCATTAACTATTTTTCCATTACTATATTTTTAAAACACTAAAAGTTTATTAAGATAAATTCTTCAGTTAGTGATGGTGGTGGATGTTGATTGGGGATTTATCGGCAGAAGATTTGTTTAAAAAATTAAAAGGAGACATTTCTAAACAAGGTTATTCTGAAGTTAAATTTCCAGTTGCTGAAAACGATTTAAGGCAAGCCGCAGGTTTATATGTAGATGGATTCTTAAGATTACCTGAAGCCGAGAAAGATAGGTATTCTACTTGGATTTTTCCAGGCAGTGATGCTGAAAAAGCACGAGGGCGCTGCGGTTATAATATAAAATCACGTGGTAAAGGAGCTCTAGACGACAAATATCTTTTTCATTATAATGACTACCTAAGAGAATTCGTAGATGGATTGTCAAAAGTTTCAAGAGAAGCTAGAGATTTCTTAGATGCTGCAGAACCTATCTTCCAAGGAATGAAAAGATCAATAAGCCCGGTCTTAGGCGCTTTTGAAACGGAAGCGCCAGGATTTAAAGGATTGTTTTTACCAGATCAAGATCATCCATACTTCTTCTTAAGATTTATCGCTTATCAAGGTCATGGAGCGGCAGGACATTTCGATAAAGGTCCACTTACAGAAGCCATAGCTGAAAGCAATCCAGGTTTAAGAATTGGGCCAGCTTATGAAGGTCAAAGTACTAAGGATATACCTCTACAAGAAGTTACACACACACCAGATACAGCTTTCTTGTTTACTGGTAATCACATCAGTTCTGTCCTACCAAAACATTTACAGGATCAATTTCCTAAAGGCTGGCATGATGTAGTCGAAAAAGGTTATGAAGTTAGAAAAGGTATAACTCGATGGTCAATTGTTGGATTCTTTGACCCCTTCGGCCAAGTTTACCAAAAAGGTTGGAAAGAAAGACATGCACTAGGAGGCAAATAATAATGATACAAACAGCAAACCAATTTTATGATAGAATGCAGGCAGACATTTCTAGGAAAGGTTACACTGAAATTGTTTTTCCAATGTCTGTAAATGAATTAAAAGAAGCAGAACAAAGATATTTAGGATTTTTAACACTTCCAATTGAAGAAAAAAAGAAATTTGAAACTTGGATTCTAGGACTCCATAGAGATGATCTAAGTAAAGTGACTAGATTTGGTTATAAAGCCAAAATAAGAGAGAAAGAATTAGGCGATTCAAAAGAATATTTTCATCATGGAGACCATCTTAGAACAGAACTAGAAAGTTTAATTAAATCTTCTCCAAAAGAAGTAAGAGATTTTGTAGAAGCTGCTGATGGCGTTTTATCTCAAATAAAGAAGGCAATGAAACCAGTCTATCAAGCTTTTGAGACAGAAGTCAGAGGATTCAAAGCTTCTTTCATTGACACGCCGTACATTTTCCTAAGATTTTTAGCCTACTCACCTCCTGCAATAAAACCGGGAGAATTAGCCATAGGGCATTTTGATCGAGGAGCACTAACTTTAGCGATGTATGAAAATCGTTCAGGTCTGCAAATTTGCCCTGCTTTCGATGACGATTTCAAAGGCAATGATGAAGAAGAAACTGCTAGAAAATTGGAAGCTGTTTTAGAAAGACTCCAACAAGTACACCACACTCCAGACACTGCTTTCTTATTTGCATCTGACGGAATTACTAGTGTCTTACCACGAGAATTACAGAGAAGATTCCCTAAAGGTTACCACAGAGTTGATGAAAAGCTTCAAGATAGTGCAGATTACCACAGAAGAACAGCAATAGTGGCTTTCATCTCCCCTAGGGAAGGAGTGTCTATAGGGGGATGGGATGAAAGACATCCGCACGATAGAGTAAGATAACAACAACTTATTTAAATGATTTTATTCTTTCTTCATAGATGCAAATAAGCTTTTTTGAAGAATTTCCCACTAAAGAAAATCTAGATAAAATAAAGTT
>C687J35174_10009658_pt1 | contig 12069 bp, 11 predicted proteins | sample RifCSPhighO2_01_FD_35174 | JGI IMG/M metagenome (IMG submission 35174) | reverse complement strand
TTAAAGTCTAGATCAGCCGTATGGGCCGTCGAGCGTCTTTCTAGCTCTGCCCAGACATGAAATCGTATAGGGCTAGAGCCTGGATTCCAGGCATAGCCGTAACAGCCTGACCCATCATAGACACCGTCGGAACAAGCAGCTGTAAGAGGATCAATGGGGAGCAAGGCCATATATTTTCCGGTAGTAACCAAATCTGCGGTTAAATTGGTAACCTGTGAATATCGGCCATTATCGTCAAAGAAAAGCTCTTGGGCTGATCTGACCTGATTAATATCAGCCACTCTTTTAGCATCCCTAGCTTTAGACCTGGCGGCGCCAAGCTGTAACAATATAAGAGTTGATAAAACTCCTATAATGGCTATTACGACCAGCAACTCGACCAAGGTAAAACCTTTTGAGAACGGTCCCCTCTTTCTATTTTTTAGAATCGACACTTTGATTTAGTTTCTAGCTTGTAGTTTAGGGTTTTTAGCTGCAGACTAACAACCAAAACTAAACTAGATAACTTTGTTTAAAAACATATAAAGCTTCGAAAGATTTATAAGCCTAACCTTAATTATATTTTCTTATTGCTACTTTTACAAATAAGGATATCCACACTTAAGCCGATAGGCTAGGTAATACGAGGGCTTCTTAAATATAACCTATATATTACCTCCCCCGACAATATTGTATATCGGCAGCAAAACACTGGAAACCAGCCCGGCAACGGCAAACCCCAAGATCAATATCATGGCCGGTTCAATGATCTGAGATATGCCCTGGATCGAGTTTTCTGACTCTGATTTATAGAATTTAGATAAATGCTCTAAAATAAAGTCCATTTTGCCGGTCCTCTCTCCGATCGCCACCATGGAAGAGAAAAGGGGTGGTATTTCTTTATATCTCGACAATGAGCTAGATATATTCCCTCCGCTCTTAACGCTTTCCTCGGCATCAATCATTATGTTTTTATAAACCGTGTTGCCTACCAGCTCTCCGGTTATCCTCAAAGAGTCCAAAATCGGGATACCTGACTTCATAAGAGTAGATAGGCTCTCGGCGATTCTTGCCAGATAAAGATTCCTGACGATGGGGCCAAGAGCCGGGAATTTTATTTTAAAGCTATCCAGCCAAATCTTACCTTCGGGAGTTCTTATAAAATATGTGACAAGAAAAACAACCGATCCGAGCAACAAGGCAGAGATTATTATATTGCCGTTAATAAAGTGAGTAAACCAAATAAGGGCCCGGGTGGTGATGGGCAGATCGGTTGCTCCAACTTCTTCAAAGATAGAAAGCAGTTGAGGAAGAACGAAAGTGACCATGATAATCGTCACCACGCCCAGAGAAAAAAGTATGAAAGCCGGATAGGCCAAGGCGCCCTTAAGTTTCGAATTGAGGGATTGGCTTCGCTCTACATAATCCGCCAAGTAGACCAGTGACTCGTGGAGTTTGCCGGAAATTTCACCCGACTGAACAAGCTTGACATAGAAATTAGAAAAAATTTTAGGATACTGGGCAAGAGCTGCCGAAAGAAGGGATCCGCCCTCGACTGACTCTGCCACATCGGAAACTACTTTTTTAAAAGAAGGCTTGTCAATCTGTTTGGCCAAAGTTCTTAGTCCTTCGCCAAGAGGCATATCAGCATCAAGCAATGTTGAGAGCTGTCTGGTGAAAATAGCCAGGTCCTTGCTATTAATGCGAGAAAAAAATTTATTGAGATCGTACTCTAAAAGACCGTGCTGAAGAGATTCTAAGGCAAGAATAACGTATTCTTTACTATGAAGAATGTCTACGGCTATGTTTTGATTGGCTGCATCAATAATCCCCTCAACAACATAGCCCTCTCTTGTTTTAGCTTGATATTTGAATTCGGCCAAAAAAACCAGTTCATAGTTAATAGTTCATAGTTAATAGTCTGACTCACTACTCACTACTCACTACTCACTACTCACTACTCACTACTCACTACTTATCTCACTAACTCTTTCAGCTCTGATGGATTTTGAGAATAAAATTGAGCTCGTTCCAGGGTGATCTCCTTTCTTCTGACTAAATCCGACAAAGAGCGGTTCAAGGAGATCATGCCCGTTTCCTGGCTTGTTTCTATTACTAAATCTAACTGTCGAGGCCTGTTATCTCTAATTAAAGTCCTGACAGCCGGCGTGGCAATCATAACTTCAACCGCCGGTATAAGACCTCCTTTTATCCTTGGGATAAGCCTTTGTGATATTATCCCGGATATAGTATTAGCCAACTGATTTCTTATTTGAGACTGCTGATTAGGAGGAAACGTATCAATAATACGCTCTATCGTCTGAGAAGCGCTGTTAGTATGCAGAGATCCAAAAACTAAGTGCCCCGTTTCGGCGGCGGTTACCGCCGCACTCATGGTTTCATAATCCCTCATTTCTCCGACCATAATGACGTTGACGTTCTCTCTAAAAACCGACCGAAGAGCTTTGTGAAAAGAAAAGGTGTCTTGATAGACTTCCCGCTGATCGATAATGCTTTTTTCCGGAGTAAAAATATACTCGATAGGGTCTTCAATGGTAACGATTTTTTCCGATCTTTCTTTGTTAATTAAATCTAAAATAGCGGCAAGAGTCGTAGATTTTCCGTGACCATTGGGTCCGACTACCAGAACAAAGCCCTGAGAAAGCTTGGTAAAGACTTTGATTATCTGGGGAAGTCCCAAGTCTTCTATGCTCATAATATGAGCCGGCACCAGCCTTAATGTAGCCGCCACCTTTCCCTGGGTATAGTAAACGTTAATCCTAAAACGATTGCCCTGGTTCGATTCATAAGAAAAATCAATCTCCTTTTCCGAAACAAAACGAGACTTTCTTTCTTCTCCTAATAATACCGATATTAACCCCTCCAAAGTCTCCCCATCCAGAATTTTCTTATTTGAAAGAGGGATTAGCCGGCTATCAATTCTCAATATCGGATAATTGCCCGGAGATAAATGAATATCCGAAGCATTGTTTTGGCCGGCTGTTAACAAAAGGTCTTCTAGCTGTTGCTTGAAATCTGCCACACCAGAGGTCATTAGTCATTAGTTATTAGTTATTAGTTACAGAAACTAATCACTAAGTACTAATCACTAATTACTAATTAAGAATTATCATCCGCCTGAGCTACTTCGAGTAGCTCGTCGATAGATACTACGCCTTTCAGCACTTTTAGAATTCCATCCTGAAACATAGTTATCATTCCCTGACGCTTTGCCTCTTCTCTCATCGCCGATTCAGACAAATTCCCCAGTATTATTTTCTCAAATTCGTCAGTCATCTCAAGCATTTCAAAAATGCCCATTCTGCCTTTAAAGGCCTTNCCGCCGCATTTTTTACATGGATTTTCAATATTGGGCTTATAAATATAATAACCGTCCTTCGATATAAACTCCTTCTGATATTTATCGGGCATAGATGCCAGAGCTTTATTGATAATCCCCTCTTCGGCAACATTAGTCTTTGATTTTATTTTACATTCTGGACATAAACGTCTTAACAAACGCTGGGCCGCGGCAACATTCAAGGTAGGTGGAATCAGATACTTCTCAACTCCCATGTCAATCAATCTAGGAACAACGCCCATCGCATCATTGGTGTGTAAAGTCGAGAGAACAATATGACCAGTCAGTGCCGCTTGAATCGCAAGAGCAGCCGTCTCTCGATCCCGAATCTCCCCTACCATAATTATGTCCGGGTCTTGCCTTAAAATATGGCGCAATCCAGAAGCAAAAGTATATCCTATCTCTTCATGCACTTGAGACTGGTTGACGCCTTCAACGAAATATTCGATAGGATCTTCAAGGGTCACAATATTTACCTCTTCGCTGTTAAGACGTTTTAGCATTCCAGCCAGAGTGGTAGATTTGCCCGAACCGGTAGGGCCGGTAATAAGTATGCTGCCGAAAGGCTTGGACATCGCCCGTTCGAGAACCTCCAAAGATCGGCCTTCAATTCCAAGATCAGGCAGATCTATTTTATTCGTAAGCGGATCTAAAATACGCATAACCACCTTCTCNCCGTTCTTGGTCGGAAATGTGGAAACTCTAAAATCTATGCGCCGCTTATTCAAGGTGGTGGAGAATCTTCCGTCTTGAGCAAGGCGGGTTTCGTCTATTTTCAGATCAGATAAAACTTTTATCCTGGTCACTACTCCTGAATGAATGTTTCTCGGCAAAGTCAGGGCAACAACCAAAACACCATCAATTCTAAAACGAACGCTAACTTTTTCCTCAAAAGCTTCAATATGGATATCGGAGGCCCTGGATTCAACGGCGTATTTTACGATTGAAGCCACGATGCGAGTAACCCCTCCTTCTGAAGTAATCGCTTCAATCTGTTTTTGGGAAATTGACTCTTGGTCAACCTCTTCCGACAGAGATTCGAGGGCTTTACCGACTTCTGTTGTTAGGGATCGATAATTTCTCAATAAGCCCTCAAAGTCTCTATAGTCAATAATGTATTTATCGATTTTCAATCCCTTGTCTGAGGCAATAAATTTGAGAGCCTCCAGTGCGTCGATATCTTCCGGATTGATGACGCCGACTTTAAGTACATTGCCCTCCTTGGCGAACGGGATGATTTTATAAAAGCCTACCACCTCTTCGGAAATTTCTCTCAAAGCCTCGCTGTCCGGTTTTACCTCCTCTAGCCTAATAGTCGGTAAGTGGTACAGACGAGATTTTATTTCTAACAAGTCATTAGCCGACGCAACATCTTTTTCGATTAAGATTTGCCCTAATTCTTTATCCTCTTTACGCGCTAAATCTTCGTAGGATTTAATATCCTTTTTGGCTAAGAGTCCGAGTCTTACTAATTCATCGACAAGAGTTGTTGGTATCTTTATAGGCACTTTATTAAAAATTTAATTCGTATTTAGATATCGGGATTATAAAGAAACGAAGGGATCCCTTCTCTCGCCGGTTATTCCTATACTGACTGGGGATTCGCCGAAAATTTCAAGCGACTTATATACCTCGTTGTCCAATATCGAAAAATCTATGGTAAAGCTTTTGAAAGAATCCAGATTATCTTTTCTTATAATTGGTCCCTCGGGTAAAACAAGCGGGTCGGCTCCGGAATAATTCAGATATCCAACAATCAAACCGACAATGGCAATAAACACAAGGATCACTTTGCTTTGACCTAATTGTACGATTAGTCTATCCATATATATTTATTATAAACCATTCGCTTCTGATACGGATTGATTATTTGGATTGCCCTCTAAGCTGGGGGCTTTTAGCCAATAGGTGTTGGTTGTAAGCTGTATAGATAACGTCGGCGTATCGCCCAAGAGAGAATTTGTGTCTTTTTGAGCACTAAAGAACACCAAATCATTAAGCCGGATATGTCTTTCGAAATTAGCGATGAGAGAAACCAGGGATATATAACTCCCCTTCCCGCTCAGCTCAAGAGATATCTTGTTTACCGATTCAGTTCCAATACCGACGATCTCTCCTATTTTAAGGTTGGTGAGAGTCACTCCGCTCTGAGCAAAAATCGCATCGGCGGAAGAGATTAGCTCGGGGATATTCTTTGTTTCTGGGATTATGAGGGCCAGTTTTTGCAGATCGGCATATTTACCCTCGCTTTCAATGCTTAAAGCGCTGATTTTATTGACGATCTCCGCTCTTGAAGCTAAGAGATCAGATTTTCCTTGAATAATCGTTTTGAGATCGGCGGTAAAATTATAAACCGGTAGAACTTGCGTCCAGGCAACAAAGCCGCTTACGGCTATTAGAACGGCGGCAATTAAATTTTTCATACTTCGGGCCATATTCATTATTTATTTTGGACAAATTTTGTCTTATTAAATTTAAGCTGAATTTCAAATTCAATTTTCCCGTTAGAAAGCGGCTGTATCTGACCGAGCGAGACGTCTTTAATTCCTGGCCCCGTTAAAAATGAGGCAATCTGACGAGCTAAGACTGTATAGTTACCGGCCCGAGCTTTAATATTGACCACTCCCTCACCGACAGAACCCGATAGTGATTCAAACTCGACTTCGCCTTGAATAAGACCTTCTATGGCGGAAAGGGCCTTGGTCCAATAGATATGCTCGTCTAATAGCTGGGAGGTTAACAGCAAACGATCTTTTAACACCCGCAGGTCTTCCTCTTCGCTTTTACTCCGCTTCTGCTCAAGGGCGGTTAACTGATCATTTAGATTCTCAACCTGGGCTCTTAACGCCACTTCATATCTGCCTAAAGCAAAAGAGGCGACAATAACTACTCCCAAAATGGCACTGCCTATATATAAAAACTTATTCTCTCCCGGGACTTTTAAGTTGAGTCTTTTCTTGGTGCCGGGAAGTAGTTGTAGCCCCTCTTTATACATATCTATTTTGATCAGCTAAAGCTCGCGCATTGCTAAGCCTATGGCCACAGACAGAATACTGCTTAATTCTGGGACAATCGAAGTAAGTTCCTCGGGATAGACAATCCGCGACAAGGGATTGCCGATGATCACATCGCGATTTAATTTTTCTTTAAAATAGTCTCCCAGGCCAGGCATGTTTGTAAGACCGCCGACCAAGACAATGCTGGAAATTTTTTCTTTTTTTGATTCTTCGTAGTTGGATATCGTTTTTTGAGTTTCAAAAACCATCATATCGATAAGAGATATCATGGATTCGTTTATCACATTGTCGTTGCTTTTTTTAAGACCGAACTTCCGTTTTAATTCTTCGGCTTCTTCCAAGCTGACATTCAAAGATTGGGATATAGCCTTAGTAATCTCAAATCCGCCAATCTCGTAATTATGACTTACCCGCTCATATCCTTTGTTAACTATTATGATCGAGGTACTCCGCCCGCCTATGTTAACAATCGCCGACGGGCTTAAGTCATTTCCCAAAATAGATCGGATAAGCGCAGCGTTCTCAAGTTCCAGTGCTTGTAGCTTTAAACTGCAACTTTTCATAATATTTCCATAGCGGGCAATCTCATCTTTGGGTACAGCCGCTAAAAACACCTCGACAGTCGATGGCTTCTGTCCTTGGCCGTATTGGTCGTCAACCACTCCGACAATTGACCAATCTAAATTAACCTCATCCAGCGGAATAGGGATATATTTTTTGGCCTCGAATTGAAGTGACCGCGCCAGATCCTCATTAGAAATATAGGGCATCTCTATAACGGTCGAAAAAGTAGAAAATGACGGGATAGAAGAAACCACATCACTAGAAGTAATGTCCGCTTTTTTTATTAACTCTTTAATACCCTCTGCAATTTCTTCATCGGGCATTTTTAGAATGCTTTGCCAACCGTCCGAGGGGCTGATAGATTTACTGCCTCGCAATTCAAAAATGGCATAGTTGATTAAATAAAACCGGCCGCCTCTTTTTTCCAATTCAACGGCTTTGATCGAAGAGGTTCCAATATCTATACCCAGAACCCCTTTAGTTGTAATAGATTTAAATAGGTTGAAGCGCATTTTTGTATACTCCGTGCCAAAAATTCCGCCTATCTTCCTGGCCGGAATAGGTAAAATAAAATTTGTATATAAACCAAAAGATTAGTATATTCTTACCTATATATAATTATAGCACACTAATCCGCTATTTGTTATGAATTATCCCCAGTATATCTATGAGTGGATTCTCGACCTCATTTTCCCTGCTAGATGCCTGGAATGCGGGGCTTTTTTGACTCAAAATAAGGGCTATATCTGCAAAAAATGTTTAAAAAGCATCCCCCTGAAGAAATCCTTTGAGTGTATCGGCTGTAAAAAGAGCACTCCCCTGGGAAGAACCTGCATTTCTTGCAAAAATGATGCCTCCGTAGATCAGCTGCTCATCGTTTCCGATTATTCTTGCAGATCAATAGTCGAGCTGATTAAAGCCCTGAAGTACAGATTCATTAAAGAAGTTGCTCTCCCCTTTTCCATAATAACAAAGCGATATATCGCCTGGCTTGGAACAAAAAAGAAATTTAATATTCTTTTGGAAAATCCCCTCATCATACCCGTACCGCTCCATCCCCGAAGGCTTAACTGGCGGGGCTTTAATCAAGCGGAGCTTATAGCCGAGGCGGTTGCAAATATTTTGAACCTCAATCCATCACCCGACATTCTTCGGAGAAAGACCGATCGAAAAGCTCAGGTCAAAATAGAGGGACGAGCAGAACGGCTGGAAAATATAAAAAATATTTTTCAAATAAATCCCGAGGCTTCAGTTAATGGTCGCGTAATACTTTTGATAGATGATGTGTGTACGACCGGAGCCACTCTTAATGAATGTGCAAAAACTCTCAAAGATGGCGGGGCCAAGAAAGTGATCGGCTTAGTGATTGCGAGGGGCTGAGGGGTGTGATATTATGGAAAGGTGGCTAATTCGAATAACGTAAAATATTCGGAAAGAGTCAGATTCAAGCCAGGAAAACAAAAAGCTTTTATTCTATTAGCTCAAAATAGGTTGAATTGGGATTTGGATCATATTGGAACGGCAATTGGCGTTAGTGCAAGAACTGTCAGAGATTGGCGCAGAGAAAAAATAAATATGTCTCTCCGTGCATTAAAACGCCTATCTAAAAAAATGGGTGCTCCTATCCCAAAAGATATTAAGATATTGAGTCCGTTCTGGTATGTACCTATCGGTGCTAGACTAGGCGCTTCTAGAATGCTAAAAAAATATGGTCGAGTCGGAGGCGATCCTAATTATAGAAAAAAGATGTGGCGAGAGTGGTGGGAAAAAACCGGCAAGTATCTGCCATCTCCGATTTTAAACTCTCCTAGACCATTTCATAAGCCACGATATTCATCTAGCCTGGCCGAATTTATCGGAATAATGATCGGTGACGGAGGATTAACGAAGTATCAAGCCAAAATAACTCTTCATCATAAAGACGACCGGGAATACATTGATTTCGTCTCCAGTCTTATAAAAAAACTTTTTGAGGTGCCGATAAAAATTTGTCACCGTCCTAACATTTCAGTTAAAGAGTTAGTTGTATCCCGAAAGGGGCTTGTTGATTACTTACATAAGATGGGACTACCCATCGGCGATAAAATTAGGCAGAATATTGATATCCCTGGATGGATTAAAAATAGTAAGAATTATTCTCTGGCCTGTATTAGGGGGTTGGTAGATACGGATGGGAGCATTTTTACTCATAAGTATGAATCGCACAATAAGCAATACGGCTATAAAAAACTAGATTTTTCTACCGCATCTCCACATTTAATGAGTTCGGCCTCTAAAATATTTAAAAAATTAGGGATAAAAACATACATAAATAAAACNAGTTTACGCATTGAAAACACAAACGACATGCAAAAATATTTTGATCTGATAGGATCGCATAATCCAAAGCATATAAAAAATTATTATACTAAGTAGACTTACTTTGACACTTTAGCCGCTGGAGGGTTGCGCCGAACGGTAAGGCAGCGGCTTGCTAAGCCGCGACGGTCTTAAACGCCGTCTGTGGGTTCGACTCCCACACCCTCCGCCAGTTATGATATACTACATATAAGGCAGAGCTTCATAAAAATGTCGGATAAACACAGCTTAAAATGATCCTGATTAAATCAAAGGGTAAAAATTTCTCAAAAGGCTTCACGCTAGTCGAGATTCTGATAGTTATATCAATTATCGGTATATTGTCGAATCTGGTCTTGCTTCAGTTGGGAGCCGCCAGAGCTAAAGCCAGAGACGTAAAACGGATTTCCGATGTCAGCCAGATCAAGTCAGCCGAAGAATTATTCTTTGACGACAATGGCCGATATTCTCAAACTACTAACCTAACTTCGGATCTAGTAACTATCGGGAAATATTTATCCCTGATGCCGGTTGATCCCCTCACCACTACCTGCTCCGACCGAGTTTATGATGGATCGGGCTGTTATGGTTATGCTTGGAATCTAGCCTCTAGTCCCATAAGATTTCATATCTGGGCAGAGCTTGAAAGAATCTCGTCGGGCCATAAAGCCGATCTTGACTTTGACTCAATAGGCTGGGCCAACGGCGGGACTACCGTCAATGGCACCATCGGGGACACTTGCCCCGATACTGACGTAACCAACACTAATTGTGTTTATGATCTCGGCCAAACCCAGTAGTACTAACGACTAATCTCCTCTTTTTAGTTCTATCGTAAATTTCAAAGCCCTGATATCAGGGCTTTGAAATTTAAACGAGGTTTGTAATATAGGTAAAAAAATGATAAAGTACGCTGGTAAAATATAGAAAATATGGCCGATAAACAAGCCGAAACTAATGATAAAACAATACGCCCACCGGTTGTGGTGGTTTTGGGACACGTTGACCATGGCAAAACAAGCCTTCTGGACACTATTCGCAAAACTAAAATCGCCGACAAAGAATCCGGCGGTATTACCCAGCACATAGGCGCCTATCAGGCTGAAGCCAAAGGACGAACAATAACATTTTTAGATACGCCGGGACATGAAGCGTTTACGGCAATAAGGTCTCGCGGTGCCAAAGTGGCGGATATTGCGATACTGGTAGTAGCGGCAGACGAAGGGGTCAAGCCTCAAACTAAGGAAGCTATTCGGATAATAAAGGAAGAAAAAATTCCGGTCGTTGTGGCGATAAATAAAATAGATAAAGAAGGAGCAAATATTCAAAAAGTGAAACAAGATCTGGCTGCAGAAGAAATTCTTGTCGAAGATTGGGGTGGACAAATACCAGTCGTCGAAATTTCAGCAAAACAAAACAAAAACATAGACGAATTGCTTGATATGGTTCTACTGCTGGCTGATCTTGAAAATCTGGAAGAAGAGCCTGGCCTCCCCGCCACCGGAATCATTATTGAATCTAATCTTAATAAACAGACTGGCTATGTGGCAACCGCTTTGGTTCAAAAAGGGATCATAAGAATCGGGGATTTTATAGTCGCGGGCACTGTCGTTGGAAAAATAAAGATGATGGAAAATTATCTTGGAAAACCTATGCAGGAGGCCGGGCCATCTCAACCAGTTAGAATTACAGGCTGGCCTGTAGCTCCGGCAATCGGACGAGAGTTTCAATCGGCAATATCCAGAGAAGAGGCTGGGCTTATCGCCGCTGATAATACCAGTCTCACTCCCCTATTTCAGTTCTTTAAAGGCGCCCAGCCGAATGAAAATGTAAAAAAATATTTGAATATTATTTTCAAATCAGATGTATCAAGTTCTCTAGAAGCAATAGAGTCCTCTCTTGGGGCAATCAANTCGGAAGAAGTGGCCTGCCGAGTAACTGGATATGATATAGGCAATATCTCCGAAGGAGACGTCAAGATGGCTCTGGGCAGTAAGGCCGAAATAATCGGTTTCCGAGTTGCCGCCGACAGTTCGGCCAAGAAAATGGCCGAGAAGGAGAATATAAAAATAGGGGTATTTGATGTTATTTACGGTTTGATTGAATACGTCAGAAAAGAGATGTCCAGCCTTCTCGAGCCGGAAATAAATAGAATCTCTTTGGGCAGGGTTAAGATATTGGCCGTATTTAAAAAAGATCCCCGATCGCAAATTGTTGGAGGAAGGGTCATGTCGGATAAAATTAAGAGAGGTGCTTTAGCCGATGTGATCAGGAACAACGCGAAAATTCTAAGCGGCCGGATAAGCCAGCTTCAGCACAACAAAGAAGATGTCGGCGAAGTGAAAGAAGGCTCCGAATGCGGGCTGAGGTTCGAAATGCTTCCCGATCAGCCGGCTTGGGATATTAAGGAAGGCGACGTTCTGGAAATGTATGAGGAGGAGAAAAAGGCCCGATCGCTATAAATTTCTCAATTTCTAAGTCCTAATTTATAATTTCCAAATAAATTACAACGTAAAAATTTCAAACTTTAGAATTAAGGTTGTGGTGCAGTGGCGAAGTAGTAACGCGACCGTCTGCAAAACGGTTATGCGCGGGTGCAATCCCCGCCTGCACCTCAGAATACCAAACGTGAGACTGACTGGCAGACACCCCTTGAAGAGTTTGACGATGAATTATTAAATAGATAATACATGCCCGAGTGGTGTAATTGGTAGCCACGCAGCACTTAAAATGCTGTGAGCGAAAGCTCATGCCGGTTCGAGTCCGGCCTCGGGCACCAATACAGAACTCAACGGCTTTTTCAAAGCCAGA
>C687J35174_10009650_pt1 | contig 12080 bp, 15 predicted proteins | sample RifCSPhighO2_01_FD_35174 | JGI IMG/M metagenome (IMG submission 35174) | reverse complement strand
AAAGGGGTTATTCAACCTAACCAAGAAGCCAATGTGGAAGTGGTTTTTGATCCAAATGCCCATGGTCCAGCCGGAGTCGGTAAAATTCAGCGGGTCGTAACCTTAGAGAATAACGCCGGTGGGCCGGTGGAGTTTAATTTCAGCGCCATGGTGACGCCTTAATCATGAATAAAAAACTCATCATACTGATTATAATCGGCGCGGTCTTGGTTGGTTCCGTATTATTCTTAAAATCAACGGGCTTCGGAACAAAGACATTGTGGAGCATAAGCAATGAAGGCACATGGCTACTGCCGCTTGTCGGGGTATCAGCAATCATAGACAGTATCAATCCCTGCGCATTCTCAATTTTGCTTCTTACTATTGCTTTCCTGTTTAGCATCGGAAAATTACGGAATAATATTCTCAGGATCGGGAGCTTCTACATCTTAGGCATCTTTCTTGTTTATTTTCTCATCGGATTAGGAATAATTCACACCTTGCATATCTTCAATACGCCTCACTTTATGGCGAAGATTGGGGCAGTATTACTGATAATCCTTGGCTCGATTAATCTTATTAACGAATTTTACCCGTCATTCCCCATTAAACTTAAGATTCCTAATGCCGCTCATCACAAGATGGCAGGACTAATGGAAAAGGCATCACTGCCAACAGCCTTTGCCCTTGGCGGCTTAGTAGGGATCTGTGAGTTTCCATGTACTGGCGGTCCGTACCTCATGATCCTTGGTCTTCTACATGACAAGGTAACTTATCTGAATGGCGTTGGTTACTTAATGCTGTATAACTTAATATTTATTCTTCCGCTTGTAATTATTCTGCTCATTGCCAGCAATAAAGGACTGCTTGAAAAGGTAAAGATTTGGCAGCAATCGGAGCGTCCGCATATGAGGTTGGGTGGCGGTATTGCTATGGTCGTTCTCGGGATATTAATTTTCTTCTTTTAGCCATGAATATAAAAATATGCCCTATCTGTGCAATCGTTAGCGGTATCTGGCTTATATTAAGCGCTGGAGTGGCTTGGGGCTATCTCGAATTATCAGCATTCATGGTTCCTATAGCCCTACTCATGGGAGGAACCGTAGTTGGGATTGCTTATNAAGGAGAGAGAAAACTAAGTTGGGCTTCTGACCATCCTTTGTTCTGGAAAACATTGGTTATTTTCTTGGGGATGTCCATCGCTTATTTCTTCTTAAATAACCTGAGTAAACAAATCGTAATAATTGAGTTAGTTTCACTTATTTTAATCTCCTATTTACTTTTCGTTAACCGGCCAACAAAGCCAAGCGAATTAAAATCTAATAAGAGAATTCGCGATATCGAAGAGCAAATGGAGAAGTGCTGTTAATATGGATCACACAACAAAAACAGAGTTAGAAAATCACATCAAAAATGAAATGCCCTGCTGCGACGAGCCAAAATCAATACCTGAAATTCCTGCAGGCCAACCTAAGAAAGACCGCTTCCTTGGAGCATGTATAGTAATAGCCGCAATAATTGTAGGCGGAGTATGGATTTATACCTCTCAGCTTAAAAATATAAATCCTGAAATTGCTAATGCTAAGACCGTCGCAGAGTTAGAAAAAACTATTATACCTGAAAGGGGGGTTACATTACCGATTGTCTGGGGAGATTTAGGCAAGCAGATGATAGACAACGGGGTCATAGATCTTCAGAAGTTTGAATCTTTGTATTCCCAGCGTGGTGGATTAGACGAGGCAAGTAAAAATTTGCTTAGAGGAATTAATAACGGTCGCCTTGTTATCACCAAAGAAAATTCAGGAGTACTGCTCAATCTGCTTTGGGCACTTGGGCTTGGCAATAAGAATGAGATATTAGAGAAAGGAGAGATGACCGATAAGCGATATGGCGGCGAAGCTGATAATTTTGCCTCAACTGGAGGATGGTCGCTCGCTGTCGGAAATCCAATGAATCATTACAGTAAACACTCCATGATCAGATTAACTCCCGAACAGCAGTCTCTTGTGGATGAAGTAAGTAAAAATATTTATCGCCCCTGTTGTGGCAACTCAACCCACTTTCCGGACTGCAACCACGGAATGGCTATGCTGGGACTATTAGAGCTAATGGCCTCGCAGGGAGTAAGCGAAACGGATATGTATAAAGCTGCTCTTGCCGTTAATTCATATTGGTTCCCGGATACTTATCTTACAATTGCCCAGTATCTCAAAACCAAAGGCATGGCCTGGAAAGATGTTTCTCCGAAAGCAATTTTAGCGGCAGAATATTCCAGTGCCTCGGGATATCAGCAAATTCTTAAACAGGTTCAGCCTGTACAGCGTAACAGCGGCGGAAGTTGTGGAGCATAGTTATCCACTTGACATATAATACCCCCAGGGGGTATACTCTAGATATGGACAATAAAAACTCAAAAAGGCGCCTTATTAAGCGTATTCGTATCATTTCAGGCCAGGTTAGAGGGATTGAGAAAATGGTCGAGCAAGATAAATATTGTGTAGATATCATTACCCAGTCTTCAGCGGTGAAAGAGGCTTTATCCAGTATTGAAAATATAATTTTAGAAAAACATCTTTCAACACATGTAGTCCAGCAAATAAAAAACAATCAGTCAGAAAAAGCAATCCATGAAATTCTTAAAATCCATAGATTATCCAAGAGAAAATAATTATGAAAAACTCTTACGGCCTTTGGCCACTAGTAATTATAAATTCGCTGATATTCATTATTTTTTCATTCAGCTTTACCAAGCCAAAAACCTCTAGGGACTGGCGGTCGTTCGGTGCCTTCTCGGCATTCATCATCGCCCTGTTCACCGAGATGTACGGTTTTCCGCTCACGATCTATCTTTTTTCTGGATGGCTCTCCACAAAATTTCCTAGTATCGATTTCTTCACACACAATTCTGGACATCTTTTCGAAGACTTCTTTGGCTGGGGTGGTGATCCACATTTTGGACCGTTCCACATTGCAAGTTATATTCTAATCTTTTACGGGTTCTCGCTTTTGGCCAATGCTTGGAAAGTACTATATAAGGCGCATAAGGATCACGCTCTTGCAGTTACCGGCCCCTATGCTCGCATCCGTCATCCGCAATATATTGGTTTTATATTGATTATGTTTGGGTTTTTCCTTCAGTGGCCAACGATTCTTACGCTTCTTATGTTCCCAATTCTTGTGTGGATGTATACGCGACTTGCCCTAAGTGAAGAAAAAGATGCTCAAAAAGAATTTGGTGAGGCGTGGGATGTTTATGTCAGCCGTACACCAGCGTTTATTCCACATCTCAAATCAAAACCAGCTAACGAACAATAAAATTTATGCTTAAATCATTCTTCAAAAAATTAAAAAAAATCCCGTGAGTAAACCTCCCCGAGATCTGGTGTGTGGCATGCATGCGAGCGATGGTATTACATTTGTCCACAAGGGGCAAAGCTACTTTTTCTGTTCTGATCATTGCAAACAGCAGTTCGAAAAAGACCCCGAAGCTTATATAACAAAATAAATATGTCCAACAACACCACAAAATCAATTCTGTACGGAATGCTTGCAAGCGCAATTCTACTCGGAGTTTATTTTGTTGTTTTGACATTGGTTTCCGGCTGGAGTTTTGCCCAAAGTCAGTTCTCGGCCTATTGGTATTTTATTATCAGTTTGGTAGTAGGTTTTGGAATTCAGATTGCATTGTATCAGTATCTCAAGGGTCGGGTGCATAGTGGACAGGGTATGGGAAAAGTAGTCGGCGTATCAGGAACAACTTCTACTGCAGCCATGATCTCTTGTTGTGCCCACTACTTGGTAAACTTGGTGCCGATCCTTGGAATTACCGGGCTGGCTACATTTGTTGCCCAATATCAGATCAAGATTTTCTGGATTGGTCTAGCGTTCAATGTATTCGGCGTCGTATTTATCAGCAACAAAATCATCAAATTCAAAAAACACCTATGAAAAAATCGATAATAACAATTTTATCATTAGTCGCTTTTATCGGAGGATTTATTATTTTTTACCAAAATAGTCCTGCAGATCAAAAAATGAAGAACCCTCCCAAAGACGGCCAGCAAACAGATAACCCACAGAAATGGGAGACAAAGATTGATGATCAAGCAAATGTTACCATCGTGGTCACACCGACCGATCTGTCACCGCAATCCATGCAATGGAAATTCGATATTGACATGAATACACATTCGGTTGAATTAGATCAAGACCCCCTGCAAATCACAACACTGGTTGATGATAAGGGACATGTATACAAACCAATATCTTGGAATGGTGCCGGACCTGGAGGTCATCATCGTGAGGGAGTATTGTTATTTAATGCCATCAACCCCACTCCTCGATTAGTGGAAATTAACATTAAGGGTATCGGCGGCATTCAGGAGCGAACATTTCAATGGCGACTTAATTAACTCTTATTTCTACGAAACTCTTGGTATAATTTACAAAGAGGTCCAAGGGAAAAAGAGGCGTTACTATGAACAAAACAAATGAGCGAAAATTTGATGTAGTCTGTGGGATGGAATTAAATCCTGCAGAGGTCGAGTACGTCAGTGAATATAAAGGAGAGAAATATTATTTCTGTTCAGAGAACTGCAAGGATCATTTTGAGAAAGACTCTGAAAAATATGCGGGTTTATAAGGTAAATTAAAATTTTAACAATAAAAATATGGGAAAATTATCATTATCATCGTATGTTAAAAAGTGCGTATTAGGAGGAGAAATCGTCTATGCAATATGTTTAATCGGCGGCTATTTGCCACTCCGTACAGCTAGAGGAATTGAATTGCATCACACTTTATTTGAAACTTTACCCGGATTTACCTGGGGCAGTTTTGGTAGCGTGATTTGGGGAGCTGTTTTGGTCGGCATCGTATCAATTATCTTTGGCTGGTATATGGTCTGGATGCATAACTCAAGTTTAACCAAATAATAATATGCACAATAACAATGATTCAAAAATGATGTGGGCAATGATGCTTATGTGTGCGTTGCCTTTGTTAATTCTACTTTTTGTTTATCGTTCCTCCTTTAGTTTTAGCTGGTTTGCGATTGTAGTTATAGCCCTAATGATCGCAGTACACTTTTGGTTTATGCGTCGTGGACACAAACACAACAACGAAACAGAAGATCAGCATAATGATACTCAAGAAAAATCTAACTCAGACCAACAAAAATAAGTAAAGAAATGAGCATACATCAACCCCAATTCGCCTGGTTGTACTGGTCGCTAATGCTTATTGGAATTTGGTTGGCTATATATTTACTAGCGAGACGAGGGCAGCGTCGGGAAATGTTGGTCGTAAGTTTGTGGACTGCAATATTTGGGATTACGGAACCCCTCTTTGTTCCGGAATACTGGAATCCACCATCACTTTTTGATCTGGCCCATAGAACGGGGTTTGATCTGGAGAGTTTTCTTTTTTCCTTTGGCATTGCCGGTATAGCCGTGATTCTTTATGAGTGGATATTTCCAACACAACACAAATTAGTTTCAGGAACAGAGCGTCGGCACATAAGACACCGATACCATCTATGGGCTATTATTTCTGCGCCAATTATATTTTCTGTACTCTATTTCTTGACCGATCTCAATGTAATTTACTCCACTTCGATCGGACTCATTGGAGGAGGTTTTTTTACATGGTATTGCCGACCGGATTTGAAGAATAAAATGATTGTCAGCGCCTTTCTGTTTACCGGGTTGTATTTTCTCTACTTCCTGACGCTTATTGCAGCCTATCCCGGCTATGTTGAGCAGGTGTGGAATCTCAAGGCAATATCTGGAAAACTGATTTTAGGCATTCCACTTGAAGAATATATGTTTGCCTTTAGCTTTGGATTCTTTTGGTCAAGCATATATGAGCATATAAGATGGCATAAAATAATGCTAAAATGATAATGAGTCGATCTCAATTCTATTCAATTAAGTTAAAATTATATGAAACTATCAAAATTATTGCATGTCGTTAGCGTCGTAATGGGACTTGTTGGTATGACCATGTCGGCCGTTGCCGTTGTTTTCTGGCCAGCTGGAGTAGTCTGGTGGGGACTGACGAGAGAAGTAATGCTACTTTGTTCTATAACATCTCTTCTTGCTGCAATCTGGATTCAGGTCGCAACAATTCATCATATGATGCTTGAGAAAAAAGGAGAAATTATCTAAACCTATGTGTTTTTCTGCAACAGCTAGTTTTGTCGTCGGTTCTGCATTGTCAGCGGTTGGAGTAGTAACCGTAAAAAAGGCCAAACGAAAGGCTGAGATTCCATTTGCCTTAATCCCGCTTTTATTTGGTATTCAGCAAATCACCGAGGGTTTTGTCTGGCTTTCATTTAGATTCGACACCTCTTGGCTTAATGTAATAGCGACTTATATCTATTCGTTGTTTTCGCATGTGCTATGGCCTATCTTCGTACCAATATCTGTCGGATTATTAGAGACTGTGCCCTGGCGTAAAAAAGCGTTACATATATTTCAATTTATGGGCATTGCGGTCGGTTTGTATCTCTTATATTTTCTTGTAAAGTTTCCCATTACTTCCCGAGTAATTAATGAGAGTATCGTATATAACTCCCCACACTTCTATATTATCCCGGTCCTAATTTTCTATTTTGCGGCAACATGTATCAGTTCACTTTTTTCAAGTCATAAAATAATCAATATTTTTGGAATCATAGCTTTACTTTCTGCTGCCGTAGCATATGGGTTTTATGCGGAATCTTTCATATCGGTATGGTGCTTCTTTGCAGCAATACTGAGCGTTATCATTTTACTCTATTTCTATTATTACAATAAAAGTTTATCAAAACTAGATCATGAATGATTCTATTAAATCTATAACACAATATATACGCGCGGCAAATTATCTTACCGCGGCCCAAATCTATCTTCAGGATAATTTTCTTCTTGATAAAAAACTTGAGTCGAAAGATATTAAGCCTCGCCTTCTCGGTCATTGGGGAACGTGTCCTGGTATTAATTTTATTTACGCCCATTTGAATCATCTGATTATTCAGCGAAGGCTCAAGATGATCTTTGTTCTTGGTCCAGGACATGGTTTTGCCGCCTTGCAGGCGAATCTCTTTCTCGAGGGAACGCTTAAGAAATATTATCCGGATGCCGTACACACAGAGCAGGGCATCGGCTATATTGCCAAAAACTTCAGCTGGCCTTATGGATTTCCAAGTCATTCAAGTCCAGGTGCGCCAGGCGTTATCGTTGAGGGCGGAGAGCTTGGCTATGCACTGGCGACTGCATACGGAGCAATTTTGGATAATCCTGAGCTTATTGCTGCCTGTGTGATTGGCGATGGTGAAGCCGAGACTGGCCCGACTGCTGGGGCGTGGCATATTAATAAACTTATTGATCCGGCGGTTAATGGTGCAGTACTACCAATTGTCCATCTCAATGAATACAAAATATCCGGCCCCACCATTTACGGCCGCATGAGCGATCGGGAGCTAAAATCGCTTTTTTATGGTTACGGCTATGAGCCGCATATTGTGAAGGGTCCTAATATTAATGAAAAGATGATGCGAGTTCTTGAAGAAGCAGTGGAATCTATTGCTCGTATTAAGGCTAATGCCAGATCTAGCCAAGGGAGTATCTCTCCACGATATCCCGTTATTATTTTAAAAACCCCTAAAGGCTGGACGGGTATCAAAAAATTAAACGGAAAAAAACTCGAGGGAAATTATCTTTCCCATCAAGTTATTGCCAAAGAGGCAAAGACTATTGCAAGTGAAAAACATGCATTAGAGCGCTGGATGCGTTCATATAATTTTGCTGAATTATTTAATAAGGAAAATGGATTCTCTGGTGAACTCAAACAGGTTATTCCACCCCAAGATTTTTGTATGGGTGATAATAGGCACGTGTTTGGTGGTCAAGAAGTATATAAACCATTAGCTTTACCATCTGCAGAACAATTTGGCGAAGATGCTTCAAAACCCGGAACTATTGGTTCAAGCACTATGAGGCGTATCGGTGTTTTTCTGAATGAAGTCATTAAAATGAATAGCAGCCAAAGAAACTTCCGCCTCTTTTCTCCAGATGAAACGTATTCAAATAAACTTGATAAAGTATTTGAATCAACATCTCGATCTTTTGTTTGGCCCAGAAAATCTACTGATGAAGATATGCTTTCTGACGGACGTGTCATTGAGATGCTATCTGAGCATAGCTTGCAAGGACTTATGCAGGGTTATGTACTGACTGGCAGACACGCAGTATTTGCGTCATATGAAGCGTTTATCCAAATTATATCAAGCATGGCCGACCAATACGCAAAGTTTTTAAAAATAGCTATTGAAATTCCATGGCGTGGAGACATACCGTCATTTAATTACATACTTACAGCGTCCGGCTGGCGACAGGAACATAATGGCTTTTCTCATCAAAACCCAGGTTTTATTGATTCCATGCTTCAGAAACAAGGATGTTTTGTGCGTGTATATTTTCCACCAGATGCCAATAGTGCCTTAGTGTGTCTTGAGCATTGTTTAAGTTCGCGCAATCAGATAAATATTATTATTGCCGGAAAAACTTTTGAGCCACGTTGGCTCACGCCGGAACAAGCTAAAGAGGAACGAGAACGTGGACTTATGATCTGGGATTTCGCAAGTGATCCTGAACCGGATATCGTTATTGCCGCTGCCGGCGATTATCTTACAAAAGAGGCCCTTGCGGCAATTGATATAATTAAGACGGAAGTTGCTTCAATCAAGATTCGGTTTGTAAATATTATGGAGTTGTCTGCACTTGGAGTTGGTAATGAAAACTGCCAAGCTCCTTCTCATGATTTCGAATCCTATTTTACGAAAGACAAGCCAGTAATATTTAATTTCCACGGCTATCCGCAAACGCTTAAGCAGCTCCTATTTGATTATGGAGATAATAACGATAGATTTTCTGTTCATGGATATATTGAGAATGGCTCGACGACCACTCCTTTTGATATGCAAATTCGGAATAAAACTAGTCGCTGGCATTTGTCGATTGAAGTCTTTGAAAAAATGCGTATTAGTGGCAGGCTTTCAGGTGAAGATTGCGACTTGCTTGTGAAAAAATATCAACAGAAACTCGCGGATCATAATGTTTTTATCAGGAAATACGGCGTCGATCCCGACGAAATTGAACAATGGCAATGGAAAAGAAATATATAATCGTAATTAATATTGGCAGCGAATCAAAAAAGTACGCTTTTTATTCTGGAGATAAGCAGATATTTTTTGCTCATTTTGAAAAAGAAAATAAGCAACATATCGTTAGAATAGAATCAGAAGTAGATAAGAAACATTTTAATATCACCGGGAATGATTATAAAGATGCGTTTGGTATTGCACTCGAGCAAGCACTAACTTTTGGAATTTCAATTGATAAGCATAATGTGACGGGAATCGGGATTCGCATTGTTGCTCCCGGAACTTTTTTTACAGAGCATAGGATGATTAACGATATGTATCTTAAAAAATTAAAAGATGCCCAAAAAATTGCCCCTCTTCACATCAATCAGACCCTTGTTGAGATTGACTATTTTCGCAAATTTTTTCCGGAAATAGCTATTTTTGGAATCTCGGATAGCGAATTACATAAAGACCTTCCTTGTCGAGCGCGTCTTTATGCCATACCTTACGGAGATGCAAAACGATTGGATATATATCGTTTTGGCTATCATGGCATTTCGGTTCAATCAATAATTCGTGAGCTTGAAGATTCCGATAGAGTCGAGCGCCGGATTATTGTGTGTCATCTTGGCGGTGGCTCCAGTATTACGGCACTTCTTGACGGGAAGAGCATCGATACATCAATGGGATTTACGCCTGATGAAGGTGTACCTATGGCAACACGAGTGGGTACTATAGATGTAGCTGCCGTTGAATATTTAACAAAAAACTTAAACCATGATAAGGCGCTGGACTATTTTAGTTTAAAAAGTGGTCTTCTTGGGGTAAGTGGCCAGTCGTCGGATATACGTCAACTTCTTGAGTTCGAAGCCAATGGCGATAGGAAGTCGCAAGATGCGCTTGCGCTCTATGTTTATCATATTCAGAAATATATTGGAGCTTTTTCGGCCGCACTTGGGGGTATTGATAGTATTATTTTCACTGGCACAGTTGGTCAACGTTCAGCGATTGTTCGTTCGCGTATATTAAGTGGTTTTGAGTGGCTTGGCGTAAATATTGATAAAAATAAAAACAACAATTTAATCGACGAAGTGAGAGAAATAATGGTTGACTCTTCTCGGGTTAAATTGCTCATTATCCCTACCCGGGAAATGAATGAGATCGCATTTTTGACAAGCAAATTAATAAATAACCAGTAACATAAAATGAACCAAAATAACCAAAATAACCACAACAAAATTAATAATGAGGGGCAGATTTATACTTGTCCCATGCATCCTGAAGTTAGGAAAACCGAACCTGGCAAATGTCCGGGGTGTGGCATGGATTTGATTCTCGAAAAGAAAAAGGCACCAAAAGATTTCGGTGAACATGCTGGCCACGATATGCAGAAAATGAGTCATGCTAATCACGAAATGGCGATGACGAACCCTGCAATGGCCAAGCAAATGGAAGCAGACATGCGCCGCCGATTTTTTGTATCATTTTTGCTTTCTATCCCAATTTTTATCTACTCACCGGTCGGTATTAACTTCTTTGGACTGAATATGCCGACACCCATACCAATAAACTGGCTTCTTCTTATTCTTACGACCCCCATTGTCTTCTGGACCGGCTCAATTTTTATCACCGGGACATATTATTCACTGAAAGCTAAGAAGCTTAACATGGCCGTGCTAATTGCCACTGGTGTTTTGGCGGCGTATCTCTTCAGTGTATTGCTTACACTTATACGACCTGAATCTGAAACTTTTTATGAAGCTGCGGCTTTATTAGTAACCTTCGTGCTCTTCGGTCATTGGATGGAGATGAAATCACGAAGAGGAACTTCGGATGCCTTACGTGCATTATTTGATCTCGTTCCACCAAAAGCAAATGTCATCAGGAGCGGAAAAGAAATTAGTATTCCAAGTGCGGAAATTATTCATGAGGATATTGTTGTACTCCGGCCTGGAGATAAAGTCCCAGTAGACGGAGAAATTATTGAGGGTGAATCTTCGATTGACGAATCACTCGTTACGGGTGAATCAATTCCTGTAGCTAAAACCGTTGGTGCTAAAGTTGTCGGCGGTTCGGTCAATCTGACTGGTATAGTAAAATTTAAAGCTACGCAAGTCGGTTCTGAAACAGTTCTTGCTCAAATAATTAAAATGGTTGAAACAGCCCAGAACTCTAAAGCGCCCGGTCAGCGTATTGCTGATAAGGCGGCGGCGTATCTTGTAGTTCTTGCTATCGGTTCCGGGTTGGCTGCATTCTTCGGTTGGTATTTTGTAGCTGGTGCCGGACTCCTTACCGCTCTGACATTTGCCGTCTCAACGGTAGTTATCGCCTGCCCGGATGCATTAGGGTTAGCTACTCCTACGGCAGTTGCGGTAGGAACTGGCCTTGGAGCAAAACATAATATTCTTATTAAAGACGCTGCCACACTTGAAAATACTTCTAAGCTAAATGCAATTGTCCTAGACAAGACGGGTACTCTTACTGANGGCAAGCCAAAAGTTACTGATGTAATTGCATTCAACGGATTTACNGAAGAAGATATTTTGCGTCACGAAGCCAGTGTTGAAGCTGGTTCTAACCATCCCTTGGCTAAAGCTATTATGGAAGAAGCGGTTAAGAGAGGTGCTCTGCCACTGGAACCGATTGAAAAGTTTGAATCAGTGGCCGGCTATGGCTTAAAAGCAATGATTAAAGATATGCCAGTTCTGGCAGGCAAAGAAAAGCTGCTAACCGCTAATGGTATTTCTATTAGCTCCGATGCACGTGTCGTATTGGATCGTCTGGCTAGTGAGGGTAAAACACTAAGTTTAATTGCCTGCAGTGGAAAGCTTGCTGGCGTCGTTGCAGCCGCTGATACAATAAAACCAACGGCAAAGAAAACAATAGCCGGCTTGAAGCAACTTGGCATCGAGGTCGCCATGATCACCGGAGATCATAAGGGCGTAGCTGATGCAGTGGGCAAAGAATTGGGCAT
>C687J35174_10009649_pt1 | contig 12080 bp, 8 predicted proteins | sample RifCSPhighO2_01_FD_35174 | JGI IMG/M metagenome (IMG submission 35174) | reverse complement strand
TAAAAATCAGTTTGCTCTTTCAAGAGCCATATATAAAATGTCCCAAGATATAAGGACAATTCAAAATATGGCGTTATCTTCAGTGCCTTATAAAGATTCATTTAACTTATTACGGCCGGTGGCAGGGTACGGAGTTCATGTTGATGTTAATGCGCTTGGAAATAAAAAATATATATTGTATGCGGACAATAGCGATAGCGGCGGAGTAGGCAATCAGCAGTACGATAACTTAGATTATGTGGTTTCATTAATTGATTTTCGCAATAGTGAGCAAGGGGTGATTATTAAAGAAATTTCTAATACGTCCGGTGGCAAGGTAAGCGTTGATTTCGGTTTGCCAAACGCGGNTGTGACAATAAGCGAAATTAATCAAGGGAAGAGTGATATGCGTATTGTTTTGGGTTTGGAGTCTGACGCAACAAAAACAAGAAGTATTTTAGTAAACATTTCAGGGTTAATAGAGGTGCAATGATAAATAAAAAATCAAAAGGTTTTACGATTATTGAACTGATGGTAGCCATCGTCGTTTTGTCATTTGGAATTATGGGGGCTTACGGCGCCTTTCTTCCTTTCATTAATGCAACCTATGCTATTTCCCAAAAGTTTACCGGTGTCTATTTGGCGCAAGAAGGTTTAGAGATAGTAAGGAATATCAGGGATACTAATTTTAAAAAATCTACTAAGGATGGTAGCACCAAGTGGTCTGGCGGGTTGTTAGAATGTGAGCTGGGCTGTCAGTTGGATTACAAAACAGGAACTTTAGCCGAAGCCCCGCCCAACACATTAAAGGCATATGATCCAAGCGAATTTCTGAAAATCAATGGAGACGGCTTTTATGGTTATGATAGTGGTGCCAATACAAGATTTAAAAGGAAAATTACCATAGACCCTCAATTAGGGTCGGACATTTTAAAAGTTTCCGTTATAGTTACGTGGGATTATAACAATAAACCCTTCAGTTTTGAGACCATCGGATATTTATATAATTGGTATTAGCTGTATGAATGTATTAAAAAAATTATCTAAAAACAAAAATGCATCCCGTGGTTTTACCCTGGTAGAATTACTCGTGGCCTTAACACTGTTTATGATCATTATGGATATTACCGTTAGCGTTTTTGTATCCNTAGTGCAGCACCAAAAAAGGATACTGGCGGAGCAGGAGTTTTTAAACCAAACAAGCTATGNGGTAGAATCNATGTCAAAATCCATACGCTTAGCAGTGAAAGATCCAATGGGTGATTGCCTTTTTGAAGAAAACAAAACCTATCCGGGGTATGTGTATTTGCTAACGCGCTATAATCCTGGCACTGATGCCAGTGAAGGCATTAAATTTGTTACAAAAGATGGCGCATGTCAAGAGTTTTTCCTTGATGAAGACGGCATCTTAAAAGAATCAAAAGACCAAGACGCGAGCAAGGCCGGCTCTGCCGGATTGCCCGTCTCTGGCCAACCGCCTCAAGCCATTTTATCAAGCAAGTTTGCCATTGAACATTTGAAGTTTCTCATTAATGGCGATGAAAATCTGTTGGGGGCTTCAAGCGAAGACGCGCGGCAGCCCAGAGTAACGATGTTGCTAAAGGTCATCATGCAAACAGGTAAAACCCAGCAGGAAAAGATAATCCAGACTACGGTTTCTCAGTTAGAATTAAACTAACATATGGCCGACTATCAATCACAAAAAGGCGTTTCTCTTATTGTTATCTTTTTGATAATGACCATTATGCTTGCCATTGTCTTAAGTATCAGTGTGATTTTATCAAGCCAAATCAAAATGGTAAGCAATATAGGAAATGCCATATCGTCATTTTATGCCGCCCAAACCGGAGCGGAGGAGGCGCTTTACTTTGCAAGAAAGCTGACAGGAGTCTGCAGTGTTTGCACAATATGTGAGTCGGCTGATTGTGACAGTTGTAGTTACAAAGATGTTGCCAATGGTTGTGAGGCTGAATATAGCGCCAGTTTTGATGAAAGGCGTTATCAAGTTATTATGAAGTCCGATGCCACGGGTGTTGGTATCAGTTCAAAAGGGGATTATAAAGACACTTCAAGATCGATTACTATAGAAAGATGAAAAAACCAGAGGCTAAAAATAGAATCGAAAAATTAAAAGAATTGGTGAATTATCATCGGTATCTTTACCACGTGCAAGATCGGCAAGAAATTTCTGATGCGGCGCTCGACTCTTTAAAAAAAGAGCTTTTTGATTTAGAGCAGCAGCACCCGGAATTTATTACGGCCGACTCTCCTACCCAACGGGTTGGCGGCAAGCCCCTGCCCGAATTTAAAAAAGTGCCGCATCGGGAACGGATGCTTTCTTTGAATGACGCGTTTTCCAAAGAAGACATGCAAGACTGGTTGCAAAGAATTTCAAAGTTGCTGACACCACAAGAACGTCAGCAAATAGATTTTTATTGTGAACTGAAAATTGACGGGCTGGCCATTGAGTTAGAGTACGAGAATGGTGTTTTTATACAAGGTTCAACGCGCGGGGATGGCAGTGTGGGCGAAGATATTACCCAAAATTTAAAAACCGTAGAGGCAATACCGCTGGCAATAGAATTCAAAAAAAACTTGGTGGTACGCGGCGAAGTATTCATCAGCAGAAAAGAATTTGAAGCGATTAATAAAAACCAGGCAGCTAAGAATTTGCCGCTCTATGCAAACCCAAGAAATATTGCGGCGGGGTCGGTGCGTCAATTAGATCCTAAAATTACCTCTGCCAGAAAGTTAGATTCGTTTGCCTACGACATTATTTCTGGCGCACAAACAAAAACCCATGCAGAGCGCCACAACGAACTTAAAAAATTGGGCTTTAAAACCAACACCCATAACGAGTACTGTAAAAATTTAGAAGAAGTGTTTCATTTTTATGAACATGTGCAAAAAATCAGGGAAAAGCTGGCCTATGAAATTGATGGGGTAGTGGTGATTATAAATAACAACGCCTTGTTTGAAAAATTAGGGGTGGTGGGCAAGACCCCGCGTGGGGCGATTGCCTTTAAGTTTGCCCAAAGCCAGGCCACTACTATAATAGAAGACATAAAAATCCAGGTGGGCAGAACGGGGGCTATGACGCCGGTGGCTGTGCTAAAACCGGTGCAAATTTCGGGCATTACTATTACCCGCGCTACGTTGCATAATGAAGATGAAATAAGGCGCTTGGATGTAAAAATTGGTGACACGGTAATTGTTGGCCGGGCGGGAGATGTCATTCCCGATATTATTAAAGTGCTGCCAGAATTACGGACGGGGAAAGAAAAAGCTTTCAAAATGCCGGCGCATTGCCCGTCGTGTGGTACTAAGCTAGAGAGGTCAGAAACCGAAGCATTGTGGCGCTGCCCAAATGTAAAATGTTTTGCCAGAAGCCGCCGGAGTTTTTATCACTTTGTTTCGCGCCCTGCGTTTAATATAGACGGCTTGGGTCCGAAAATTATTGATAGGTTGCTTGATGAGGGTTTAGCCCAAGATCCGGCAGATATATTTTCTTTAAAAGAAGGGGATTTGGCCCAGCTTGAACGTTTTGGGGAAAAATCAGCGGAAAATATAGTAGCAGCCATCCAAGAAAAAAAAGAAATCAATTTAGCGCGGTTTATTTATGCGTTGGGAATCCGTAATATTGGCTCAGAAACTGCCGTTGATATAGCGGAACACTTTGGTTCTTTGGAAAAATTACGCGCCGCAAAACTTGAAGAATTTGACGTCATTGCTAATATTGGCCCGATTGTGGCAAAATCGGTTTATGAATGGTTCCAGGACAAGGGTAATATAAAGTTTTTGGATAAGCTTTTAAAAGTAGGAGTAAAAATTAAGAATCCTCCTAAAAAAGAAAAAGGCAAACTTGCGGGCCAAACATTTGTTTTTACGGGAACCCTTGATTTAATAGAGAGAGAATCAGCCAAAGAAAAAGTCCGCGCATTAGGCGGCCAAGTTTCCGAATCGGTTTCCGCCAAAACCAGTTTCGTCGTTGTAGGCTCCGAACCTGGCAGTAAAGCCGAAAAAGCCAAAAAATTAGGGGTAAAAATACTTAACGAAAAAGAGTTTTTGGATATGGTAAAATAAAGAAGCGTAGTGTAAACTCTGCGGCCGCAGAGTTTACACTACAAATAGAGAATGAAGTTACCCATTACAGATCAATTCCTTTGGGATATTTTTAATGTCACAAGTAGGGCTGAAGATGCTTTACGGTTTTTAGTTCATCCCCCAAGGACATGGGGTCAGGTATTTTGGGATGCCGATGATCCTATCTACCGGAAATATTACAAGACATTAAATTCGAGAAAGTTTAGGCAATTAATATATTACTTAAAGAAAAATAATCTTATAAAAATTGAAAGTCTTAGGGGAAACCATGCTCTCATGTTAACCAAAAAGGGACTTAATAAAGCTGTCCAGGCGCAGTTTGATATAGAAAATGATAATATGAAAAAACGCGAAGATAGCAGATGGGTGATGCTTATCTTCGATGTGCCGGAAAAATATAAAAAATCTAGGGAATTGTTAAGAAGAATTCTTTATAAGTTAAAATATAAAATGTTTCAGCAAAGTGTGTGGCTTAGCCCCTATGACGTTTCTGAAAGAACCGAAGAACTATTGCAAGAATATTCACTAGATGAGTTCGTAAAAATATTTTTAATAGAAGAAATAAAGTAGCGTACTTCCTGCGGCCGCAGGGTTTACACTACGTGTTGACTTAGCTAAATTAGCCTTAAGGTTTTAAAATATGCCAAGAATTAATGAGGGAATGCCTAATGAACAAGAGCGAGATTTGCAAGAAACAATGCGACCTTCCGAGGAGGAAGTTTTGGCGTCTTTAGAGCCGACGGTTGAAGAAGAGTTTGGGTCGGAGGTTTTTAAAGAAATTATGGATAAGGTTCAGGATATTGATGAGTATGGAACGGCATATCATGTGATGACTAATGTAGAAGATCTTCCGGGCGTTCTCGATGAGGACAGAGATGCTAGACCATGGAAGGAAAGATTGNAAGACTTATTAAGACATGGTCTGCTTGGTACTGCCCACGAAAGAATGGGTACGGCGAGTAAAGTTAACCCTAAAAAATGGCTAGAAACTACGAGAAAGCAAAAGCGTGGAGAAGTGATGTTTAATATTGTTGGCAGAGAATTTGCCGAAAATAGTACTACAGAAATGGAGCGCCAGGAGGGGCGTGAGCGTGGAGAAACTTGGATAGAGTCAGGGTCTTTTATGTGGCAAGATAGTAATAAAATTGCTATTATTTTTGATCTGTCAAAATTTAAAGAAGTTGAACCTAGGAAGGGAGAAGATCTCAGTTTGCCAAAATCTAAAACATTCCATGTTGATTCTATTCAAACAAAGAAAAATGATAGGGGCGAGGTTATGGCTCAGTCTGATTATGGTTTTTCTCTCTACCCAAGAGTTCCCCCAAATATTTTCAAGGGAATAGTTTTTAAAGCAACTCGTAAACATACAGAACAAGAAATAATTGATTATTTGAAAATGATGGGAGACACGAGTGGCAATAGGCTCGCCATAGAAAATGCAGAAACCAAAGAAGATAATCCTAAAATGTTAGAGAAAAGAGCAGAAGAGGTTGTTTTAATAATGAGGGAATTATATAAAGATAAACCCCATTTGATGGTGCCAATTTATGATGTGCATGGTAATTTATATTGGCCTGAAAAATTAAGTCATAGTGAACTAAGAAAATCAGGAGAAAAATCCGTTGAGCCAAACAAAGAATCTCAAGAAGAAAAAAGATATAGCAGTACTGTTCTTGAAATTGGATGCGGGTCAATGGCTGCTCCGTGGTTACAAGACAATAATTTAGCCCAATATGCAAATGCGCATATTATTTTAACAGATATAAAACACAAAGCTGTTAAAGGTGAATCAGGAGATGCTGAAAAGAGAGTGAGAGATTTGGGCGATAAATTTACCGGTAAAGTTGACGGTTTGGTTTCCGATGCCAAACGTCTTCCTTTCGAAAGCGATACTATGAATGAAGTATATATAGCGAATGTTTTTGGGGAGCCAGGGGTTGCTGAAAAACAAAAAATTATGGAAGAAGGATCTAGGGTTCTTGCAGAAAACGGCGAGCTGATTGTTGTAGAATGGGTGACTCCTGATGTTGCGCTTGGTTTGAGTAGTTCTCAAATTTATAGTGAGCAGGCATGGAAAGATGCATTTGCTTCATTCGGCGATCAATTCAAAAAATTTGGATTAGAAATTAAGACTATAGAGTGGGTCAAATATGATTCGGCTTTATCCACGATGAGTGTGGTGGATGCAGAAACAGCAGTGACGGTTCATGAGGCAGTTCAGAAGCGACTTGAACAGCTCCCATACGCCAAAAAATTTATTGGAGGATTAATAATACCCCAATTTCCAAATCAGCATAAATTTATTATCGTGTTTAAAAAGGTAAATCCCGAAAAATAAAAATGAATTTTTTTGTAAACCACTTAAAAAAACTGGATTGGATACTAATTGCTAGCGCCGTGCTGGTGTGCGCTTTTGGGTTAGCGGGGATTTATAGCGCCTCCTTGGCAAAAGGTAATTTTTCAAATTTTGAAAAACAACTCGTCTTTTTTGTAGTCGGATTTTCGGTGATGATTGCCATATCATTTTTTGATTACCGGATTTTGCGTAATAATTCGTACCTCATTTTAATTTTATATTTTTTATGTTTGGTATTTTTGGTAGGACTTTATTTTTTTGCTCCTATTATAAGGGGCACCAGGGGTTGGTATCGCCTTGGTTTTTTAACCCTTGACCCGAACGAACCTATTAAAATCATTTTGATTGTGTTGTTGGCAAAGTATTTTTCTATGCGCCATGTTCAGATGTATAGGTTCCGGCATATTATTTTGTCGGGGTTGTACGTGCTCTTACCAGCCGTGTTAATTTTTTTGAAACCTGATTTGGGGGGAGTGATGGTGCTGACTTTAATGTGGCTTGGGATGTTAATGGTTTCAGGAATTAAAATAAGACATTTTCTGATACTGTTAGTTTGTTTCGTTTTAATTGCAGGAGTTTCTTGGGGGTTTTTGCTTAAGGATTATCAAAAGGCGAGGGTTATTAACTTTATATTCCCGTATGATGTTTTGGGCGGTTCATGGAGCCAGAGCCAGACAAAAATTAGCATCGGGTCAGGTAAACTTTTTGGGGAAGGACTGGGAAAGGGGTCACAGGTGCAATACGGATTTTTGCCTGAACCTCACACCGATTTTATTTTTTCTGTCATCGCCCAAGAATGGGGGCTGGTGGGGATCATTGTTTTCTTCGGAGCGTACCTTACCTTGGTNTGGCGCATTTTAAAAATTGCCATTGATTCAACTTCAAATTTCCCCCGGCTTTTTGCAGTAGGATTTACCATTGTACTAATAACTCAATTTACTGTTAATATTGGAATGAACCTTTCACTGTTTCCGGTGGTGGGTATTTATTTGCCACTGGTAAGCTACGGCGGCTCAGGCATGGTGGGCAACTTTATTTCACTTGGCATTTTGCAAAGTATCAGGGCTAAAGGGTAGTTGAGCATTGACAAATTTTGTCATATAGAATACAATCAAAGATATAAAAGGAAGTGGCCACATTACTCTTCGTTTAGCTAAACAAAATAAAAACCTTCGCCGGTTCACCCAGTTAAATAGCCCGAAGGCTGGTTTCGTTGAATAACGAAACCATTTAACGGGGTCAATTTTTTGATGCAAAGTTTTTTTCTGTAAATACATAGAAAAAGTAATACCCTATACGAAAGGGTATTTTGTGTTTTTAAATTAGGTGCTAGATATTAGGTGCTAGATATTAGACGTCGTGAAAGACGGGCTAACACCCAAAACCTAACACCCAAAACCTAACCAATGGCCGAAATAATACAAAAGGTACGGAATTTTTCCAAATCCAAACTCTCTTTTTCTACTCCGCATCTTTTGCAGATGCAACGGGAGACATGGGAAGATTTTATAGAAGTCAGATTAAAGGAACTTTTTTCTGAAATCTCTCCTATTGTGGATTACACCGGCAAAGAGTTTGAGCTCTGGTTTTTGGATTATAAATTGGGGAAGCCAAACTACAAAAATGGTTTGGAAGCAAAAAGGAATAATGATTCCTTGGAAATCTCTTTAAGGGTTAAAATTCGTTTAGTAAACAAGAAAACCAAGGAAGTAAAAGAACAGGAAGTGTTCCTTTGTGATTTCCCCCTTATGACAGAACGGGGGACTTTTGTGGTAAACGGAGTTGAAAGAGTTGTGGTTTCCCAGCTGATCAGGTCTCCAGGAGCCTTCTTTACTTCACGAAGTTCCCGCGGTAAAAACTTCTTTGGCGCAAAAATTATTCCAAACAGAGGAGCTTGGCTTGAATTTGAAACGGAAGAGTCCGGTTTTATTGGGGTTAAAATAAACAGAAAAAGAAAAGTACCGGCAACTACCTTGTTGATGGCTTTGGGTTTGGATAATATTGAAAAGATAGAAAAGGAATTTAAAGATGTGGACACTGGAGATGTGCAGTATATAAAGGAAACGCTAAAAAGGGACACTTGTAAAGACCAAAAAGAAGCATTAGTTGAAATATATAGAAGGTTACGGCCGGGAGATTTGGTTACCCCGGATACCGCCCAAGATTTGATTTTCAATATGTTCTTTAATTTTGACCGGTATGACCTTTCAAAAGTGGGACGATGGAAAACCTGGCAGCGCTTAACCAATTTAGCCCCCGCCAAAAANGAAGATACGAAAGATATCGGAAAAGAAAACAGAATTTTAAAAATAGAGGACCTTGCTGAAGTAGTAAAAGAAGTTATCAGGTTAAACAATAACCCAAGCGCCAAAGCCGACCAAGTTGACCATTTGGGAAACCGGAGAGTTAGAACCTTATCTGAATTGCTGCAAAACAGATTGCGGGTTGGTTTAATGCGCATGGAGAGGATCATTAAAGACAAAATGTCTACACTGGATCCTGCCACCATCACCTCAATGCAACTGATTAACCCAAGGCCGTTAATGGCAGTGGTGAAAGAATTTTATACTTCCAGCCAGTTTTCACAGTTCATGGACAACGAAAATCCTTTGGCCGAACTTGAACACAAGCGACGCCTAACCACTACCGGACCCGGAGGTTTAACCCGTGAAAGAGCCGGCTTTGAAGTGCGAGACGTGCAGCCAAGCCACTACGGAAGAATTTGTCCGATTGAAACTCCGGAAGGTCCTAACGTTGGACTGGTAGGACACTTGGCATCGTTTGCCAGGGTCAACCCCTATGGTTTTATTGAAGCCCCTTACTTTAAAGTAAAAAACGGCAGAATTACTGATGAAGTGCATTATCTTTCAGCTCAAGAAGAAGAACGATATATTATTGTTCCGGCTTCTGTGCCGTTGGATAAAAACCAAAAGATTTTACCTGAAATTCCGCCTAATAAAGTAGAAGCCCGGGTAAAAGGAGAACCGGCCGAGGTTGAAATTTCTAAAGTTGATTACTCCGATGTTTCCAGCAAGCAGTTTATTTCTGCCGCCGCTGCGTTGATTCCATTTTTACAAAATGATGACGCCTCCCGCGCATTGATGGGTTCAAACATGCAACGCCAAGCTGTACCGCTGGTAAGACCAGAGGCGCCTTTGGTTGGAACCGGCGTTGAAAGGAATGTGGCCCGGGATTCCGGACAGGGCATTTTAGCTCGCGCCAACGGTATTGTTAAAGAAGTTGATGCTTCTCGTATTTTGGTTCAATACGATATTGCGGGCAAAAAAGTCCAAGAAGATTACGAGCTTCAAACTTTCGTAAAGACCAACCAATATTCTTGTTTCCATCAAAAGCCAATTGTCCAAAAAGGCGAAAAAATAAAAAAGGGTGATGTGTTGGCTGATGGGGCTGCCATTAACCAGGGTAGGTTGGCTTTGGGAAGAAACATTTTAGTATGCTTTTTACCATTACGCGGAGGAGGGTTTGAAGACTCCATTACTATTTCAGAAAAACTGGTTAAAGAATTTGAATTTACTTCTATTCATATAGAAGATTTTACTTCTGATGTGCGGGAAACAAAGTTAGGTCCGGAAGTTACCACCAGCGACATTCCTAACGTTGGTGAAGAAAAATTGAAAGATTTGGATGAAGAAGGAATTGTACGAGTTGGCGCCCATGTTGGTCCTAATGACATTTTGGTTGGAAAGATTTCTCCAAAAGGTGAAGCTGAACTGACTCCTGAAGAACGATTGTTACGAGCCATCTTCGGTGAAAAGGCCAAAGATGTTAAAGATAGCTCATTAAGATTAGAACACGGAAAACACGGCAAAGTAACCAATGTTAAAATTTTCTCAAGAGAATTGGGCCATAAACTGGAACCCGGAGTTATTAAGAAGGTTCAGGTTGAAGTTTCTGAAGTAAGACACGTTAAGGTGGGAGATAAGTTGGTAGGACGGCACGGAAACAAGGGAGTTGTTTCAAAGATTTTGTCAGAAGCTGAAATGCCATTTTTGGCTGACGGAACTCCGGTGGATTTGGTATTGTCTCCGCTTTCTGTTCCAAGCCGTATGAACCTGGGGCAAATTTTGGAAACCCATTTGGGTTGGGCTGCCCATAAATTAAATTACTTGGCTATTACACCTGCATTATTGGGAGCTAATAAAGAAGATATCAAGAAAGAATTAAAAGAAGCCGGTTTACCGGAATCCGGACAGGTAACCTTGTATGATGGCAGAACTGGCCAGCCATTCCCAAAGCCGATTACCGTAGGTTACATGTATGTGATGAAATTGATTCACATGGTTGATGACAAGGTGCATGCCAGGTCTATTGGTCCATATTCATTAATTACCCAGCAGCCGTTGGGAGGAAAAGCCCAGTTTGGAGGCCAGAGGTTTGGAGAAATGGAAGTTTGGGCNTTGCAGGGTTATGGCGCCGCTTACACATTGCAAGAAATGTTAACCATTAAATCTGACGACGTGGTGGGAAGAGCCACAACCTATGAAAGCATTTTGAAGGGTGAGCCAATTAAGAACCCAAACATCCCGGCATCATTTAACTTGCTGGTAGCCGAATTGAAATCACTGGGAATGGGGGTTGAAGTGAAGGAAAAAATAAAAGAAATAAGGGAAGAGAAAAAATCTTAAATCATAAACTACGCCCATGCGAGTATTAGACCTAGAATCAATCAGAATCAAAATCGCCTCCCCTGAGGAGATTTTGGGTTGGTCACACGGCGAAATTATTCGTCCTGAAACCATCAACTACCGAACCCAAAAGCCTGAAAAGGATGGTCTTTTTGATGAAAGGATTTTTGGTCCGGAAAAGGATTACGAATGCGCTTGCGGAAAGTATAAAAGAATTAGGTATAAGGGCGTAGTTTGCGACCGTTGCGGGGTGGAAGTTACCAAAAGCCAAGTACGGCGCGAACGAATGGGCCATATTAAGTTGGCCACGCCGGTTTCACATATTTGGTTTTTGCGGGGAGTGCCAAGCAGAATGGGATTAGTGTTAAATAAGTCTAGCCAGCAATTGGAAAAGGTAATTTACTTTTCAAGCTACATTATTACCAAAGTTAATGATGAAGCCCGGCAGGCTGTTTTGGACGCCGTTGAACAGGAATTTAAAATAAAAGTTAAAAAAGAAACCACCGAAGCCAAGAAAACCGAATTAAAACAGTTGAAAGAGAAAGTAAAAGAAGAAATTTTGGACATTAAGCCGTTAAGGATTTTATCCGAGGTTATTTATCATGATATTTCATTAAAGTATGGAGAAATATTTGAAGCTGGAACCGGAGCCGAAGTTATCAGGGATTTATTTACCAAAGTTGATTTGCAAATTACGGTTGAAGAATTGGTAAAAGAAGCGGAAGAAGCCCCGCCAATCTTAAAGAAAAAGATTTTACGAAGATTAAAATTGTTCCAAGGAATGTTAAAGGCCAAAGTAAGGCCGGAATGGATGTTTTTGGATGTATTACCGGTATTACCACCTGATTTGCGCCCCATGGTTCAGTTGGACGGGGGAAGATATGCTTCTAGCGATTTAAATGATTTATATAGAAGGGTAATTAACCGAAACAACCGGTTAAAATATCTGCAAGAAATTTCTGCGCCTTCAGTTATTGTCAGAAACGAAAAAAGAA